>ERZ791808.922-NODE-922-length-26375-cov-7.111284_pt1 | contig 26375 bp, 37 predicted proteins | sample MGYA00510305_ERZ791808 | MGnify/ENA primary metagenome ERZ791808 (study PRJEB30046, sample SAMN00792024) | human gut metagenome | study: EMG produced TPA metagenomics assembly of the A metagenome-wide association study of gut microbiota in type 2... | reverse complement strand
GACGCGCAGCCCGAAGCCGCAAAGCCAGAGGCCGACGCGCAGCCCGAAGCCGCAAAGACGGAGGCCGACGCGCAGCCCGCAAAAGAAAACAAAAACCCGTTCAAAAAGTAAACCAACATGGCAAGAACTGGCATTTCGATCGTAGTGGCTAACACTACGGTTGGGGACAGTCGACCTGTGAACACTAACACGTTGCTTGTTGTCGTCGGAGCGACGGCAGCAAGCGGCGGTAGTTTGCAGTTTGAGCTGGACACCCCCTATATGATCCAGTCAGCCAACGAGCTCAAAACGTTGCTCGGTGTTACGGCGGAGAACAACGCAGACCTCTACAAACAGGTGAACGACTTCTACGCACCCATGTCGGGTGTCAACAACTCGGGAACCATCTTGTGGGTAGTAGGTACGAAATCCCCGAACACGGGCGTTACCGAGAAGTTGGCAGATTGGGTACGTGCTACGGCCACGAGCGGCTTCCAGTACCGCCCCCGTAACATCGTCATTTCGACCGACCCCGCCGTCGCAGGCATCACACAGTCGGACGTGCAGACCGTAATCGACGAACTCTACACGGAGGGATTTGCGACCGTGTGCTTCTTGGCAGAAGCGCAGCTCCCGAAGGGGGCCATCACTACGATCTACTCGACGCTCCCCGACCTTTCGTCGAAGAGCGCCCCCGCAGTAGGTACGTGTATCGTAACAAACGCTCTCAAAGGTCGTGCGTGTGTAGGAGCCCTTTCGGGCCTTCACGTGAGTGTGTCACTCGGCACGTCGGTTGGAGACGCTGGTCTCCAGGCGTTCGCCGATTCGCTGTGGTACATCGACAAGTCGGCAGAAGTCTACGTTAACACCCCGTGTGCATCTGTGCCCCTCGTCGTAGTAAACACGCTCGGCGACAAACAGTACATTTTTGCACGTACGAGACCCCCGAAAAACGGGCTGTGGTGGAACGACGGAGCGACAGCCGCAGAGGCCACAACCTCCCTGTCCACGATCGAAGCCTCGGCTGTAATCGCAGCTATGGTCGACGATCTCCGCGAGTTCCTCACTCCGTATATCAACACGAAGGTGCCGTGTAAGTCCAACGGCGACATCGACCCGACGTACAAACAGGTGGTTATCGACAACGCACGTTCGTCCGTCATCGCCCCGTACGTAGAGGACGGTGTTATCTCTGACGCCCGAATCACGATCAACGCTCAAAACAACGACATGATCGGCACGCGTACGTGGGAAGTGACGCTCGAAATCCTCGACGCCCCGACCCTCCGCTGGATCGACGGAAAGGTGTTCTACGTAAAATCCCTTGAGTAGGTATGCCACAGAACGTAATCCCCGCAAGAGATTTTTATCTCTATCTGAATTTCGACGCTATCGGGGTAGCCTTTCAAGTCGAAACAGGCGCTAACTTCAGCTCGAATATCTCCGGTCAGACGGACGATATTGGAGCGTTCTCAACGGACGAACCTATCGCCACGGACAACGGCGGCAATACGTACGATTTGGGCTTCTCGTTGCAGGAGGCCGAGGCGCAGCGTATCTTGGACGCGCTCGCAGCAGCGACTGTCAACAACGAAAACGGCTCTATCGTACATATCCGCGACATCGTTGAGTCCGCTACGATCACCGCCGTGTGGAAAAAGCTGCGTGACGTTCCTGCTACCTCTACCATCGAGACGTACACTCGCTGTACGGGCGTAGAGGAGAGCGACAACGTAGAGCGCCGCTCCACCGAGACGCTCAAAAACTGGCGATTCCGCGCCCGCGGCAAGTCACGAGTGACGGTTCCGTTGTAGTTCGCTACGTTTTTTCCTCGGGGCATCTATAATAAAGCCCCCACTTCCGGATGTAGGTTTGCAGGCCCTTAACGTAGGCCCATGCGGTTCGACTCCCGTTCCGGAAGCACATTTGTTCAACCAAAAATCTAAAGCTATGGCAGAGATCAAAACGCGTAAAATTACGCTCAAAAACGTAAAGACAGAGACCGGCTCGAAGGACATCACCGTGGAGGTAGTTCCGTTCAACGATCGAAACGACTCCCACGTAGAGTTCGCCTTCGGTATGTCCGACATGATGGGCCGACTTCCGTCACCCTACTCGAACATCAACGATGCAGCACGTGCGTACGTAGAGCTGTTCGTCGTACACAAAGAGGAGGAACTCCACAACCCTGTAAGCAACGTATCGCTCGTTCGTGCAGACCTTCGGGCTTCACGATGCCTTCTCAACGATCCTATCTTTCAGAAGGAGCTGCGTGATTTTTTCGAGAACGCCTAACGTATCCCGACAAGGATATTGAGGGCATAGATAAAGACAAGCAGATCGAAGCGAAACGGATCGTATCGAACTATAAGATCATAGATCGTGTTCAGAAACGTGACCGTATGTTCATACGTAGGGTGTTCGTCTCGCACTATCTCAACATCCCGTACCATCTACTTCTTGACGGGGAGCTTTACCCTATAACGTTGATCGAGGAGCTATACGCCGCCTCGTCGTTCCTTATGAGGAACTTCGAACTGGCCCCGTTTGCTACCGACAACTTGGAGGACGCATTGATAAAACGTATAGAAGATGGCAAGTTATAGCATCGTACTCAACATATCCGGTAACGCTACGACACGTGCCGAAAAGTTGGCCGCTGCGTTGGCGAGAGCCGACGTTAGCGCGAAGTCTCTTGCCATGTCGCTCCGTGCAGTAGGTGCGGCTGCGCAGACTGTTCCGGTAAGGACTATACGTGTATCGAGCGCAGCGCCTCGCGCTGCGTCTGTTGCTCCGGGAAGGGAGCCGTCAATGTATACTCGGCATCGCTACACGCGTGTAGGGTCCTACGGGTACGGTTTCAGTTTTGGGGGGTTCAGCGCACGTCTCTCGTCCATAATTCAGCCCGACGAGAACGGTCAGTTGTTCGGTATGGACGCCGCAAAGTTGGCTCGAACGGTTAACATTGCGGGCATCGCTACGAACATACTTGCGTCTGTTGGGAAGGCGCTATTCAAAGCCACTGCGTACACCACTATCGGGTCATACGCCGTAGGCGGAATAGGTACGATGATGATGACGAAGTTCCTCATGTCGGAGGGTATGGCCGAAGGCGTACGTATCTTGCAGCGTAGGAACCAAGCACGTTTGGGCCTCGGAGGAGCCTACCTTCAAGCACAGGGTAACGCGGATGCTCTTGCACGAGACTACGGTCTCGACAGGTCCGCGGCCATATCGGCGATTAACGTTCTGTCCGGCATGGGTGTGGCCAAGACCGGGAGCAAGCTGACTGTAAACGATGCTACGGCGCTAACGCGTGTCGGAGGTCTTATCTCTCAACAGGCAGGCGTCTCGTTTGAACGTGTGATGACCAACATACAGCAGTTAATGGTGCAGAGCAACCCGAACATCCGAGATATTCGAGAGCTCCTCAACCAAGCCCCGATCCTCGGCCGATACGCTATCGACGAAATGGAGCGTAAGGGCGTAACTGGTGTGGACAAAAATACGTACCTCAAGAATCAAAATAACCTGTTATCCGTCCTTACACGCTACGACGTTGAGAACGCGTCGAGTCCGATCATGCAGGCCCGGGGTGTTGTAACGGTCGCACAGCAGGACTTCTACGCGAAACTCGCAGAAAATACGAGCTGGCTTACCGTAGCAGGAAACGCGGCTGACATACTGGGATCGTTCGGCGATGCGTTATCAAAATTGATAACGTCGCTTACGTCTAACACGGGTTTTATGAACTCGGTTAACGCATTAACCTCTTTGTTCGAGTACGTTTCCGAAAACTCGGATATTATAGTAGGTATGCTGTCTAAAGTAGGCGGTAAGCTATACGATACGTTCGGTATTGATATAGGCGATCTTCGCGGGCAGTACGTAGGCAGAACACAAAGGCAGCAGACCATACGAACCGTAGCTGGTCGATATATGGAGGACGCCTTTAGTATGTTCATCGGTAGTGGAGCAGCCCGAAGCAACGATCCGGACGTACAGCGTAAAGAGTTCGAAACGTTCTTTTTACCTTTGGTAAGTAGATGGGCAAGAGACCCCGAAAAACTCGGTGCTGTGCGCTTCAACTTCCCTGCTGCGTACGAGAGCTGGGACTTGTCGGGAAATACGAAGACGTACAACCTCATACAGAACCGAAATTTACGGTATGGATTCTTTAACAGACTGTCCGACGCTGAAAAACGTAACTATTTCATCCCGGAGGGTGCAGGGTCATACGTAGGTGCTACCCCCAGTTTTGCTGCGTATTTGTCGAGCGTGCCGAGCATGATGATGCTTGAGTGGTACAAAGACGCTCTGAACGAATATATGAAAGCACCGAAAATCCCCAACTACGGAGGCGCCGGGGGCGCATCGGGGGGCACAGGAACGGAGGACGACTTACGCGGATTTAGCCGTGATCGGCGTTCACTTGTCATCAACTTCAACGACAAGTTGGTGGAGTGGAACTCGACCATCACGACGGACGATCCGCAGGAAGTTATGGACGACGTTTCGCAAAACATTAACGCGTTAGTGTCGGCGGCTATACAAAAGTCCCTGCTCAGCGCTACGAACTCAATGAACTCACGTTGGTATTAGTATGAGCGTAGAATCTACATACAGGTCAGCCACCTCGCCTATCGTGCTGTCCCTTTCCACTGCGTGGATAGGAATAGGTATGACGCGTCCCGCTAAAACTAACGACGACGCGTTAGTCCCTACTCCGAGCTGGGCAAAGAAGCAGACCACCGCAGCGTCGAGTGAAAAGGTGTCAACCGGAGAGATCGACAGATACGACTACTCGAAACTGTGGTCCTTACAGATCGGTGACTACTTCATGCCGCTCTCTCAAACGTTTACGCTGCGGGCGAAAAAGCGTCTCAACGTCTCGTCGCTCGTAGACGGTGTAGACATCATACAGCAGACGCGTAAAGAGGCAAAGACGATTGACTGCGTGCTGCGGCTCACCTTACGTAACAATCAACAGAACCTTCAAATAATGAAGGTGTCCGAATCGGAGGGAATACTTGCCGAAGAGCTGACGTTATCCGACCCAAACTTTGTTGGAGCAAAAGTAACGGAGCTCGCACAGTTCTTGCGTGAGTTCTACGACGGTGACGCTGTCCTCCGGATACGTAACAAGATGATTAACGATACCTTCGGTGTCGACTACGTATTCATATCGGAGTACAAGTTCACCCCGAAGGTAGGTATGGGAACTTACACGTTCGAGTTCTCGCTGACCGAAGTGAAGTACGGAGAAAACGTTCTTACTTTCAACTTGCGAGAGATAGACGCGGACGCTGGTAACAGAACACAAATAGAGGGTTAGTATGAACTCAAACATGGTTATATGCAGAAACGAGGTTATCATAGAGGGGGAGAACGTAGGACAGTTCGAGAGTTTCAAAATGCAATCGAACAGTCGTACATTCGGAGACTCCGCTACGCTCGTTCTTCCGCTCTACGCGCTCGGCGTCGTTCAGTCCGGAGAGGCAAGAAACCGTGTGAGGAGCGTTTTCAAAGCTAACGTTATTAAACCCACGGCCCTCGTAGAGGTGTTTATGTGGTACGACGGGATGGAGAAAATACGAGTGTTCCGTGGGTTTATTGAACACGTCGGAGAGGGTTTCCCCACCGTGTTGTACCTTCGGGACTTCACGTTTATGCTTCGATTCGGCTCTATGCAGAGGGGGTGGAACGGTAACGTAACGCTTCAACAGATGGTGAAGGATTGCATACCTGTTGCTACGGAAGCGTTTAAGAAGGAGCGAGAGGTAATGGGGTTGTCACCCGACGTACCTAATTTATACTACGAACCGAACGATAAGGTTGTGCAGGCTACAACGACCCCTATCCCAGCGGTGAAGTTTGCAGTGGGCCGATCCCCGTACGAGATTATGCAGTACTTAATGCAGTACTTCATGATGTGGGCCGGGGTAACAGAAGATGGTGGCGTGTTCATAGGTGCGGGCGTGGACGACAAAGACAGAATCCCCGTGACGGAGCTCGATACGAGATACAACGTAGTAGGCCGAGACATCGTTCCGATTGACGGAAGATTTGTAGACTACAACGTAGTGGTTAGCGGGTTGCTCGAAAACGGTAAGCGGTATACGTATACGGCAGGCCTCAAAAACTCTCGTACTACCGACCAACGTACGCAGTTTGACAAAAAGTACGGGGAGCCCGTACGAGCGTGGTGTAACCTCCAGTCAAAAGAAGGCATCGAGAGCTTCGCGGAACGTGTTTTGCAGCACCAAAAAGGGTTCCGAAACAAAGGTCGACTAACTTTGTTGCTGTACCCCAAAGTGAATATCCTCGATTCGATCGAGTATCACGACTCTCTCTTCCCGGAGCTGTCCGGAACGTATTACGTTTTGGGGTATAACTTGACGGCTAACGACAGCGGCTATTTCCAAACGCTCGAAGTTACCGACCAAATTTATATGCTATGAAACGAGGATCAATCGCAGAGGCGGCAGGAGAGGAGTTCGGATCGGAACTTGCACGTATGCTTCGCCGTTTCGTGCTCAAAACCGTTACGATCGAGAGTGTCGATGAGGAGAACAACGTTGCCAACGTTACGATATTTGAGGGTGACACACCCATACAAGTGCCCTTGTCACTTTTCAACATAGGTACGTCCAACGTTACGATCGTGCCTACCGTTGGGAGCGTGGCGGTGATAGCCAACCCGAACGGAGACGATAACAACCCGCAGTTTTTGTGGTTTGAAAGCGTTGACAAAGTATCGTTCAAACGGGGGTCTATATCGGCTACTCTTCAAGTAGACCCGGACGACGAATCAAAAGATTCGATCTCCCTATCACTCGGTGAGTCGTCGATAGACGTAACGTCTGATCTCATACAGTTCAACGGTGGGTCGCTCGGGGCCCTCGTGGCGATAAGCAGGCTCACGGAACGGTTAAATAAACTGAAATCTGAGCTCGATACGCTTCAGAACAACATTGCTACGCACACACACCCGGCCCCGGGTGGAACCACAGCTACGCCAACGTTTATTAAAGCTAAAATATCATCGTTTTCCGATGACGATTACGCTAACGAAAAGATAAAACAATGATAGGTATTAAATACGACTTTGACGTAGGAGACGTAGTTATAGGCAACTCCGGGCAGTTTGAAACCGCTACGATAGACAATCAATGCGTCGCTTTGTTGTCTCTATCGCAGGTGTGCCGACTGACGTATCTGTACTTTGGTGCGCAGATAGGAGCAAGGCTCGTAAACGTACCTTACAACAGGGTTCAACCTGTACTATCTGACGCGCAGTCTATGGCTATGAAGGACGGCGCATCTAACGTTGAAGTAAAGGTGTCTAACGGAACGTTAACATTCTACGGTGACTATGGTAACGATTAAACAAAATACGAGCGTCGTAGACGTAGCTTTTAACCTATCCGGCTCTCTGACGGGGCTTCCTGCCGTAGTTGAACAACTCCCCGTCGGAGAGCGGGTAGGTTTCGATACTATGCCCGAAATGTGGCAAGACGTACCCGACATAGGTCAGACGTGGACACCCGACCTTCAAGGCATGACCCTCGATCTGTCCGTACCTATCTACGACACGCTCGGGCAGGCGAAAGCACCATATTCTACCAATCTGTTCATGCTTCAAAAAGCGATAACGGATGGTGAAACGTATCTCGAAACATTGTCTAACTTAATAGACTAAACGTATGGAAAAAATTATTAACTGGTTTCTGACTTCTAACCGATGGCTTCACATCCTCGGTTGTTTCATTCTTTCCCTCGCTTTCGGTTGGCAGGCCGGAGTAGGCGCTATGTTCGCCACGGAGGTGAAAGACGTTCAGTATGCAAAGAGCATCACGGCGTGGGACTGGATTGACGTTCTTTGCAACGGCATCGGTACCGTCCTCGGAGGGCTGTGCCACTTTTTAATCCTCCGATAGTATGGCCGAATTTTTTACGTTGGACGAACTGACGCGTTCCAACACAGCGAAGTCCCGGGGGATAGATAATACCCCCGGGCCGGAGGAAACGAAACGTTTAAAGTACTTAATGGATCACTGCCTCGACCCCATCAGACGAGCGTGGGGCAAACCTATAACTGTAAACAGCGGGTACAGGTGTAAGGCGCTTAACGCTGCGGTTGGTGGTGTAGCGAACTCGCAGCATCTTCGGGGGGAGGCGGCCGACATTACTACGGGTAGTGTGGAAGGAAACCGTAAGCTATTTGAAATGATCGCTTACAGTGCGTTTGATTACGATCAAGTAATCGACGAAAAAGGGTACAGTTGGGTACACGTTTCGTGTAAAGAGAACAGCATAGGTAACAGAAAACTCGCTATTCATTTGTAGTATGGGAGCCGTGTCTACTATTATGGCAGCGTTACAAGAACTGCTGCCGTCCTTTGCTAAAAGCAACGGTTCGATCGAAGCCAAAATCATCGACGTGGTAGGCACGTTTGCCGATACGGAAAAGATCGAAAGAGAGAATACGCTGGCCGCTATAAACGCAGCCCTTGCATCGCAAAAAATTACGACGGTAGAGTACTACCGCCGTAAAGCCGTTGCGTTTCAACTCGGAGACAATTTGGTGTACGACCCTGTAAATCAAGGTGGGTACTACGAGGTGGTAAACGAGGAGAACCAAATCGTGAAGCAAGCGTATATAGTGGGTGGGTACCCGTTGTTCACGCTTCTCGTAAACAAGATAGGCCCCGACGGGCACCTTACTACGTTAACGTCCGATGAGTTGGCCTCGTTTAAAACGTACTTTCAAGCATTTCAGCCGCTGGGTTTGAACCTTAATATCGCCTCTCTTCAAGTAGCGAATATTACAGACCCCGGTATAAAGGTCTACGTACGCTCCGGGTCTGATGCGTCTACCGTAGCCTCGGAGATTAACGCTAACCTAAAGGCGAATGAGTCTGTACTGCGATCCACAAATACCGTATCTATGACCGAAATCTCGGACGCGATACAGAAACAGTCAGACGTTTTGGCTATCGGCTTCAGCCCGTCGCTCATGGCCACGGAACAGCAACTGGACGGCTCTACGAAGCAGATTTTCCCGTCGGAAGGTCTGTTCAAGCTGACCAACGGGGCGTTTACGTTCGGGACGGAGATAACGGTAAATATGATTAAAACGTTGCAGTAATGTTTAAATACATAGACATGCCGAAACTCGTGGCTTTATACCTCCGCGAGTTTTCTCTACGAAAAGACGGGGAGACGTCCGTACTGTTCAAATTTATCTTTTGCCTTTGCCTACCGTTCATATCTCGAACGTTCCGCAAGGCGAGATTGATTGCTTTGGCTATCGCCGAATGCACGAATAGCCAAGATCAGATCGTCCGACTTCTCGAAAAAATAACAGGTGTGACCGTTGAGATCGTACCCGAATACTCGGATTATAACGTTCAGTACGATGGTACAGACGAAGTACCCGAGTTCTCGTACGACGGCACGTCCGACACACCTGTCATACCGTACAACCTCGTCGCTAACGCTGGGAGCATAAACCTAACTCTCAACGGGGCTTCGCAGACGGAAGTGGAGGGGTACGTATCGCTGCTCATACCTTTTTATATTGCACTACACGTAAACTACATTCAGTAATGTCCGGAATTAAGACAATCAATCCAGCAAATCCGGGCCTCAAAAGGCCGTTCAGACTTTCGGATTTGCAAAACGTATGGGATGGTCTCACCGAGGCTCTCGCATCGGAGACGATTAATAGCGCCACACCTATCAAGATCGTAAGCGGTCTGCACATACTCGGGGGTATACTTACCCCCGGGGTGATTGCTTACAGGGGTAAACTGTACTACTACGAGGGGGCGACCAGCGATAATGGCGGGTTCTCCGAGGGTAACGATATGTACGTTGCGACAATTGACGACGATGACAGAACTTTGAGCACGGGGCTCGTTCAGCCGTTTTACATCAACAACGTTATCCGAAACAGCAGAGTTAATAGCTCCGCTATACGCATCCTTACGAACGTAACGGAGACCGCACTCTCTCTATTTAGGTACATCCCTTACGTGAACGGTGGCGCTATTGTGAACAACACCATTACCAGGGAAAAACTCGTAAGTGGGTCCGTAACCACGGATAAGATTGCCGGTGCAGCCGTAACCACGGATAAGATTGACGATGCAGCCGTAACCACGGATAAGATTGCCGATGCAGCCGTTACTACGGATGAGATTGCAAATGGTGCGGTAGGTAATGCGCAAATAGCAGATGGTAGCGTTACACCTGTTAAGTGCAATGCCGCTCCGTTTGTACGTTCGGGAGTTACCCTATTCACCGGTAGTTGTAACATCGACGTTACGGGTCTGTTCATCGTGACGTTGTCGCCCGGGCAGACGAATATAACGTTCGGGCCGGCAATACCGGGGGTGGTACACGTCATCGCAAGGAATACAACGCGCCAAGATATAACAGTACGCCTTTACGGCCCTACTACCGTAGCTAACTTCGGATCGTTCTCTGTTCCTGCGGGCACCCAGTACGCCATAACTATGAGGTATACCACCGGGACGCCCAATACGGTGATAGAGGTGAAAAAACTTGACTTCTTTCAAACATTCCCGGTTCTCGGTTAAGGAATCGTATAAAAGAAAAGACGTACGAATCAGCTCGTACGTCTTTTCTTTTATACCCACATGCCATCAAACGCTTCAACGAGCTTTTCTATCTCGAAATCCGTTTCGAGCTCGTACGGGTAGTCATCTTTGCTGTATGCCGCAAATTCGAATCGTCTTACCACCACACGTTTTATCAGATAGTTAGTAGTGTCGGGGCAAACGTGGCTTTCAAAAGATATGAACGCTGACAGAGACATAAAAATATTTACGTCTCCCTCTTCCAACTCTACGACGGCAGCTATCGACCCGTCGTACCAAGCCACACCCTCTATAAAAAGGCGGGCTAACGACCGATATGCGCTATCCGTTACGTGAAATGTCTTCATTTTACAAAATCTTTTGCGTAATTCTCTTTTTTCCGAAGTATCGACAGAACGCGCTCGTCTATCGTACCTCTTGCGATCAAATGTATAATACTAACCGTAGAGGTCTGCCCGCTACGGTGGAGACGTTTGTTTAGCTGGGCGTACAACTCCGCATCGTACGTTAAGCTAAACCACACGAGTACGTGGCCACCGAATTGGAGGTTAAGGCCGTGACCTACGCTCGCAGGGTGAACAAGAGCCATCGGCATACGCCCCTCGTTCCACGATACAACGTCCTCGTCGGTTTCAATCCGCCGGGCCTTCGGAAAGGCTTTTTTCAACTCCTCGTACTCGCTCTTAAATTGATAGGCCACGAGGATTCCCCCGTCGAAGCCCTCCACGAGCTCCTTCAGCGCCTCGATTTTCTCACTGTGCGTCGTCACGTACGTTTTGTGCTCGTCGTCTGTGTAGACAAACCCCGAGGCGAACTGGCGCAACTTCATACCGAGAGAGGTACGTGAAAAGGCGAGCAGCGTTTTGGCTTCACCGCTGTACGCATCCTTCCCTGTCTCCTCTCGATACGTCATGACGTACGACTCTTCGAAGCCGTCATATTTTTTCTTGACGCTCTTCGGCAAGTCAATCGTCACGTCTTTATACAAGCAGTCGGGCAGCTTTACGTCCGCATCGACTACGTACACGAGTGGCTTAATGTCGCGCATGAGTTGTGGGATTCTCGCCGGGTCGATCTCGAAGATCGTAACGACGCCGTTGACCCTGTACTTCTCACGCATATACCGTGACCGGAACTCTCCGAGCGTGCGGCCGACAGCCTTACCACCGTCCAGCAGGAACAGCTGGTGCCACAAACCCTCGTACCCGTTGTGAATAGGTGTGCCCGTCAGTTCGATACGTCGGGGCACCTTATTGCATATACGTCGGGCCTCCTTCGAACGCTTCGACTTGTGGTGCTTCATCATCGTGCTTTCGTCGATAACTACGCAATCCCAGCATCCGTGTGGTATCTCCTCGACTCTCGTCACACTACATACAGCTATGTGGTGTGTAGCAGGTTCGAGAAGGAACAACTTTACGTCCAAAGCCCTCTCGCAGTACCTAACGTTCAGCCCGGTACCGTTATCTAACGCCTCCTGCGCCCACACGCTCTGTGCCACACGTTTTGGTGCGATTATCAGTACGTTCTCTACGCACTCTCGTGGGTCGATTATAAGAGCGGCGAGCGCAGTCAGCGTCGAGATAGTTTTACCGGCTCCCATTGGGGCCACCACGAGGAGGTTCTTTCGTTGAACCTCCTCGGCGACCATGCGTTTTTGATAGTCTCGTAATTGAAACATAACATCCTCCTTTTACGCAGACGTTACACACGCAGAACGGGCAGTCGTCTACAAAGCAAATCAATGGTCCTCGTGCGTTACGATTGTACCTTGTGTTTTACGTTCAGCGAGTTTCTCCAAGTTCATTTCGGCGACCTCGCTCAACGAGTAGTCAAAATGATCCGCAATACCTGCCACGAACCACAGAACGTCACCGAGCTCTTTCATAAGCTCGACGTGCTTCTTGTCAACCTCGTCCGTTTGCCACGTGTTGAATACGAGGTGGTCGTCCGTTACGTACGCCTCCTTCTTACGCTTCCACTTTGCGATCTTGTCGGCGAGCTCCCCCACTTCGGCCACAAGGCCGAAGGCCATATACGTAACGTTGTCACACGAGTCCAACCTCGTGCTCATGGCTCGGGTTTGATACTCGTCCAGCTTGTCTACACGTTTTACCTCACTCTGCATACGCCCAGTCTTTAATCGTTCCGTCGAGGAACAGTATGTGATGACGCAGTTCGGACGTAAAAGCGGTGAGATCGCTTTCAAACGTCGGATCGATACCCCCCGTATCTATCTCGTCATGAATCAACGCGATAATACTGTTCAGTTCATCACGAGTAGCCTGTAAGAACTCCTCTACGTTATTACGTGATTCGAGCGAGGATATTGACTTATCTAACCCCACATACGATTTTTTCGCCCAAACTTCCGAATCCCACTCGGGCACCCAGCTCAACGTTCGTACGGTCTCCGCTACTTTGTCAGCGCCGTTAAGCAACGTGGACCACACCTTATCCAACAAGGTATGCGCCGAATCGAACCCCGGCCCGGCGACGAGCCAATGCCGACCTTTCGCGTTGATAGCTGCTATCTCGATCGTGGAAAGCAGTCTGTTCATTACTTCTACGTTCATAATTTTTTGCTTTTATGGTAAAACTTTGAGTTTTCGTTCATTTCGTACGTTTTATACGACTGCGCGTACAAATCGTAAAAATTAATTAACCGAGAGTCGAGTACGTACGTCTCGATCCCGTGTTTTTTAAGCTCTGCCTGCATGGCTACCTGTGCCGCGGAACATTCCTCGCCTGTGGTTTTTGTCTCCACGTAAAAGGTTCGACCTGCTACGTGTACGAGGTAGTCGGGAACCCCCTTATTTGTAAGGGGATGCATTTTGAGGATCATACCCCCGGCTTCTTTTACAACCTCTCGAAGTCTACGTGCTACGGTAGTCTCGGATACGGGTTTTTCTATGTAGTTTTGCCTACGTCGAAGGGTCTTTGTGATTTTGTAGTCTTTTTCCGCTTTCACTTTAGCGACCCAGTTATCAACTTTTTTGTTACTCATACAATAAAAATTTATGGGTGTGTTTCTCACAATCAATCTCTACGCGTAAAGTAACTACGGGGCATATCGCAGCATTAACTACGTCGTTGTTAAACACAACATCCGTTTCATCTACTATGATAGCCTCGCAGTTTTCAGCTATCGAGTCGTACGTTTCGTAAAACTCTTCGATAGTCGAAACGTGCTTATCTACTACTCGTTTCCCGTTCGTCGCGAGACGTTGAACAGCCGAAAAGCTATCATACGCTTTCCTGGATATGTTGAGTATCATTAGGTTTCGATTTTAAATCCAGCTCCCTACGAACAACTTTCGTACGTAAATTATACACCGTCCTCTCCGTAACTTTGAGTTTTTCGGATATGCAAGACGGGGACTCACCTTGCAGCAACAGGCACTCTACGGCGAGACGTATGCACCCCCTCTCCGTACACGGGTATACCGAGACCCAAAAATCCCGGGACCCGAAGTTCTCCGACAAAACGTGTATAGCCTCCTCGGATGATTTGAGTATCTTTGCTTCCGGCAGCCTATAATAGGCGTATTTTATTACGTGCGATGGTACCTTCTCCGTTAGTAAAAGTCTTACTGTTTCGAGCTGACTTGTAATAGTCTCGTCCTTGTCGTTGGTTCTCACTATGCGTTTAAGCGCCCAAGAGAATAACCTCAAGCCGGAGTAGGGCGCTAAACGCGTTATGGCCTTGTCATCAAGTCCAAATTTCCGGCTCTCCTTTAGTATCAAATCCGTCGTAGTCATCAATAGTATTTTTTAATTCCTTTGGTATCCTTCTACGTATCCAAGCTACACACGATCCGTACTCACCGAATCGTCGGTTAGCTGCGGTTTGGTCAAAAAGCTGCGTCCTACGTATCGCGTCAGCCACCTTTCGGCCTATCGTCGGGGTCATATCTTTACGTTCGTATTCATAGAACTCCCGCGCCACTTCAGTAGTACATACGTATTGACGAGGAGTTCCTGACCACACGTCTCGTGAGTTCAACCAGTATTGCTTGTGCTCGAACGTACTCATCTTATACCAATCAACAGGAACAGGCATATTAAGATAGTCGATCAACGCTCCGAGCTCGGAATCCTCCGCTTTGTGGACCGTTCTAAACTGACGGGCCTCCGCCTCGGCGGCATCCGACAATACGGGCAGCACACCTTGCAAATAGTAATGAACCGCTTCGGCCCAGTACTGGTCTACAAGACCGAGAAACGCTTCCGAATGGACGTCTATCTTTACGCGCTCCTTGTTGCAGATCATACCCCACCAACGTCGGCCATCCTCCGACGGGTCGTCGAGGAACACCACGTCGTTCGATGACGCAATAAATACGCATTGACGTTTGTACGTCTTTGTGTATTTAAGGTAAGCCGCTCGATATCGGTCCTCCCCTTTGGTGACGAACGCTTTTCGACTGTTCGTACTTTTGCTCTGCACTCCGTTCAACTCGGGTATCTCCATGATCCACACACCCCGCAGCTGCTCGTAAGCCTCCTTGCTGCCGTTAAACGTGTAGAACGTATCGGAGCCCCAAAGTTTGGCCATACGTCGGACAAACTTCGACTTACCGAAGCCCTCCTCCGAAACAAGAACAGGTATGTAGTCCATTTTCGAGGCAGGTATGAACACGCGTCGAACCGCACCTGTGAAAAACTTCTTTCCCACCTCGCGCGCGTATAGCGTATTGGGTACCCCGAAACAGTCTATGAAGATCGTTTCGAGACGCTTCACCCCGTCCCACTTGAGAGAGTTGAGATAGTCGCGTACCGGATGGAACGCGTTCTCGTGCTCTACGATGTTGAGCGCGTCCGTAAGGACCGCACGTGCGTCGAATCCGTACTTATCCTCGAAATAGAGCCGTAGGTAGCTTTCGTCCGTGTCGGTCATTTCGTCGTACGTTTGGATATTTCGGCAGTCCTCGTTCTCCGTCCGAATATCAAAAGTGCGCCACGACGGCGTACGCTTCAATACGGGCATTTCGCTGAACAGATCGTATGCAAAGATGTCCCGCAGCTCCGGGTCATACTTCAAGATCAACTGTGCGTTTTTGAGAGTCTTTTCGAGGTTCCCTTTGCTGTCCACCTCCAAACGTTCGTTGAGTATGGCTTTAGCCTCCTCGTCGTCCATCCCGTCGATGGTAAGGCGGTGAACCTTCCCGCTATCAGCACGTATGCCGAGGCTTTCACACAACGACGCCATAGCCGCCTCTCCCTGCTTGCCTTCGCCGAATTTATACAGACGTACGGCGTCGTACGCGTTATGACACCGACCGAGGTACGGGTCGGAGGAGTGATTCGAGTACAGATACTTGTCCTCGTAGATAACCCCACCACCGACAGTCGTAGCGCCTATGAGCGTGTAGCGACCGCTTCGCTCTTTCCTCCATACGTCCTGTAAGTACGTTTCGATTGCTTCGCGTATCGAGACCTTCGCGCAGAACGCACCGACCAAACCTCCTTTGTACTTCGGGTCCTGCACCCGTACCTTCTCCGGTACAGGCACGTCGGACAGGTCCTGCCAGTTGTCGAGCTGCTCCAGCAACGGGGTTACGTCGAGTTCCTCCCCGTTCTCGTATTCGAAAAAATACTCCGCGTCCTTCGGGATAGACGGGAGGAACATGATACGGTTGAAGTCAAACGTCGAGACGTCGAGAGGGAGTTTGAACTTGTCGTGCAATACGCGCATAATCGCTCCGTACTCGTCAGCAAGTACAATACGATTCAACGGAACGACGACCCGGTATCTCGGGTCATCCGGCGTGGAGCTGTGCGTGCTGTGTATGACGTACGCGTGTCCAGCGAGCCAGTCTCGTAACGCTTTTAGTGTGTCCTCTGCTGCCTCGTCGATGTCGATGACGAGCAACTGACGGTAGGTAACTTTCCTCTTTACGCACAAACCGCCGATGAAAAAGCCAACGTCTTTAATGTCGACCTTCTGTGATTTGCTCATTTGGGCGTATTGTGCCATCGTCTCGTCGGTACGAGTTACGTTCTTTAGGCGTTGAACGATCTCCTCCCATTCGAGCCGATATTGTTTTGTTGTTGTCTGTGATCGTTTGACCCCAAACGCTATGTCGTAAACACTCATTTACTTTATGTATCTGAAATCCGTAAATCCGTCTCCCTTTGTTACAAGCCCCGGAGCCCAATCTATCGGACGGGCCATTTCCTCCAACAAAACGTCCAGCGTATTTTCGCCTTTACGGCTTATGTACCACACCTCGTCGTGCACTGACCCGACGCACTGCACGTCAATGCGCGCACGTACGCGTTGCATAATGTCTACGAGCACGTCTCGGGCGATAGCTTGCGTTACGTTCTCCAGCAAAGTTCCTCCCCACATTTTCGTCCGCACGGCGTGCTCGCCACCACGCGAGTAGTCGAGGTAGTGGATAGCCCCTTGATCGAGGTGCGTACCTCGGTAGTAAAGGCATCGACCGCTCGGCAGCGTGATAGCCGCCGTTTTGCCATCGTACTTAAACGTCAGCTTCGCCTGGCCGCACCGCAAAACGGCTATGCCGGACCGCATCGCACTCTTGAACGCGTTTTCAATGTCTCTCCACAATCGGCAAATCTCCGGGTTAGCCCCTCTCCATACGGCTACGAGGTTTGAAACCTTCTCGTCGCCCTGCTCTCGGTAGAAGTCCGGAGCGATACGTTCGATTGCCGCCGAGCCCCCGCCGTAGCCGAGGCCGAGCTCCGCGCACTTACCCATCTGACGTTCGGGCATACCTTTGTGAACGTTCTCGATATTGAACATTTTCTCGGCGGAACGTGAGTAGATGTCCTCGTCGTTGCGGAACGCATCCATACGCCACTTACAGTTAGCGAGCCACGCCACGATACGTGCCTCGATCTGCGAAAGGTCCGCGCACGTGAACTGGTTCCGCTCGTCTCCAGCATAGATGCACAAACGTAAGTGCTGGCGGAGGTGGTCGTAGCTGCGCACCTTTGACAGGTCTGTCGACGCATCGTCCGCACCGTGGGCGAAGTTCTGCAACTGAACTCCCCGGCTGCTCCATCGTCCTGTATGTGCCCCGAACCCGACGAACTCGCCTCGTAGACGGCCGTCGGGGCAGATACGCGTCTCGGCTTTTTTGATCTTTGAGAAGGAGGACCCGGTGGCCTCGTCGCGTAGTTCGAGAATTTCGTGCGTTATGCCCTCCCGAGCTTTTTTGTTGAGGCTCGGAAGCGTAACGCCCGCACGATAGAGGGCCATTTGCACCTGCTTCGGGGACCTCAAATTTTGTATGCCGTACTTTTCTCGAGCGGCGATACCCGCACGTGTGGAATAATATTCGGCCAGGGCACCGACGCGTCGAGCGAACTCCATATCGAACGGAACGCCGTTGAAGTTCATTTCGAACGTAAACTGCATCGTGAAAATCTCGATCGGGGGTATGGCCGCCATTTTGTTGTAGCATTCACGCATAACCTCGACGTCGAGGGCGGAGTATTCTTTGAAACGTTCAAACGCTTCGGGGTAGTCCTTCGGCTCGGGGAACTTAACGTGCCCGTCCTCCATGACTATCTCTTTGCGTTTCGTACGTACAGGCGAAGCGAAGAGCAACATTTCCTCCTGTGACGCTTTTCTCGTCGTTCGCAGAATCTCGGCAAGGTGTGACAACTTTCGAGGGTAGCCAAAATACGCTGCTTGGTACGCGGTGTCCCACCAGTCCATCGGATTGATCTCGACGCCGCAAACGTACTTTGCGATAGCCATATCGAACTCGGCGTTGTGTGCCACCTTCAAAACGCTTTGATCTTCCAGCGCCTCACGCACCTCATCGCTAACGTTGGTACACGTTCGTACAGGTTTGCTTCCGAATGCGTAAGACAATAGTGTAACTTCGGTGGTAGGGTCTGTGGCATACCTGTGTGCTCCCACGTCGGCCACGTTGAGTACGCTGCGCGTCTCGAAGTCTAAAAACAAAATTGAACTATGCATAACTTATTATATGTTTTATCACTTCAACAGTCCAACCGTTACCTATCAATTTATACGCTTCTGGTTCTGGTACCACAAACTCATACTCGTTTGGTATTGTTTGCAATCTCGCGCACTCCCTAACGGTTAACCTACGTATGCCACCATCTTGATGTAAATAAGTCCCTCTATGCCCAATGTTACGACCGCACCCCGTTGTCAAACACCCGGACTTCCTCGTAACGTGCCTTGCGCTACTGGGATACTCCGTCATTATTCTATACGTAGTGTATTTTGTAAAGAAGTACCTACTATCGACATTTGTCATAATAACATCTTTAAGTAGCAACCCTCTGTCTACTGGTTGCGGTATCTTTCCGTTATTTATGTTAGTCCAATACATACGCACCCTATTTTGGGCGCTAACTAACTTGGAGTTTATCGTAATTGGCTCAACCCCAAGCGCATTAGTTATAATAGACTCTATATTGGTGTCCATCTTAACGTTTTCAAGTAAGAATTTTACGTTGGGGTTTTTTGACATTACATAGTTGAGTATGTCAAAAAATACGAATACTAAACCTGACCTCTCGTCACGGAGTCCTTTTTTACGTCCCAGACTGGAGAAACCTTGACACGGGGACCCGGCTAATACTAAATCTATACCATCCCAATCTATATTCCAGTCTCTCCAACCACGTATATCACCAAGTTGTATAGTATCCGGGAAATTGTGCTGGGTGTTTTCTATGGCGAACACGTCGATCTCGCTTGCGTAATATACGTCTACTTTCTTTTGAAGGGATTCGAGTGCGATCCTTCCGCATGACATACCGTCGAATAAACTTAATACTTTCATATACGTGGATTTAGATGATTTGTGCGAGTGCGGGACCCGCCCCCGCGCACGTTACGTGCTCTGTGCTCGCTACCCGACTGTTTAACGTACAGTCGAAACGTACTACTCGTAGTCGGCCGTGTTGATGTAGTCGTCAACGCTCTTCGACATCCCGCCGATCTGCTCACCCTCCTTAACACGCATAACGGCGTGAACGTTGCAGCCGATGCCCTGCGCAGCCGAGTTGTTGTATATCCAGAACGAAACGTTTGCGAAGACGTAGTCGCCGTCGTGGAGCTCCTCGTCGGACAGACGCTCAACGTCTACGTTCGGCAGCGGAACGTTGTTGATGATGATGCGTTTCTGCATATCCGTAACGATCGGGCGGAAGTTCTTGCTGCCTACCTTCAACATGAGGTAGCCGCGGAACGCGTCCATGCCCTCCTTCTCGTCGGCGTACTCGTCACCGTCCTGCAAACAGTTGTTTTTCGGGTTGATCCCCTTCGGGGTCTTCGACTTGAACCCCGTGTCCTGCAACTGCTTGAACGCTTTCATGTAGAACTCGTTCACCTGTGCGACCTTCTCCGCGTCGTCCTTCGGGATAAGGATGATTGCGTTGTACTTGGGCTCGCCTACGCCGCCCTTCACTTGCGTTTTCTCGAAGAGACCACGAGGATAGACAACACGGCACGTCGGGGCGCCTTTAATCATGAAGTTTTCCATAGTTTAATACGTTTAATTGTTTAATAAAAAGGTGAATTATTTGATTACGTCGAAATCCCTCTCTACCGAGAAAAGTTTCGCCATTTCATAACGTGTTTTCATAGTGCTGAATAAGTTTTATAAAAGTGGATTTTGTACGTTTGCAATCTTACACAACTTCACGATTTCCTCGGGGTGTGCGTGGTAGTAATACGTCGATTTGTGCAACAGGGTCAACGGTATGTCGCACGGGTTGTCCTCGGAGAACCCCGCACGTTCGAACAGCATACGCAGATACCCGACGTTGCAGTGATTGTGGTACGACTTACGTCTGTGGAACTCGTCCTTCGGCTTCTCCTCCGTAAAGTACAGGTCTGCGAAATCTTCGGGTGTTAACGTGTTGTTGCACTCCAAGTACAGCGCCGTGTAGTCCCGCACGTCGACCTCTTCCCGAAACGCGTTGAAATCTGTCGCGTATAGTATGCGTTCCCCGTCGTGCGTAATATCGAACCCGATACAGGGGATGTCGTGCTTTACGTTTATCGGGCGCACGAAATACTCATCACCCGGCGCCGCATCGTACGGTAGCCGATACGTTGGATTCGGCAACCCGTCGTCCTCACATTCCAAAATGTTGACCGCCAAAAACGGCCACTTTTGAGCTATCGCTTCGCTTGTAACCCTCCCGGCATATATAGGTATGCCCTCGAACCTTTGGATGGCCTTTGTGTGATCCGTGTGGGCGTGGGTAAGCAATAACGCCGACCCCCTTGGCACGACCTCGGGGCAAAACCCGGCGTCGATTATTAAACGATCGTCGATCGTTACGCAATTGCCGCTACTGCCCGATTTAATTATTCTAACGTCCATTCGCGTATTGTTTTGTTTCCGCTCGCTGCGGAGATTGCTTTTATCAACTTCATAAACGTTTCAGCGTCTCGGTTTGCGATGGCTGTAAATACGTTGCTTACTACTTTAAGGCGGATCGGCGTCGGGACGCTATCTTTGAAAGCGTCGGTAAGGTCGCGTATGCCGTGCTTTTGATTCGCAAAGCGAACGTACTTAAACTCTACGTCTTTACTGGACACAGCCCCCTGTACGCTTGCAGACGTTTCGTACTCGTACACCATTTCGAAGTACGCATTTTCCGGAAACTCGGAAAATCTTTCATCGACTCCATAACTTACAGACGTTTCGAGGTCCGCACGTAGATTTGTAGAGTTCAATACGTTTATCGGACCACGTAGTGATCCCACCCCAAATTCTACATACGAGCATGGTCGCTCTATAAATCTCACTAACGTCTGCACGTAGTTTCTATGCACGTGCACTTTTACTCTCGTTCGCATACCTTGTTATTTACATTTGCACCCGGATAGCCGATCAAAGCTATCCGGATAATACGTTGCTATTCTGCAACAGCCTCGACACCCGTCTCTACGTATTTGATGTCGGGCTACACAACGGGCGTGGCTTCTACCACAACTTCGTCCACCTTGCACGTCTCAATAACGTTCTCGTCGCAGAAACGTAGAGCAGCGCTCAACGTTCCGAATTTGTGCTCCTTCTTTTCGTGGTTAGCTCTCGTTACCCGCACGGTAACGCCTGTGTTCGTTATAATGAACTCGCCGTACCCAACAGGCACGAGGTTCGGTTCTCCCGCACGTTTCATATTACGTAATCTTTGAGGGTCAGTTAATACTCTCGACGCGACAGGTTGCAACGATTTTCGTCCGCACGTACGCCCTTGTCGTTCAATACGTGAATCTCGAAATAATTCGTTCCATCGTGGTGGTACCCGTCGACGATGATGTTGGACGCACGTTGTGAAATTACAACCTCGTCGCAGGGATTTACACACGCGTAGATAGCGTCCGTCAGATTGTCGAAACGTTTAGCACAAATAGCACGATCTCCTTGCCACGTACCTACGGTGCCACATACGACGCAAGGACGCTGCGCAGCTTCGCTGTATTCAATCTCTTCGATGAACTCTCCAAAAGACGTAGGTTCCTCCCACGTGTCCACATAAATTCTTTTAATCATAACTTTAAGTTTTTAAGTACGTTCAGACTATCCGAACGTTTCGCGCTCCGGCGCGGGCACGATCCGCACGTTTCTATTTTCCGGAGCTAAAATGTTTATCACCCTAAATAAGTTATCCAAGAAATAGGATATTTAGGTTCGATTTTACGCTCTCCCGCTATCTCAATTCGCTCTCCCACGAGCTTTAATTTATTGACACACCCGATGCCCTTGAGAAAATCGTTCACCACTCGGACCTCCGATCGGGATACTTCGCAAACGTGAATATACGGCCGTACGAACACTGGTCCGGGGTGTGTACGATAAGCAAACTTCGGGTCTCTAACGTAGAGAATAATACGTTCGCCGTGATAAATCATATATTGCGCGCACGCACGATTCATAACGCCGTGCCACGATCTGAACTGCGCGTGTTCACAGTCGTTGAACCCACGCAACAAAACGTCTACCGTCCGCATACCTTGGCCACGATTGCTTTACGTCCTTCTTTGAGCTGTTCGAGGGTGGCAAAGGCGGTCAGCCCCTTCGGTCGGAACAGCGGGTTGATCTCAGCGACACTTTCGCCGATAGCCGCACGTAAATCCCTGACGACCTTCTCGTAATAGTCGTACTTCTCTATTGCGTCGATAAGTACGGCCACCTCCTCGCGTATAGCTACGATTTTCTTAACTACGGCGTCACGTATCGCTTGAGCGCAGATACGATATTCGGACGTGACGCCGCCCCTAACATACATGTTCAAGTACATATTGTCGTCTATGTACGTCCCGATGGGGAGTCCGTTTCTGTCTTTACCTACATTAACCCAACGGTTCTCCATATAGAAAATTAGCGAGAGCTGACAGTAGCCAACACGTTTGTCGTTTACGTACTCGTACATATCTGTTGTGCTTGTAGATAACATGAATCTTGGCACGGACGCGCCGTTACTCCGCACAACCTTCTCGCACGCATCGTTGACGGCTTTTTTGAATCTTACGTTGAGCACCTTACCGTCGAAACGTTCTGCCACTTCCAATAACGTGTTGAGATAATTGCAAAACGCGGTGTACTCACCGATCTGCGCACGTGAAATCGTAATAAATCTTTCCTTGTTCATAACTTTAAGTTTTTAAATACGTTCAGGCTATCCGAACGTTTCGAGCTCCGGCGCGGGCACGATCCGCACGTTTCTATTTTCCGGAGCTAAAATGCTATAAAACGTAGCTACTACGTTCCTCGACTACAAGCTCGTTTCCGCTATCAAGCACGCGTACCTCCCTATAAATAACGTAAGCGGTTTCGGACGTACCTTTTATGTGCTCGTCGAATCCACGTAACATGTCAACCAGACCTTTGTAATGATCCAACGCTCCTTCCTTCGTGTTCCGCACGCACGAAAGAGTTCTCCCCAAACGTGACAGCGTAAGCACTTCGTATCTTCGTTCCTTCTCCATAGTCACAGCATGAATATTTTACACGTTTCGTCCTTGCCGAAAATCGTCGGCTCGCCGTCTATTACCCGCACGTTTACTTTGTCGGTCAGTATGCGAATAATAGCGTTCAATCGTGCAACTACCCCGCGCATGTGGTCGTATTGCCGCATCGGCGCTACATGATACGTGAATAACGTTATCCGTCGTCTCGTCGTGTCTACATCCGCTATACAGTTTCCGTGGTAAAATACCAACGATCCCCGACTTTTTGACACGACGGTAGTATTTCCGCAAACGGTAGACGCGTTGGATTTTATCGCTACCTCCAACGCGAGAATCTCTTTGTTCTTACATCGCATACCCGCACGTTTTACCGTTCCAACGTAACCTTCCAGTCGGAGTCGTTTCGCTTGTTGAGACGGCACTCCTTACCGTACATTTTGTTGTACGTTCGACACGTAATGTAATACGCTCCGTCGGTGAACTCGGCGAGAATAGCGTTCATACGCGACGTCGTTGTCACGGTGTCCCACCCGCACGTATGCAAGGTGATCGTTTTGTCGTGCTTCGAGACCGTCGCAATGTGGTTTCCGAACAGATACACCTTCACGCACAATACGAGCTTACCGTCACCCGAAAATACAGGTACGACTTCCGTGTTGGTGATCGTGAAACGTTTTTCCTTCTTGATCGCTGCGAGCATCCGCTCTTCCATTTTACGTATCATAATTTTAAGTTTTTAAGTACGTTCGAACTATTCGAACGTTTCGCGCTCCGGTGCGGGCACGACCCGCACGTTTCTATTTTCCGGAGCTAACCGTTATTGCGAATGCTGTAGTCTCTCATCCGCACCGGTCCAAATACCCTATTACGTTAAATGAATTTCACCTGGCCGTTGTACTCCAGCGTTACGGCCTCCTGCGACATTTCCTTCTTTACATACTCGCACAACGCGATAACGTTCTCGAACTCGGTGATGGCCTGTGCGCTCGTGCAATAAGCGTACACAATATTTACATTTTCGTAAACGGTCTTGCCGCTCTCCGACACCCACGCGCCGACGGCCGGGGTCGAGGTCGAGCCGCCGAACCACGTTGCCATGCGTTCCATTACGTACCTTTTAACACGTTCGGCAACCTCCATGTCTACACGATCCACGTCTACCGTGGTAGGTACGTAAATAGCAAACTTGCAGTTAAGGTCGAAGACAAATTTTTGCGTTTTCATTTTGTTTAAGTTTTTAAGTACGTTCGAACTATTCGAACGTTTCGCGCTCCGGCGCGGGCACGATCCGCACGTTTCTATTTTCCGGAGCTAACCGTTATTATAGGAAAGATAAAGAACATATTACCCGCATCAGGCGGGCCTCGCTCGTTCGCCGGACGTTTTATCCGACACGTAACAGAACGACGTTGGGGGTGTCGACATTCTGCACGCTCTCCGCGTTGTCTACGATGATAGGGAACTCGTCCATACCCCTCGAAGCGCGGGCAGATGAAAGTAAAGTTATACATAGTTTCACGCGTGATGCTCTGTTAACACTTTTAAGCGGCACGCCGTTGTACGTCAACGTAAACGTTCCGGTCGTGCGACCCGTTTTTAACGTTTTATCGGTTACGAGTGCCCAACCTTCGGGAAGTTCGGCCTGTACGGCCCGGCGGTCCGCCTCGCGTATTTCGGCCTCCGTTTCGGCTATCCGGCGCTCCAGCTCCCGCACGTTGTCGCGTGCACGTTTCGACGCTTCGACCATACGTTTCGCGTCGGCGATACGCTGTTGTTCCTCGTTGTACGTGTCGAGTTTTGCAGCGATACGCGCGGCCTCCTGCCCGCTTTTCGTCACCGCCAGGCACGCCTCGGAGTACGCAAATTTGATCCCCCGCACGCGCTCCTCCGTGTAGGCACGTTTGCACGCCGGGCAGACGCACTCCATACCTTTGTTCACGATCTCCATGTCATGGTTGTAGTCGGAGAGAAAAACGCGCTCGGCCTCGGTTAGCGGCTCGCACGTTTCGACGGGGATGGTTACGTTTGCAAGCGCATAACGTTCTGCCGTCTCTTTGTCCGCACGTAACGTGCGCAACGTTTTGCGGAGCTGGTCGGCCTCGCCGTTGTCCATTACGTCCGCCCGCACGAGTACCCGGCGCAACTGGTCCGCCGTTACTTGCGGATCGGCTAACGCATTAACGTCGGCACACGCCGCCGCAAATTCAACATCCACGCCCTTGTCCATCATCGCCCGCACGAAATCGGTTTGCGTCACGGCGTGACCGTTCACGTACAATTGCGTGCCCTTCGGGGTCAGTTCACGCCGTATCGACAACCCGGCGAAGCCCTCGAGGGTTACGGCCGTAGAAACGTTTTGCCGATCGACGCCGGCCGGGATGACGTCGAAACCGTTTAACGTGCGGCCCATCAGCGTCCAATAATACGCATTTACTAACGTGGTTTTCCCACCACCATTTTCCGCCGTTTTGCTTTGGAGAGACAAAACGCCCGCCACGAAACGCGGCGAAATCGTCTAAAATTACGTGCATAGTTTTACAGTTTTCCCGGACCAACGGCGGCCCGGCTTTTCGCGCCCCGCGCCCGGCATGATCGGGCCGCCCGCCTAAAGCGGGAAACGGGGCAAATTTCGCCGCCGGGCCGCGCGTACCTTTGTACGTTTCCGATCGGATCGGCGAAATATAAACGGGAAAGCCGCCCTTTTTCGGGGCGGCTTTTCGGCTGTGCGTTGGTCCGGCTTACATCTTGTCCGGGTCAAGCCCGGCGGCGATCAGCATCGCGCGCAGGCGCTCGTTTTCAGACAGCGCGGCGGCGGCCTTCGATTC
>ERZ791808.898-NODE-898-length-26968-cov-4.195705_pt1 | contig 26968 bp, 15 predicted proteins | sample MGYA00510305_ERZ791808 | MGnify/ENA primary metagenome ERZ791808 (study PRJEB30046, sample SAMN00792024) | human gut metagenome | study: EMG produced TPA metagenomics assembly of the A metagenome-wide association study of gut microbiota in type 2... | reverse complement strand
AACAGGCCATGCTGCAGATGGTGCGCACCGGAGATTTGAATTACAAAAGCGCGCTGAACGCCTCGATGCTGATCAGCAACGGCGTGCCCGTACAGGGGCGAGACCCGCTGCGCCAGGCCAAAACCTCCATCACGGTGTTCACCTCCATTGTGTGCCGGGCGGCCATCGAGGGCGGCCTTTCCCCCGAGGAGGCCTATTCCCTGGGCGACTCTTACATTCAAAGTGCGGAGCGCGCCACGGAATATTCCGACCTGGCCTCTGTTTCCACGTTGATGTACGACGATTTTGTGCGGCGGGTGCACAAGTGCCGCACCAACCCCAAATTATCACCCCAGGTGCAGAAATGCGTGGATCATATCGAGATGCATTTGGGTCAGAAGATTCGCGCGCGGGATCTGGCCGCCTTGGTGGGATACACGGAATATTACCTGACCCACAAATTCAAGGAGGAGACCAGCCTTTCTGTGAGCGATTACATGAAGTTTGCCAAGGTGGAACGGGCCAAGATACTGCTGCGCAGTACAGAGTTGAGCGTGCAGGAGATCAGTGACCAGCTTTGTTTCGGCACGCGCAATTATTTCAGCCGCGTTTTCAACGAGGTGGCCGGCTGTACGCCCATGCAGTATCGGGAGGGGACCTGCCGACCCTAGAAAGTTGTGATCGTAATAAGTCCCCCCGGCCGGTGCTTTTCACATGCGGGCATAGCCCTATATTATTAGCAAGCGCATCAGATTAAGCAAATACGATCCGCCAGTCGTAAAAGTTTTATTACTTGCCATCCGTAAACGAGCTTATTTCAACATCGTCAGCTGCCCTCCCACCCGGCCTTTGTTCAATTGGTGTTTGATGTACCCCGCGATTTTTATCACATTCTTTCCCGCCGTGGCTACAGTGTACCCTTCGCACCAAGATTCCCGTCCTTTTGTGTTTGTTGTACAATACCCAGGAATTTCTTATACAACAGCAAACCGTTTTCAGAAAGCTATGAGATTCGATATGTCTGTATATGGAGTCGTTTTCGCCAGTTCTGCAAAAAAATAAAAGAAACAAATTTTGCAAATGCACAACCAGAAAATTTTGGTGTACAATAGACTTATTCTTTAAGGTAAGAGTTATTTTCAGGTAGGAGTTTCGCAGAGACGGATGCGCCGTTCTGCGCCTGTCTGAGTACAACTATGCCTTTTAGAACCGCAAGCCATACTGATGCCCTGTTGGGGCGCCGGTATGACTTTTTTATTTATCATCTGGCGCAAGGAGGAAATAAAATGGAACAGAACAGCAACAGCACAAATAACATTGACTACATGGCCGATACAAAGACAGGTCGGACGGTTCTTTCCTTTGAAGAACTCAAAGTCCTGCGTGAGCGTAGGCTCACACCGGAGGAAGCTGATTTTTCCGCAGAGCATCTTTCAATTGTCTGGTGGCTTCTCAACGAGTACCAATTACCGGCCGACGACTGGTTTGATGTTGTTGTCTTACGCTATCTTTTGACAGTCAAGCGTTGGTTCACTCTTCCGCAACTGCGGCTATACAGTTTTACCACATTGGCTGTGTCTTCCATGAAATCTGCTGTCAACACCGAGAGGCGCAAGCAGAGTCGACATCCACAGACAATCAGCTTGGATGCATCGTACAAAGGTACATATGGCGCTCCGCTGGTTGAATGCCTGGCAGGTTGATTCATTGAAATATTGCAGACACTATACTTTTTTGGGGGCCTTACTTCTTTTTTTGAAATGATGAAATTATTCTGACGGCAAGATATTCTTATTGCCTATGATGATTCACGGTTTTTCAATGTTCGGGCTGTGACGAAACGCAAGCAATTGAATTCTGAGCCTTTTTTCAGTGGAGCCAGCCTTGCCTCACCTACTACATAAAGCTGTTCGCTCGCTCAGATTCGCAAAGGCTTACTCTCTGAGATCCGAAATCATGGTGGGCCTGTCATACAGCTCATTTTCCTTCGTAGCTGAGTACCTTTTTGTTCAATTTTAAATCTGCACGAGGAGAGTACTCGTGTGACCAAGCAATTTGAATCGGCTTTAAATCGGCAGTGAGAAAAGGATAGCCGCCAATTTAAAACTAATTAGATAGAGGAGTAAGAGAAATGACCACAGTAGAGAGCGACGTTTCCAAAGGAAAAAGCACGGTAGCCGTTATGCGACCTTTCGGCGAAGTGGATGCGAAACCGTTTGAGATATCCCATACTGATACGGAACTGAGAAAACTGGCTTGCTTTCTGGAGAAGTTCCCCAGAGAAACACGGATCGTCATGAAATACACCGGGAGCCACTGGCAGCCAATCGCCGAGGTATTACACGATACAGGCCTTTTTGTCTCTGCCGTGAATGCGCGGTAGCTTCATCATAAACCATGGTTTCCGTTTCAATTCCATGGCCGCCAGTACGTGACGGCCTACTTTGCTATACCCATTTTCGTAGGATTATCTTTTTCATATTTTTACGCTATTAGGTCTTGACATCTCTTGCAGGTTTTGTAGGACTTTTTATTTAGTTCCAGTAATTGTGCCGGCCCACATATCCCCATAGCGTCTACCAGCTGATACGGTACCGCCGTGAGCACATCGGACGGAATGCAAAAAATTGTTTCCTGGCTTTTGATATTGCCTGCATTTGTATAAAGTTCGATGGTTAGCTTGTTTTCTCCATCATGCACTTTACCTTGCAAATCGAATATGTAGGGAGAAGCCGGTCTTTTGCCGCAGCTTCCGCCGTTTATAAACACTTCTCAAACGTCTGACACCTTGCTAAGGTCAATGGCTTGCAGCGCACTGGCGGCCTGTGCGGTAAATACCACATGGCACATGAGCTTGCTGTAAAAGCTATGCTGCAGATACTCATCCGCTACTGGGATTGCATCGTTTTCGGTTTTGATTTCTGTGCCATCGGGTAGCGTGAGAGACCACTTACCAAGTGTCACATTTGATGGCTTTTGAATATTTTGTGCCGACAAATCAAATACTGCTGCCGGAAATAATGCGATGGTCCACAGCCTAGCCGTGTGTGACAGTTTTCATCTTTCAGTACATGCCCAATATAGGCAAGGTCACGCTGCTGGCAAAACTGGTAGACTTAACCGTTGTAGTTTTCACATACAAGCTCTGACACTGCATCCATATAGTGCATGTGCATATCACGGTACGTCTCGCCGCAGCCGTCATAGAATAAAACGGTAATTTCAACAGCCAAGCCGGGTCACACTTTATTATTTCCTGGGGCATTTCGGGGCTCCAAACGTAGACGTTTACATCTGTTTTGTCCTTTGTACGTTTGCCCGGCAGCATAAGTCAAACACTGCATCGCCGCCATTGTTCCCTACTTCTGGCTCATCGTAGAAAAATCTTCGAAAGTTTTGCCACACTCTGTTTGTAAATGCTTATAAAGCGGCATGTACACTTTTTCAATTTCGAGCGCCACGGACTCCTTGCTGAGCAGATTCATAAAGGCGGAACGGCCTTCACTTTCATATATGGTATACAGGATAAAAATGCGCCAGTTGCCTGCGGGGGACACTCCAGGTTAAAAAGCCGTCCTCCACAAAATTGTCAAGTTGAATGGCAGAGGCTTCTTCAAAGTAACCGTAAAATGAGCCCATGCATAGACACGCATGAGAATGGTTCAGGGGAGTAGCAAAACTTCCCTGAACTAAATGTTAGAGGGTGTGCCACAGATGACAAGCAACGAGTTGGAGCATGAGGCAAGAAAGCAGGAGTGGGCGGCACGTATACAGAATTGCCGCAGCAGCGGACTGACGGTGCATGCATGGTGTAGACAAGAAGGAATAACCGCACCAACATGCTGCCGCCTTGGCGGGATGCATTTACGGGCTGGTGGGCGAATGGATTCGCCGCAGCATGGCTGACAACCTGCCGGCACATTTTCAGCTGTATGATGTGGGTTCCTAATTTTTTCAGCACACGTCCGCACAATATAAAAGCACAGGCCGCAGTAAAGTTGGCTACAACCTGTGCTTTTTATCGATGCTTGTGTAAAACCAGCTTGCGGTGTTGCCTTAGCGATAACAAATTTGATAGCTGCCGGAGCCTGCTTCGGTCTGCATTACGCCATTGACGGGGGCGAACGCGAGGCCATCGTTTTCCAGCACGGCCTGTGCACCCTCCAGACAGATGGTGGCCGTTGTGTTGGCTGGAATGGTGACTGTGAGCAAAATTGTGCCGTCCTGCTTTTGCCAGCGCAGACGGATGGTGCCATACTCGGTATCATGCCAGCCCTCCGCAAACTCCAGCGCCGTCCCGATGCGGGGATACAGCAGCGCTTTGGAAAAGCCCGCGCCGTCCTTGGCTACATCGATGCCCACCATCGCCCGGAACAGCCATTCGGCAATAGCACCGTAGGCATAGTGATTGAAGGAGTTCATCCCTGCGCTCCACATGGTGCCGTCCGGCCTAATGCCGTCCCAATGCTCCCAAATGGTGGTGGCGCCCATTTTTACCTGATACAGCCAGCTGGGAAAATCCTGCTTGAGCAGCAGCTCATAGGCTTGGGACACACAGCCGTTTTGGCTGAGCACCAAACAAAAATACGGCGTGCCGATAAAGCCGGTTGTCAGGTGCCCATCGTTCTCGGCCAGCAGGCGTTTCAGGCCTGCGATGGTTCGCTGCAGGTAGGTTTCCGGCGTCAGCCCAAAGTACAGCGCCACAATGTGCGCCGTTTGGGTTTGTGCCGTCAAATCGCCCTCCGGGGTGAAAAATGCATCTTGAAAGTTTTTAACCACCTGCCGGTACAGCGTCGTATAGGCGGCAACGTCCTCGGTTTTGCCCAAAACCGAGGCGATTTTGACAAACAGGCCTGTGGTAAACGCATAATAGGCCTGACAGGTCAGCGCCGTGGGCGTTTCACCAAACAGGCTGCCAGGCTCGGCATCCAGCGCAAGCCAATCGCCAAATTGCATTTTAAAGCCGAAAATGCCATCTTGGGTGTGACTTTGCATAAAATGAATCCACGCCTTCATGCTGTCGTACTGACGCGTCAGGATTTCTGTGTCGCCGTACATCTGATACAGGGTCCACGGCAAAATGACGGCCACATCACCCCATGCGGACGACCCATACAGGCTGTTGTCGAGCAGAGGATTGTTGCGGGTGTGGCTGTTCTCAATGTCGGGAATCACATGGGGCACGCCGCCGTCCGGCATTTGGTCGGCGGCAACATCCACCAGCCATTTTTCATAAAAGGAATAGGCGTCCATCAGGTAGCAGGCCGTGCGGCAAAAAATCTGCGCATCGCCTGTCCAGCCAAGGCGTTCGTCTCGCTGCGGGCAATCCGTGGGCACATCCAAAAAGTTGCTTTTCAGGCCCCACAGGCAGTTGTGCACCAGCTGATTGAGCAGCGGCTCGGAGGTGTGCAGGCCGCCTGCGGCGCTCATGCGCGTATGGAGCGTGACAGCCACAAAATTTTGCACCTGCGGCGTGCCGGGATAGTGTACCACCAACGCGTAACGAAAGCCCATATAGGTAAAGCGCGGACACCAGGTAACCGTTTCGGCACGGGCAAAGGTATAGCGCATGGTTGCGCGAGCGTCCCTCAGATTGTCAAGATAGACATTACCCTTTGCATCCAGCGTTTCAAAGCAACGCAACTCGACAACCTCTCCGGGCTTGCCGGAAGCCGTTACCTCGATGCGCCCTGCCATGTTTTGTCCAAAATCCACCACCGTATCCCCGTCGGGCGTTTTGAAAACGCGCTGCGCCGGCAAACGGTCGATCTCCTCCACCCTTGCACCGGGCTGCGCCCGCAGTGTGGCAGTGCTCCACGCAACTTGCCGCACAGGCCACCATGTGCCCTGCGGGCTGCCCGTCTGTGCCCAGTCGGGCAGCTCCAGTGCAGCGTCATAGCTTTCGCCGTGGTAAATTTCCGAAAAAGTAATGGGTGAGGCCGTGCCCTGCCACGCGGGGCCTGTGGTGACTGTTTGGCTGGTTCCGTCCTGATAGCGCAGGGTCAGCTGCATGGCAAACGCGGTGCAGCTTCCGTAATTATTCCGCGCTTTGGTCAGCCCCATCTCGCCCTTGAACCACCCTGCGCCCACCAGTGCACCGGCGGCATTTTCGCCCTCGTGCAGCAGGTCGGTCACCTCATTGGTTTGATAGGTCAGATGCTTGCGGTAGCTTGTCCAGCCGGGAGCCATCTCCTGACAGCCCACCTTTTGGCCGTTGAGGTAAAACTCGTACAGGCCCAGCGCCGTGGTGCAGGCATAGGCAGCCACCAGCCCCGGCTTGACCGCAAAGATGCCGCGCAGGCAGGTGACGGTGGATTCCTCTTGCAGCTTTTGCGTTGTTTCGGCGCTGACAAAGGGAGCCTGCCATTGTGTTGCAGGGTCTGTCAAGGCAACCACAAACCGGGCTGGCGCGCTCCATGGCGAGGTTTCGCCTGCGGCCTGCACTCGCACCCGCACATAATAGGCCTGCATTGGCTCTGCCGGCACGTCCACGCGCAGATGGGTAGATTGGCCGCTTTCCACCCAGCGGCTGTCGTACAGCGGTGCATCCATGGCTTCGATTTTTCCGATTTGCATCTGATAGGCCGTTTGCAGCAGTCCACGCGCGTCGCCCGTAAACTGCCAGCTGAACCGCGGCATTCTGCCCAGCCCCACCGGAGCCTCCTGATGATCCATCTTGATTTTTGTAACGTTCAGCATCATAAACTCCTTTTTGATTGCGTGGTGTCCATAGCGGCAAATGACCCCTCACCGAAAATTATTGGTTCGCCGACGGATTGGGAATCGTTTGCAATGCCGCGTCGAGCTGCTCAATTTGCTGTACGGGCATTTGTAGGGTGTTGATCAAGGCTTGCAGGGTGTATCGGCTGAGGAACGCACACAGCGTTTCAAAGCTGTAGCCGCCTGCTTCGGCGCGGGCGCGCATGCTGTCCAGCAGCGGCTCCAGAAGCTTTTGCACCTCTGCGGATTGTTGCCGCAGATGCGCAAATGTGCAGTGGACAGACAAAAACGCTTCGCCGTCACCGTTCATCGTTCTGCCCAAAATGGGCTTTGTATAGCCGTTTTCGGTTAGCGCACCCATAATTTCGCCCAGCCAGCCGATGGAGCCCTGCACCCACTGTGCCACGCGGGGGCTGATAGGATCCACGGCAATCAGCGGCGCACCGGTGGAAAAGCCATGGTTGCCATAGGAGTAGACGTGCGTTTCAAACTGGATGCCCTTTTCTTCCAGTGCAAGGGCAAATTGCAGGGTGTTTTTGCAGTTGACAAGGCTGTCGTCCCGCACAGTGACAAGATAGCAAGGGCTGGTGTGGGCATCCACATGCTCGTGCGGATAGGGCATATTGGGCTGACAGGCGTCTACAATTTCCTTGAGAATGGCCGGATATACGCAGATTGCGGCGCGCGGCCTGTGCTTTGCCAGCGTGGCGGTGCAGGCTGCCAGATGGCCGCCCGCAGAAAAGCCCACAACGGCAACGCGGCTCATATCGATGCGCCACTCCTCGGCGTGTGCGGCAACGGTGTCGATGGCGGCATCGTAATCGTTCAGCGGATGCGGCCAGCCATCCTTTTGCTTTAAGGTGTAGCGCAAAATGCACACCTGATAACCCGCCGTGAGGTACGGCAGTGCCACAACCTCGGCTTCGCGGTCGGAGCACATGCTGTAGCCACCGCCGGGCAGCACCATCATCAGCGGACGCGCCGGATAATGAAACTCCGGGCTTTCCAGATTGAGATACAACGTCATGGTGACATTGCGCTCTTCGCTGAGAACAATTTCAAAGGTTTTCATTGCAAATTCTCCTTCTGTGATTCAACTTCAAACGTATAGCTGCCGCTGCCGAGCGTATGCTGCACGCCGTCGGGCAGTGTGAGGGTGGCCGTGGTATTAACGGGGATGGTGCAGGTGTAGTGCAGACCGTTTACGTGCTGTGTCCATGCCGAGCGGATTTCGCCAAAGGGCGTTTTCTGCGTAGCCCGTGCGCTGTGCAGGCTACCGCCGGGAACCGGTTGCAGGAAAAAGTGCTTCCAGCCGGGCTGTGCAGCATCCGGCCGAATGCCCGTCGTGTACTGGAACAAAAACTCGCACACAGCGCCGTAGGAATAATGGTTCAGGCTGTCCTCCAAAAGGTCTACCCCCCCCCAGCTTTCGGGGATGGTGGTCAGCCCTTTTTTGACGGGATACAGCCAGCCGGGCAGGCCTTCGTTTTCCAAAATGCGATACGCCACTGCGGCATGGCCGTTATCGGCCAGCACCGGCAGCAAAAACGGCGTGGACAAAAAGCCGGTGTTCAGCGCATCATCGTTGGCCTTGATCTCATGCAAAAGCTGTTTTAGAACAGCCTGCTTTTTTTCGCCGCACAGCTCCATAGCCAGCGCACGCACATACGGTGCCTGATGCCCCTGCTGGATTTGGCCGTCCTGCGCAATTAGATAGCGGGCATAAACAGCGACAATTTTTTCGGCCAGTGCGGCGTAGTGTGCCGCCTCCTGCTCTTTGCCGAGAATGCGCGCCATTTCTGCCACAAGCCGTGCCGAGCGCGCCATATAGGCAGTGGCCGTCACGGCGTCGCCTGCCTTTTGCTTCATCAACAAAAAGCCCTGCACCTGCTTTGCAAACGCCTGCCGTTCCTCGGCCAGCTGCTGCGGTGTTTTTTGGGGCACAGAGTCGTGCCGATGCGCATCATGCTGCCGCACCTTTTCCTGCACGCCGAAGGCCTCGTTCCACTCGCCGTACTGAAAGCGTGTGTCAAATACATACTGCCCCACACCGTCCTTGTAATACGGTCGGTCGACGTACAGCGGATTGGAATCTTGGGCACAGTGTAGCTCAAATTCCAGCCATTTGCGAGCGGTTTCGTATTGATTTTGCAAAATCTGTGTGTCGCCGTAATACAGATACACGCTGTACGGTAGCCACACGGCAGCATCGCCCCAGCCGGTGGCGTCCTCGCCGATGCTGCCGTCTCCGGTGGGGCCGGCCAAGGCGTAGAGAGGATTATCGCGACGTAGTTTCTCGCTCAACGCCGCAGGGTCATGCACGCTGCTGGTGGAGGGAAAGGTAATGCCCACCTTGCCGGAGGCAAACTGCTCGAGCGTTTGATCTTGCAACCACTTTTCGTAAAAAGCATATCCGTCCATGAAGGTGCAGGCTGTGCGCACAAAAATCTGTGCGTCGCCTGTCCACGCATTGCGCTCGCGCGTAGGGCAATCTACCGGCACATCCATAAAGTTTCCCTTTTGGCTCCAGCGCGCATTTTCCACCAGCTTGTTGATGAGTGGATGCGAACAGTGAAAATCGCCCGTTTCCTCCATGGCAGAATACAGCGCAACGGCGGTGAAATCACCGGGATGAATGCTGCCCTCGTACCCCTCCAGCTTGGCGTAACGGAAGCCGAAAATGGAAAAGGATGGCTGGTACTGCTCGGCTTCGCCGCCGCGGCAAATATACGTCACCTCCTGAAACGCGTCCAGCGGCAGGCTGGGCTTGTTGACATTTTCGATGGTGAAGCAGCCGTCGTGATCCAGCGTTTCGCCGTGAATCAGCTTCACGGTTTGGCCGGGTGTGGTATTGCGCAGGACCATGCAGACGTTGCCTGCGATGTTCTGGCCAAAATCCAGCACAAGCGCGCCGGATGCATCGCGAAAAGGCCTGCCCTCAAAACGCTCCTGCGCGCGCACCGGCACAGAGCGCGTGGCAATCAGCTGTGCCATAAGCCCGACGTACACCGGGTCGCCTATTGTCAGGCGCACCGGGCGCCAGTTGGCCGCGCACAGACGGGCATCGTACACATCGCCCATCTGCATGTCCGAGGCCAGCAGCGCGCCGTCCGAGGTTTCAAACCGCTCGTCGGTGGCAATCGTTTCGCAGGTTCCGTCGGCATAAGTCAGCTCGATTTGGCCGAAATAATCCAGCGTGCGGCCAAAATTGTTGAGCACGCTGCCGCCAGTGACGCCGCGCCACCAGCCGTCGGCAAGCGTGACCTGCCATTCGTTGTCGCCCTGCCGCAAAAGGGCTGTGACGTCGTACGTTTGATATTGTATGCGATAATAATAGCTGGTCAACCCGGGCTTAAACCAGTCGCAATCGGTTGCGTGGCCATTGAACGCACTTTCGTACAGACCGTGCGCCGTCTGATAAACATGTGCCTGCACAAGACCCGGCTTTACGGAAAAGCGGCGGCGCAGATAGGCGGCTTTGCGCCGTCCTGGCGCGTCCTCACCCGCTGTAATCCATTTTGCTTTCCAATCTTTTGCATGCAACAGCCCCATGCAAAAAGTGGCCTGCTGCCAATCGGAGGTCAGTAACTGTTGCGCGGCGTCACGGGCAGTTACCTGCACCTGCCAGGTTATATTTTGGCGGCTTTGCAACAATTTGCCGTCATAGCGCACAAAGCGGCATTCATCGCTTTGCACCACACCGCTGTCCCAAAGAAGATCGTTTTCGCAATACACTCGAATGTGGTAGCTTTCCTGCAACACTCCATTGCAATCGCTTTGTAGCTTCCACGAAAATCTTGGATGCGCGGCATCCACCGCGTTGGGACTGGCAAGATATTCTGTTTTTAAATCGTAAATGCGCATAGGGTTTCACCTTTCCCGATTGATTTTTCCGCGCAGAGTCCATGCATAATCAATCATGCGCGCAGCGTGCTGTTCCATCACGCTGCGGCTTAATGTGCCGTCCTTGAGCGCCGCAAGCATCTGCTCGTAATGCGCCTTGCCGCCCGGCATCACCAAATCCAGACCGGCCTCCATGCTGGGCACTGCAAAAAACTTGCGATACTTGTTGCTTCCGTCAAGGGGGGTGGCGTCGCCGTTGAGATAGTCGGAGGTGATAACGCCCGCAAAGCCCCATTCGCCCCGCAGCATGGTTTCCAGCAGAGCTTTATTTTCGCAGGTGTGCACGCCGTTGAGTAGATTGTAGGAGGTCATCACGCCCATGGGTGCGGAATCCTTGACGGCGATTTCAAAGCCGCGGCAGTACAGATCGCGCACGGCGCGCTCGCTCACCATGCTGTTGCTGCGAAAACGGTTGGTCTCCTGATTGTTGCAGATAAAGTGCTTGATCATCACGCTGTGATGGCCGTCGTGCTGCACGCCGCGCGTGACGGCCGCCGCCATTTTTCCGCTCAACAGCGGATCCTCGGAATAATATTCAAAGTTGCGGCCACACAGGGCGTTGCGCTGGATGTTCAGCGCCGGTGCCAGCCACACGTCCACATGAAAGCGCTCCATCTCCGCGCGCACAAGGTCGCCGCATTCCTCGGCCAAGGCGGTGTTCCAGCTTTGGGCAATGGCGGTTGCCACGGGAACGGCTGTGCAGTTTTGATAAAACACCTCGCCGGTGTGCTCTTCCTGTTCAATGCCGGCAATCATCTCTGTCAATGCTTCCCTCATTTGCGGCGTTAACAGCTCCAGCGTGTCAAGGTTGTTGCCGGATGCCACAGGAAATGCGCCTTCTTCGTCTTTTACGCACACGCGCGACAGGCGCAAACCGGCAGGGCCGTCGGCCATGATGATGCTGGGCACGCCCAGATGGGCAAAGCGCCCGCTGGTTTCGCCTGCCGCGCCCACCACGGTGAGGGCAGAATCGCCGATCACCTGTTTGCTACCCTCGTTTTTAAATTCGCCGGTGCACAGATAGCAAAGCTCCTCTGCGGTCATGCTGCCGACAAGCTGCAGGGCATCGGCGCTGGGCGGCGGGCAGGTGTAGGTTTTGATGACAAACGCATCCGCGTCCAAAGCAAGGGCGGCGCAATCCGCCGATTCTACTTTGCGTTCCGGTTGCCAGTCGGCAAAATCGGTTTCCCCTGCAATGGGAGTTACCTTTTCCAGCACAACGGAGCGTTCCAACACAAGCTTTGTAATAAGCTGTGTATTGCGACTGCTGTTGCCCACGCGCAGCAGATACTCACCCTGCGCCAAAATGCGTGTTTGTGTGATTGTATCATATGATACCAGTTCGGCCATGTCAAACGAGACTGTCACCGTATCCCGCTCGCCCGGACGCAGCTCTTTTGTCTTTGCAAAGCCCGTAAGCACCTGATAGGGCTGGTCCAGCGTGCCCTGCGGCAGCGATACATACAGCTGTACCACCTCTTTGCCTGCAAAGGCACCTGTGTTTTGCACCGTCACCGGCACTGATACCACGGTTTTTTCCACGTTTGTTTGGCCGGCAGTCAGCAAAAATGTTGTATATCCCAGCCCAAAACCAAAGGGGAACATCGGCTGTGTGCCCACGGTGTCGAACCAGCGATAGCCCACATAGATACCCTCGCGGTAACGGGTGTCTGCCTTGTTGCCAAACTCGCCGATTTTTTCATAGTCGTTCCACGCTGCCCATGTAGCGGCCAGCTTACCGGAGGGATACGTCTTGCCCAACAGCACATCCGCAAAGCTGTCGCCCACTGTGATGCCGGGCTGAGACATCTGCAGAATATTGCCGAGATACGCCGCAACAGGCGAAACATCCACATAGCAAGCGGTATTGAGCACCAGCAAAAACTTGGGATACTTTTTTTGCAGAGTCAGAATATCCCGAATTTCTGTTTTGGACAAAAACAAATCGCCCGGCACGGCCTGCCGATCCACGCCCTCGCCGCATTGGCGCGACAACACATACACCGCCGCATTGCCCTCACCGTCGAGCGGAAGCTCATAATCCGGCTCCGGCATCACAATGCTGAGGTTTTCTATTAGCCTGTCCATGCCGCCCTGCTCAATTTTGGGCTTGAGCCATGCGCGAAACGCTGCTTCGCCCTCTGCGTAAGCCTGCTCGTAGGCATCCAGCCACGCCTTGGTGGTTACAGTGCAGCCGGCATTTTCCAGCCCCTGCTCCACTGAGGGAAAGGCTTCGACATTGACATCACCGGAGCCGCGGCCGCCCTTGAGCGTGCGTCTGGCGCCGCTGCCGTACAGCGCAATGGGCTGCGGCTTTTCCAGCGGAAAGCTGCCGTCCGCTTTCAGCAGAACCATGCATTCCGGCGCCATGCGGCGCACGGCCGCAATGTGATCGATTTGATATTGCTCCATCATTACGATTCTCCATTATCTTAATTTATTGTTCAATTATTACTGTAAATTTGCTATACTGAAAGAGAAAAAGGAGCTGATTGCATGAAAATATCCGAAGAAGAAGTGCGCTTTTTGCTTTCGATTCAAAAACTGCGCAACTCCGAAATTGACCTGCGCCGCATCCCGATGGCCGTGGAGGAACAGCTGCACCAAAAAATTTTGCAGGGGGACTATAAAAATATCGAGCTGCAGCCCTTTCCGCTGCTGGACGACAAAATGGGCCTGATGGCCAAAAACCCGCTGACTCATTACAGCTACATGGTGGTGGCCTTCATCTCAGCATGGGCGCGGCTTGTGCTGACGCAGGGCGTAACTGCCGATGATTCGTTCGATTTATCGGATGCGCTGCTGTACACACTTTCCTGCTGCACCAGCCTCGACGAGGTACACGAGGTGTTTGTGCTATCGGCAACCATGTATGCCAAGGCGGTGTTTGAAGCAAAGCAAAAGCAGCCGTCCTATCAGGTGGTGCAAATACAAAACTATGTGATCGCCAACATCTACCGCAAAATCACCATACAGGATATTGCCAATTACATTCAGCTTTCGCCCAATTATTTGTGCAATCTTTTTTCGCACGAGATGCAGCTGTCGCTGCACAATTACATTCAGCGCGAAAAGGTGCGCGTGGCCTGCGATTTGCTGCGGCACACCAAGCGGCCGGTGGCAGATGTTGCCACCTATATGGGGTTTCAGACGCAAAGCCACTTTGCCGCTGTGTTTCGCAAATGGATGAACATGACACCCACCGCATATCGCGAAGCACAGTATCGCGAGGTTTTTTGAGCAAAACAACGCCGAGCAAGGCGCCACTACGCATTGTGCGGCTTTGCCACAGCCGATGCGTGGCAAAGCACCTCTGCGCTTTGCCGTGCATCTTTGTTGGATCTCTGACAAATTTTTATTCGCACACAATGTCTGCCGTGGCCGCCTTGCAGCCCTCAGCCTGTGCGGTAACGGTGATGGTGCCCGGTTTGCCTGTGCAGCGCACTACTGCCAAAGCACTGCCGTGCCAAGTGGTGTGGCTGCTGTCTGCAAACAGCTCTTCGGTTTCGTACCGCGCACTGCCCAGCGCCAGCAACTCGCCTGCGCCGGACACCTGTATGGTAACGCGCAGGTCGGTGTTCAGCCGCAGCACATCGTTTTCATCCAGCACACGGATTGGCACATACACAAGTGCATCTTCGGCGGCACGGATTTTTGCTTGCTCCGGCAGCACCGCAAGGTGCGTTTCGGCACCTGCGGTTTGCAGGATGGAGCGGCCAAGCTCTGCGCCGTGTGCATCATAGGCGATCGCTTCCAGCTTGCCGGGCTGGTAGCTTGTCGTAAACTCCGCTTTGCAATCCGTCAGCGGCTTGCGTCCCAGCGAAGCGCCGTCCTGTAGCAGCTCCACCGTTTCGCCCACGCCGTAAACAAGAATTTCGGCTGTTTTTCCCTCGCAGCCGTCCCACGTCCAGCAATCCACGGCATCGGTCAGCCGCCACATGCCGACGGTGTAATCCTCGCCGCTGTGATCAATCGGCCGCACACCGATAAACGGCGTTTGCCGTGCGTTCCACAGCGCTGCACAGTAGTAGGCTGCCGCTTCGGGGTCGCCGCTTAAATCGAACGAGCCGCACGCCGCCGTCAGGCAGGGATAAGGCTTGCTGAAAGGTGCTTCCTTTGTGCCGTACACGGGCAGACCAACGCCCACCTCGCCAAGATAGTCCCATGCGGTCCACTGGAAATCACCGATGATATAATCGTTTTCCATCACGCTGCGCCAGTTGGTGTCCATGCGCGCGGGGAATGTCTCGGCGCTCAGCAAGATGCGGTCGGGGCGAAGGGCGTGGATGCCTTCGTAGAATTCGTGCGCATAGTTCTGGCCGACAATATCGAGTTCGTCAAACACCTTGCCAACCACCTGCTCCAGCTTTTCGGCGCTGTAACTACCTCTTTTGTGCAACTGCAAAATTTCCGGATGCGCGGTGATCAGCTCGTTGATTTCCAAGCTGCCGACTGCCGCGCCTTTTTCCTGTTCAAAGCTTTGCATCATCTCCGCCACCATGCTCATGGGCGCGTTGTTGGCAATGGTGACGGGCCGTGTGCCGTCGTGCGCTTTCAGCACAGCAACCATGCGATGTGCCTGCTGCGGCGCATACGCACGGCCCGTATCGGGAATTTCGTTGCCGATGCTGTACAGCACCACGCTGGGATGATTGAAATCCTTGTCGGCCAAGGCGGCAAGGTCTTTTTCGTACTCGGCGTCAAACTGATTGGCATAGTCATATTTTGTTTTTTTGGCGCGCCATTGGTCAAACGATTCGTCCATCACATACATGCCCACCTCATCGCAGGTATCCAGCAAATCCTTGCCGGCGGGATAGTGCGAAAATCGAATGGCATTGAAGCCGAATTGCTTCATTTTTTTCATTTTGCGCACTTCCGCGTCCTTGTAGGTGCGCGCGCCCAAAATGCCGTTGTCGTGATGAATGCAGCCGCCGCGCAGCTTGACTGTTTCGCCGTTGACCTGCAAGCCGTTTTGGACGCTCCACGACAGCATGCGCACGCCAAAGCGCTCGGTGGCTTCGTCCACAACTACACCGTTTTCGGTGACAGTTGCCTTTACCGTGTAAAGATGAGGCTGATCCGCGCTCCACAGCTTTGCATCGGGAATTTCCACCACGGCGCACTTGCCGGTGGCCGTTGCCACAACCGTGCTGCCGTCCATAATTTCGTAGGTGACTGCGGCGTTTTCCACATTGGTGGTGATTTCTACGGTTGCCGGCGCAAGCGAGCAGGTTTTGACGCGCAGAGACTGCGGCGCAATGTGCGTTTTGCCGCCCACCCACAGATTGACCGGGCGATAGATGCCCGAGCCGGTGTACCAGCGGGCGTTGGGCGTTTTGGAATTGTCCGCAATGACGGCAAGCTCGTTATCTGCGCCGAGGTTGAGCTTGCCGGTTAAATCGACAAAAAAGTTGGTGTAGCCATACAGCCAGCCGCCCACCTTTTGGCCGTTTAGCAAAACGGTGGAATCCATGTACACACCCTCAAACTCCAGCAGCACGGTGCTGTTTGCATAAGTCTCCTCGCCGTACAGTGTGCGCGTGTAAATGTACTTGCCACCCGGGAAAAACGCGCCGCCGTTGCCGTCTTTCATCTCCGGAATACGCTTTTCGTCCAGCATTGCATCATGCGGGATCCGCACGGGTACCACCGTGCTTTCTCCCTCTTTGCAAAAATGCCAGCCGTCGTATAATCTTGTTTTTTTCATGAAGCCATTCCTTTCTGGTGTTCGCACTGATTTGTGCGATTCAACTGCGTGTATTGTTGTTATTGTAATCAAAAAGCCAGCTCTTTACAATTCTATTCTTATGAATATTATCCTGTTTTTACCGTTTCCTAAAAACTGGAACTCGGCACAAGAATTGCCCTTTTTCTTTGGCAAAAAACACGGTGCAACGGATTGCCAGCCAAAAAAGCAGGCAGTAAAAAAGAAATTGCAACACAGCTTCGTAATCTCCGGATAAACAACGTTGTTTTACGATTGCAGAAAGCGGTTGGATTCTCTACTGTAGAGATAGAACTGTTGGCCACAGCGCCAATCAATTGTTACGTTGGAAAGGAACGGCTCATCATGAAGGCTGGCTACGAAAAACCCATCAGCGCATATCTGTTTTCGTTTTCTCCCGGAGAAACTGCCGCAGAGATTGCCACGCGCCTACAGCGGGCAAAGGTGCTTGGGTATCGGCAGGTGATTGTAACCTATTCGTCGCGTTTAGGACATCAGCAGGTGGCATTCGACAGCAACTATTGGGATGCATTGGACGTGCTAGTGCAGGCGTGCCGCGCCGAGGAAATGCCCTTTTGGATTCCCGACTTCACCTGTTTTCCCACAGGAAATCCGGACGGCGGCTTGCAGGAGCATCCGGAACTGAACAAAATTTTCATCGATGAACGGCACATTGATGTTTGCGGCCCTATGCAGCATGTCGTGCTACACCTCGATCGGGTGCGCAAAATTGCCTTTGGAAAGGCGCTGCACCAATTTGAAAACCATGATTTTTCGCAGCGAAAAGAAATTGCCGTTGTGGCATGCCGGCTGCGAGAAAATCCGGAAAACGCAGCGACGCCGTTTTTGGAAGAAGACACCTTGATTTCTCTGGATGCATGGATGCAAAACGGCTACCTGACGTGGGATGTGCCTGCCGGACGCTGGCGCATTTTTACGGTGTTCACCACCCCGGAAACCTCCGGTCGTCCAGGCTTTGTCAATTTGCTCAGCAAAGATTCCGTCGCGCTGGAAATTGAGCGCGTACACAAGCGCATTTACGAGCATCTGAAGCCCGAACTTGGTACCCTGTGGTACGGTTTCTTTTATGATGAACCGGAAACCGGCAACGACGGTGGTGAACAGGTGTTTGACTTTTTTATGTTGCCGGGAAAGCGCTCGCACCAAATGGACGATTGCGAGGTTTACGCATGGAGTCCTGAAATGCCAGCAGAATTGGAGCGGCGCGACCCGCAATGGAAACAAAAGCTCCCTTGTCTATTTTACGATGGCACAAACGGCTATCAAGATTTTCGCTGTGCTTACATGGATGCCGTTTCCTCGCTGATCGCCACAAACTATGCCAAGCAGGTATTCGATTTTTGCCGTGCGCACGGCATCTACTACTTTGGCCATTCGTTGGAGGATGAAAACTCACATGCAAGGCTGGGCTGTGGACTGGGACATTACTTCCGGCACCAATATTATCAAGACGAAGCCGGCATTGACGTGATCGCCGGACAAATTTTGCCCGGTCGCGATCAAGCCGTAACGTGGTATGGCATGACCAATTCCGATGGCGAATTTTACCACTACGGCCTGTCCAAGCTGGCCTCCTCCGAAGCGCACATCAATCCCAACAAGCAAGGACGCTCTGTGGTGGAATGCTTTGCGTTGTATGGCCAGCAGGGACTGGCCGAGCGCAAATTTGTGCTGGATCATATCATGGTCAATGGTGTGAACCGAATGTACCTGATGGACGAGGGCTGCTATGCGGAATCGCCCGCTTACTCTGCCTCGCTCATCGACTACGCCGAACAGATCTGCGGCTTGTTGTACACCGCAACATCCGAAATCAAAACCGCCATTCTCTATCACGCCGAAGCCGAATGGCGCGAGGGCGACAGGGCGCAAAAATTCCAAAAGCCTGCCGCCGCGCTGGCACGCAATCAAATCAGCTATGATGTTGTACCGGCAGATGTATTTTCCTTTCCGGAACGGTATCACACCGCAACGCAAAACGGTCTGACCATCAACGGCCACGCCTATGATGCCTTTATCATTCCCGGCTGCGAAAAACTGCCGGACGCCGTTGCTGCCTTTGTACAGCACTGCAAAGGAATCGGCTTTCCGGTCTTTTTTGTTGACCGCGTGCCCAGCGCTTTTGTCCAAAGTGCAACAGCCACCACGCTGCAAGCGCTACCTGACGCCGTGCGCGGCGTAATTACATCGGATCTTCTGCTGACCGGTGTGCAGAAGCAGTGGTTTCGCTATCTGCACGTCACACGCGGCGAAGAGGCGTTTTACCTGCTTCACAACGAAGCGCCTAAGGGCGACGCCAAGATACAAATTACGCTGCCTGCGGCGCAGGAGGTTTTGCTGTGGGATATTCCCACCGGCAAGCTGTTTTTTCCGCCGCAGGAGCAAACAGCAGACGGTGCCGCACGCTTGACTCTGCATTTTGAGCAGTATGAAATGAAAGTGCTGTACCTGCCAGGCAACCAGCAAGTACGCGAGCAGGTTATCACCTTTGCACAAAAGGAGCTGCATCACGGTGTCTGGAACGTGCAATATCCTGACGGTGCTACCGAGCAATGCACCGGCAACGTTCCGCCTCGCCCGGAAGCGCACACCGGCCCCGGTGTATACGGCAAATTTGAATTTACAACAACGATACAATTCAGCCAAACAACGCCGAGTTGGCTTGATTTGGGCGCATTGTCGGATTGCTGCGAAGTGTTTTTGAATGGACAAAGCCTTGGCAAACGTGCCGGTGCTCCCTATTGGTTTGCACTGGGCACGCAGGCAAAAGTGGGTGTCAATGAAGTGAAGATTGAATTATACAGCAGCGCAACCAATCTCCGCACAGAAAAAACAATTTTTGGCATTCCGGTTGATGCGCTGTCAGGAGTTCCCTACTCTCTGGTTCTGCCCATGGGGATTCAGGGGCCGGTACAGTGGATCTATACCACAGAACGGTAGGCTGTCAGCCGATGCGCACCGTTTCCATCCAAATAAAAAGGGCTCAGGCAAACATTTGTCTGAGCCCTTTTTGTGTGGTTTTTTTGCCGTGGTTCAGCCCATTTCGACTGTGACAGCGGCTTGTTTTCTGCCTGCAAGCAGCTCCGGTGCAATGATGTTGCCGCCAATGGCACTACCGTCGATGGCAACGCACCTGACGCCGTGCTGCACACCGGCGGCATTGTTAACCGTGATGGTCAGCGTGCAGCCGCGGTACAAACGCGAAACAGTGTACTGCTTCCAATCGGAGGGGATGGTGGGATCAAGCACCAAGCCTTTTACCGTGGGGCGAACGCCCAGCAGGTACTGCGTGGCGGCAACATCCATCCATGCGGCTGTGCCGGTTACCTGTGACACACAGGATTGCCCAAACTGCTCGTTGTCCGGGCCCAGCATTGTACTGGAATACGCATAGGCTTCGCCGCGGTACGCATCCACGCCGATACGCTTGATCACCTCGTTTGGCATGATTTGCTTGTAATACTTCCACGCAAGGTCGCCTCTGCCCAGTAGCGCTTCGGCAATGATGGCCCAACAGTTTGCCTGACAGAAGATGCCGCCGTTTTCGGAATAGCCCGCGGGCAGGCCGTTGGCCTTGTGGCTGGCCGCGCCCGGCTCGGTGGGAAAGCCCGGCGTGTTAATTAGCAGCCCCATGCCGGTGTCCATATATTGCCGCACTGAATCCATGGCCTGCACATTTTTTTTCGGTTCGCCGCTGCCGGCAATCACCATCCAGCTTTGAGTATTCACCCAGATTTTTGCATATTCTTCCGTGTGCGTGCCGATGGGCTTGGCATCATCATCAAAGCCACGCAGATACCACGCACCGTCCCAGCAAGACTGCGCCAGCGCTGCTTCCTGCTTTTGAATCAGCGCCGCAAAGCGCTCGATTGCCGCCGTGTCGCCGCGCAGTGCAGCAAGCTCGCTCAGCTGGCGCAGCGCATAAATATGCTGCTGCGACACAAACACGGTTTCGCCCCTGCCCTTGCGTCCAAAGGGGCCGAGGTGATCGTTCCAGTCGCTGAACAAAATCAGCGGCAGGCCGTGTGCACCCAGATGATGCTCGGTAAAGGCAATGCCGCGCAGTAAATGCTCCCACAGGGTTGCGGGGGCAACCGGCGTTTTCAGGTCTTTGTCCAAAAACGGAATTTCCCGCTCCAGCACAGACAAATCGCCCGATTCGGCAACGATGGCGTAAGCCAGATAAACCATCCAGATATGGTCGTCCGAGCGGGTCAAATCCTGCGGCAGACGGTTTTCCTCCGGCCAGAAGGCGTGCACGACGTGGCCGTCCTCAAGCTGCTGCCCTGCCAGACAGCACAGCATCTCGGCGGCCCATTCTGGCTTGCGGTAGGCCTGTGCCAGCATATCCTGCGCCGTATCGCGAAAGCCGACGCCGCGAATGCCGGATGCAGAGGAGCTGATCGAACGTGAGAACCGCGCCGTTACCACGCTTTGGATGGGGTTCCAGGTGTTGATCTGGCGCGCGGCATCCTCGTCGGGAATGGCGCACTGGTAAACGTTGAGATGCGTGTTCCACCAATCCATATTTTTGGCAAATTGCAGGTCTGCGCCGCCGTCTGCGCGCAGGCCGTGCAGCGTTTCGGCGGTTGCTTTTTTGGCTGCGTCGTAATCAGCCAGCGCCCCGGCTGTTACGCCCAAAAAGTAATGCAGCTTTTGTTCGCCGCCGGCCGCCAGCACAATATGCCGATGCAGCGCGCCGCATGGCTCACCGCCGGCCATATTCTGGTTGCCCAGCTTGCCCTCTTCCACGCCGACGGGATCGCGCTCGTCACGGTAATTGCCGCAGAACAAATCGCGGTTGCAGCAATATGAATCGGGCGTTGTGTCCCCGGCAAAATAGACGACAGGCGATTTTTTTGCATCCAGCTGCATCCACGAGGTGTACAGATAGAGAATCGCATCCGTCTGTGCATCGTAGCGGGCATCGGTATTCCACTTGAGATAGTAACCCAGATTGACCTCATTTAAGAAATCCAACTGCGAAAATTCGACATAGGCAAACACATCGCATTCCAACGGTTCGTTTTTTTGATTGACAAGCCGCAGATCCCAAATCAGGGTGTCGCTGTCCGTTGCCATAAAAAGCTTCAGCGTGGCCTTCAGTCCGTTTTTTTCTGCCGTAAAGGTGGAATAGCCCGTAGAATGCGCCGCCTGCCAGCCGTCCGGCTGTGTTGCACAGGGACGAAACGTCGGCGACCATACCGTGCCGTCCTGCATGCGCAGATACACATAAAAGCCCGGGCTGTCGATGGGCATATGATAAAAGCGATAGCGAGTGATGCGATAATTTTGCGGTGTGCGCCACCAGCACATGCCACCGCCCGCCTGCGAAACAAAGGCGTGCATGCGGCCGTTGGACAGATAATTGATCCACGGTGCGGGCAAATCGTAGCGATCGAATACGATTTTGCGCTCCGCATCCTGAAAGGCGTAGGGAAAGCTTTTACAATTCATAACGTGCTCCTAAAAAGGAAGGCAGCACCGCAGGGGCACTGCCTTTCCGCGATATTACTTATTTGCTGTTAAAACGCTCCAGTGCCACCTGATAGGCATCCAACAAACTTTGCAGCTGCATATTTTCCAGCTCTTGGCAGAAATCGGCAAACGACTCGTCCGTCTGACCCTTGATGTACTGCACAGTGTACTCCGCCACGCGGGTTTCGATGTCAGCCTTGATGGTAGCCACGGCTGCGGCTTCGTCGCCGGTGGGAACGATGTTCAACAGGTTGTCGATGTAGCCCTGACCGTCCCACAGCTCCTTGGTATCCAGCAGATCCTGATAAGTATCGGAAAATTCCAAGCCCTGCGCCGCATAGGTAGCAACGAGGCCCTCCATCTGGGCGGCAGAGCTCTGTGCACCGGTAGACCAGTTGTAATAGCCCACGCCGGGAGTACCCAGCTTGGTGACGCGCTCTTCCTCGGTTTGATAGCCCTCGTTATACACATATTTAAAGGGCGCGTCCGCAGCGGTATCCAGCGTATACTGCACGCCCTCTTTGCCGTACTGACCGGCCACCATGGCCTGCTCGGTCAACATAAAGTCCAGCCATTTGGCTGCCAGCTCGGGGTTTTTGCAATCGGCCGAAATATAAATGTTGCCTGTGGTGGTGCCACCGCCGGAACCTGTGCCGACATTGATCAGCATGGGCTCGTCGCCCGCGTTGAGCACAGGATTGACAACGCCCGTGATGACGGCGGTGGGATCAGCAATGATGCCCTGTACCATCGGCATCAGCGTACCGACACAGCTGTAGATTGTAGTGAAGCAAACAGACTGATTAGTGCCCACCACAGAGGCCGGTGCACGGTAGACATCCAAACCGCCCACGGTGTCAAAGTTGGGGTCAATGAGGCCTTCGGAGAACCATGTGCGCATTTCCTCCAGCCACTGGCCATATCCGGCCTGCACCGGGCCGTAAGCAACCTTGCCGTCCAGTTGCATGATGGAATTGGTTACGCCGTAGGCGGACAGGAACGCGCCGTTGATGCCATAGCCATTGGGGCCTACGTACAAGGGTGCTGTCAGGCCATCGAGATTTTGCTTGCAGGTCAGCAACATCTGGTGATAATCGTCGATGGTTTCCAGCGGGCCAGTATAGCCCGCCTTTTCAATCAGGTCGGTGCGCACAGCAAGGCCTGCCCATTGCAGCTCGCCGCGATAACCGTTGTCATCACCAGCCACATTGGCGGCGCATTTCACAGTGCCGTCGTTGGCCGCGATGTATTTGCGATCCGTCTCATGGCTTTCCAGATAGGCACGATAATTGGGCATATATTTTGCAATCAGATTGGTCATGTCCATCGCCCAACCATCGGCAATGGCATCGTCGATGGTGGAAGAACCGTTGTTAGGGACGGGCAAAATAATGTCGGGCAAATCGCTGGAGGTTTGCAGCAGCTGAAAGCGATCGCCCGCTTCGGCGGCTGTCACCGTAATCCAATTAATATGTACATTGGTCAGCTCTTCGAGGTATTGCACACCCTCTAGGGCGTTGGGATCGGCTGTTTTTTCGTTGCTCCAAACCAACCAAACAGACAGCTCCTCTTTTTCGGATGACAGCGGAAGCGTAATTTCGGTAAGCACCTCTGCGTCATCAACAGCAGAGGCCGTGCTACCGGAAGTAGTGCTGGAGCTTGTTCCGCTGTTGCCACAGGCAGACAGCGAAAAGACCATGATGAATACCAAGAACAGACCCATCAGTTTTTTCATTTTGCTTTCCTCCTAATTTTGTGGGCGACAGTAAAAAGTTAACGTTCACTTTTTATAATATATTCCTTTTCCAATATGTTGTCAATAGATGTCATAAAATATTTTTTGTTGTTGATTTTTTTGTGTATTTGTTATACTATTTTATTTGCAAGCACAAGGTTAGTGCTCCCCTTTGTGTAAAATACGCAAAGTGAATATTTACTTTTTTAGGAGTGGACATGATGACAAAATCTGCATTAAAAAAAGCAAAAAGTCCAAGCAATCGCTACATTGATGGGCAAAAGGGTGCACTATTACACAATCTGCGCGCCGATTTTTTGCGCAATAAGCTATCGTATCTGCTGTTTCTTCCCATTTTAGCCTATTTTATTGTATTTCATTACCTGCCGATGGGCGGCCTGGCCATTGCGTTTGAAAACTTTAAGCCGCGTTTGGGCATCTTCGGCAGCCAATGGATTGGACTGCAAAACTTTGTTTCCTTTTTTAATAGTATCTACTTTAAACAGCTATTTGTAAATACCATCACGCTCAGCCTGCTGGATTTGCTGTTTTGCTTTACCGCCCCCATTGTTTTTTCGCTGCTGCTGAACGAGGTGCGCAACAAGCACTTTAAAAAGATCGTGCAAACTATCAGCTACATGCCGTACTTTTTGTCTGTTGTGGTGGTGTGCAGCATTTTTACCGATTTTTGTCAGGGCGGCGGCATATTTTCGCTGCTGGTGGAAAAAATCACCGGGCTGAGCAACGTCACCCTCATCGGCAACCCCAGCACCTTTCGGGCGGTGTACGTAATTCTAAACCTGTGGCAGGGCTTTGGTTACGGCAGTATTATTTATCTGTCTACCCTGTCCGGTGTGGACAGTCAGCTGTACGAAGCCGCCGCACTTGACGGCGCAAACCGCTGGCAGCAAACGCTGCACGTTACGCTGCCCTCCCTGAAAAGCATCATCATCTTTTCACTGTTGATGCGTATTTCCAGCATTCTTACCGTGGCAACCGATAAAATTTTACTGTTGTATTCTCCCGCCACCTACCAAACAGCCGACGTATTGGGCACCTACATCTACCGTTTGGGCATCGCCGGCGGCCAATATGGCCTGACGGCTGCCGTAGGACTGCTGAACTCGGTGATCGGCTTTATTCTGCTGTTGATCTCCAACACGCTCAGTAAAAAATACGCCGAATTTTCGCTTTTCTAAGGAGGATTTCAAAATGAAGCAAACTACCGGCGAAAAGATCTTCACCATTATCAATTACATTGTGCTGGGGCTGCTGGTCATTACCTGCATTTTGCCCGTGTGGCACGTTTTGTGTGCGTCCGTCAGTGATCCGTATGCCGTGGCAACATCCACCAGCTTTATTTTGCATCCGCTCAAAATCTTTCAGACCGAAGCCTATAAAATCATTTTGTCCTACAACGGGCTGTGGACAGGCTATCGCAACACCATTCTTTATGTGGCGTGTCAATCGCTGCTGGCTGTGGTGTTTGCCTCCATCGCCGGCTATGTGCTGTCGCGCAAGGGCATTCGCTTTAAGGGCATTTTTATGCTACTGCTGGTCATTCCGCTGCTGTTCAACGGCGGCATGGTGCCCACCTACATCGTGATGCAAACGCTGCATCTGCTGGATACGCCGCTGGTGATGATTTTGCCCGGTTCGATGAATGTGATTTATTTTATCTTTATGCGCATTGCCATTGAATCGCTGCCGCCCGATTTGGAGGAATCTGCCCGGCTGGACGGCGCAAGCGAATTTCGGATCATGGTGCAAATTATTTTGCCGCTGTGCAAAGCCACTATTGCCGTGATCGTGCTGTTTACCGCCGTGGCCAAGTGGAACGACTACATGAGCGCGCTGATTTATCTGCCCACCCGCACCGATCTGTATCCGCTGCAAATGAGCATTCGCAGCATTCTCAACAGCGCCAACTCCATCACCAACGCCTCGCAGGCCATCGAAAACGCCAACGCCTATTCGCAGTTGATCCAGTACGCTGTGATTATCGTTTCCATTGCGTCCATCATGTGCATTTATCCCTTTGTGCAAAAGTATTTTGTAAAGGGTGTTACGTTGGGCGCCGTAAAGGGTTGACATTTGACAAAATGCAAAGCACTGCTATAAAATTAAATTACTTATAAACTTGAAGAATGGAAGTATATCATGGATAAGGAGTCCCGCAAACAGCAGATTTTGCAATGCGCTTGTACGCTTTTTGCACAGCAAGGCTATGACGCTACCTCGGTGGCACAAATTGCAAAGCAGTGCAACTGTAGCTCTCCGCTGGTGATTCGCTATTTTGGCAGTAAGGACAATCTTTACAACGCCCTGCTGGAGCAGCTGCGCCAAGCCTGCCGCAAGCCGTTGCTGGCCGCTGTGCCCACCTGCAGTACAACGGAGCAGCTGGAGGCGCTGTATCACACCTTGATTTACGAAACGCAATCGTTTGACGATGCACATGCCGAACTGCTGAGCGCGTTGCAGTCGCGCAGCGGCACGCAGGACGCGCGCGCTGAGGCCATGCGGTGCATGCAAGACGTCGGTATGGAAATTTTGCTGCCCATTTTGCAGGAGGGTGTAAAAGACGGCACCTTTCCGGCAGAGTTTGCCTGCGAAAGAGTCGCAAGAATCTTGTGGCTTTATGTCAACGGAACTTACGCAATTCGTGCCAATTACCCCACAACAGCCGCACTTCCCTTTTCTGTGATAAGGAGACTATTGCTGAACGCATGAAAAATACTGATTTTATCCGGCTGGACACCTATCATCGCCGCGAGCGAATTTTGGATGTGGCCGCCGATTTGTTTGCCGAATATGGCTATGATGCCGTCACCACCTTGCAGCTGGCCGAGGGAGTCGGCTGTAGCGAATCCTCGCTGTTTAAGATGTTTCCCACCAAGGATCAAATTTATGATGCACTTTTTCGCGAATGGGCAACTACCGTGCAGGAGCTGCCTGTGATTGCGCTTGAAGGCAATTCGGCCATAAAAACGCTGCGCAAGTTTTTTAACGTATATCGCACGCGCATGGTTTCGCTGCACCCAAACATGCGTCCACGCTTGGAATCTGCGGTGTATGGCCGCCGCACGGGCGGCTATATGCACCGCGTTCATGCCATTCTTGCCAAACAGCCGGAGTTTGTAGCCACCTGTCTTACACCGATTTTTGCATACGGACAGGAAATGGGAGAAATTCGGCCAGGCGATCCTTTTCAGTACGCACTGTTGTTTTGGAGCATCCTTTGGGGTGAACTTCGGCTATGGTACGATGACGATTATCAAATTCCTTTTCAAAATTTCGAATCCATTTTTACGTTGCAAAATGAAAACCAGTCATAGCCACCAGCTTGAGTAGGCTCTATAAGAGCCTTTTACCGGCAGGCGTCTCAAGACGCACCGAATCCTCTT
>ERZ791808.880-NODE-880-length-27358-cov-3.528001_pt1 | contig 27358 bp, 19 predicted proteins | sample MGYA00510305_ERZ791808 | MGnify/ENA primary metagenome ERZ791808 (study PRJEB30046, sample SAMN00792024) | human gut metagenome | study: EMG produced TPA metagenomics assembly of the A metagenome-wide association study of gut microbiota in type 2... | reverse complement strand
GAGCCGAGCGCGAACCAGCGGCCAGATTTCCTGAGAGAACCAGAGTGCGGCATCGACATTGGGACGATGTGCGAAACCACCGAGGAAAAAGATATCCTTCCGTGTCGCAAAGGGGGCGGGTTCTTCCACAATAGGTGCATATAAGCCGGGGAAAACCCCCATAGGGGCATCAGGGAGGTACTCTCGGAGCAACTTTCGTTCGTTTTCACTGATGACAACCGTGAGATCTACACGGCGCATGATATCCAGTTCGCGCTCCTTAGTTTCCATAGCCTGCTTCAGGCGCTGTTCGTCGTGCAACAGTTCAGCTTCCCGTGATTCGCGCAGGAAGTAGACGTCCGGGGCATGGAAAAAGACGCTGGATTTCGGAGCAGCCTGCCGGATAGTTGCGAGAATTTCTTCTGCGACATCGAATCGAATCAAGTAGAACAGCCCGAATTCGGCCCCGTGCTGAGCGATGAAATCATTGGGGGTGTAGCACCCCTCGCAGGACGTTACGACTTCAATGCCCTTTTCTTTCAATTGCTCGGCGTATTCGGTGTCGTAGTACATATTGGAAGGCATGAAGGAAACATTGTAACCCAGTGCCTTCATATCCATAAGAATACCCCAAGTGGCTCGCTCACCCGCAGAAACATTGTATTTGGGAATACGGTAGTCAACAACGAGCACTTTGGCGGGGTCGCCTCCGGGACGCGATACGATGTCTTGAGGCGCGGGGGAGTGTCTCAGGAGATGTCTGCGAACACCTAGCCAGCCTTCTTGGCGGAAAATGCGATAACCTGAGCGCATTACACAAGAAATACCGCCTTTTCTATGAATGAGCAGAGCCAGATTCATTGGGACGAGTACAAAGAGGCGTTTGAGTCTGCAAGATGAAGCTAGTGCATTGGTAACATCCTGCGGATGTTCCAGCAGCTTCTGCATTTCTATACGTATTCCAGAGAATTTGCGGAATAAGTCTCCCAAACTGGAAGACACTGCGAACAAAGCGGGGATCAACAACATTCCCATCGGAAATCCGGCAAGGCAACGCTTCAACATGCGCAGAGGCGCTGTAATTCGCCAGGAAGAAGAGCGAAGCAGGCCAGAAATTTCACGTTCAAGACGCGCCTTTTCCTGAAAGAGGTATACAGATTTATTCTGTTCTTCATTAAGTTTTTGTTCAAGCTGGTGACGTATGGCTGCGCCGCGTTCTTGTTCCTCTCCAAGCTGTCGAAGGGCAAGAGCTTGAGCTTCATGGAGTGCCGTAGCGCCGCGCTTTTTTTCTTCTTCAATATGTTTTTGTGTATCCGCAAGTGCCTGTGTACTCCGTGACCGTTCTTCCTCAAGCTGTCGAAGGGCGAGAGCCTGAGCTTCACGGAGAGCCTGTTGAGCTAGTTCGTGGTCTGTGACAGCTTTTTTCTGTTCAAACAAATATTTTTTATGAAAAGAAGCTCTCTCACTGATTGCTGTAAAAATCGCATCAATGGCGTTTGAAACAGAGGATGCTGGCGTCAGCAAATATCCAAGTAAGGTAGATTCCAGAGCTTCTCCACCTGGTTTTCGCCATACGCCAAGTCCATGTGAGTGCCGAAACAGGTGGTATTCCGCACTCTGTTCACAGAGCTCATCCCAAAACCTGCTGACGCCAAAACCTTCTTGGTGTTCATTGGCGTCATGGAGAAGGACGATACCGCCGGGCCGAATCTTATCGATCCATGCAGTGAAATCATGCTTTACCGTTTCATAAGAATGAAATCCATCAATATGAAGGAGATCAATAGAGCCATCATCAAATGAGGATACGGCGTCATCAAAGAGCATACGCTTGAGTGTGGAAAACGACTCATATTGTGCATTTTGCTCAGAGACAGCGTCGAAAATAGTATCATCGTAAAAGCCGGCCTGAGGATCGCCTTCCCAGCTGTCCACGGCGAAACATTTGGTATTGAGCTGTTGATCCCGAACAGCTTGGCAAAATGAAAAATAGGAATTTCCCCAGTGTGTTCCGAGTTCAACCAGCAGGTTGGGGCGAAATTCGGAAACAAGCATATAGCCAAAAGCGACATGCCCAAGCCACGCATCTGAGCCAGCCCTTGCATATTCCAATTCAAACCGTGCGTAATGTAACGTTTTCAGCAAAAAATCCTTGATGACGTCTTGGGCCATGAAGCCTCCCGATAAAATTCCATTCATAAAAACGAGAGTCACTGTTTCATCCGACAGTAGCTGTTGTGTTACTGATGAAACTTCATAAACGCTACTAAAAAGACTCCTTGTGTACCTTCATTTTCTTAGACAAAAGGAGAGCCGTAACAACATGCAGCAGAAAAGTATCCTTATATGCCACATCTGTTGTTTCGAACGAATTTAGAGCCTGATTGATTTTGTTTGGCTAAGAAAAATATTTAATTATATATTATAGTTCATCCATTGTTGACGAGTCAAGTCAAGGAAAATGGTGCCCGATCAGGTTGCCCTTGGGTATTCTGGATTTTCATAACGGACGTTGAGCATCCAGTCTTTTACCAGATCGTCCTTATTTCGTTGACGGGAGAATACTGGATTAACAAATTCCGATATGCAAATTTTCATCATTCTTATCTTATTGACTATTTTGCACGGAGTTTACGTGTGCTTGAGGTAACTGTACTGATCTGGTAAGAGTAAACTCACATAACTGGAAATGATACAGATCCTCACTTGATGAAGTACGCTTCATCTGGATATTGTTATCTTTGGAGATTTAAGAATGGCACTCATTGCTGCAACTTCTGCCGCATTTTTTCTTTTTACTATTAGTCTCTGTCTTATAGGGCATGCGGGATTGGCACTGTTTTTTCCGAACGGGGCAATCAAAAATATCTGGATACGATATTTTTTTGCCATGACTCTGGGGCTTTCCGTAGTCATGACTATCATGGTAGCCCTTGGGACAATAACCTTTTTTTCTTTCTGGGCAGTTATTGGAACTCTCCTGATAACTGTAGTATCTGCGGGAATCCTGCTTTTGGCAAAACGGGAAAGTTTTTCATGGAAAAATGGTGCGCAGCCGCTTGCTGTCCTTTTTGTACTCCTCTGTTTTGGAATCAGTGTGAGCATTCACCCTGTCGGTTTGTGGGATGATACTATGTATCATCTTCCCATGGTTAGATATTATGTGGAACAGGCAGGGTTTGCCTGTGCAGAAACACTGCGTTTTCCTCTCTTTCCGCAGAATATGGATGTCCTTTTTGGGCTGGGTTTTCTGCTGTATGGTGCCAATACCGTTTATGGGGAAGTGTTCATCCAGCTTTTGGCATCTCTCCCGCTGCTGCTGACGATGTTTGGCATCATTGCCGCCAGTTCCCGTTATATGGGAACTAGCTGTCCTGGTTTTCTGGGTGCCGTTATGCTTCTTTTTTTGAAACCGATAACAATCGTTCTCGGATTTGCTTATATCGATTATGGAATGATGTTATTCTGCTGGTCGGCGTTGTTGTGTTTGGCACTGTCAATTGATAGTGCTGAAGAATCGGAACGGCGTTGCCTCCTTGTTTTGGCCGGTTTTTTTTCGGGTATGGCCATGGGAACAAAGTATTTCGGCCTCGTTTCCATCGGACTTTCCGGATTGCTCTATCTTTGTGTTACACGAAATTTTCGCAGTACCTTTTGGTACGGAGTGATAACGCTCACGGTGGGAAGCTGGTGGTATATCCGCGCATGGTTGATTTCCGGTGATCCGTTTCATCCTGCGGGGGGTCAATACGCAGGTTACTTTTTGTGGAACGCACAAGATTTGCTTCTCCAGACTGCCGAACAAGGGATGCACGGCGTTGAAAAGAATATTATGAATATCTGGCCTGCCCTCCAAAAGGCCGGCGTGGGGATATTGGCAATGACGCCTTTGATGGTCTTTCGCTGGAAAAGCCTGTCCGCAGGGGTGAAACTCATTGCGCTCTCTAGCATAGCCTATTTCTTTTTTTGGTTTTTTGTAACGCAGGTGGAACGATATATTCAACCCGCACTTCCTCCGCTCGTTTTTCTTATTGTTTACTCGGCCTGGACATTGCTTGTACGACGGAGGGAGTTGCCGAAAGGATATCAGATTCTTGTGATAGTTTTGTCAGCCATTGCTCTGGCCTACAGCGGATATGAAAGAAAAAATGAGCTTGACGACTGGGAGCGGTATCAGTATCCGAAGGAAAGTATCTCTCTTATGGATCGAGCCAATGAGCTTTCTTCACAATATGGGGGAAAGCTCCTCCAGCTTGGCTTTGAAAATTTGATCTACTATTTTCATGGAACGGCATTCGGTGATCACTTCGGCCATTTTAGATATCGGGATTTTCTTGAAAATCCACTTATTATAGAAAATAATTTTTCCGTCAAGACATATCTTGACTATCTTCGCGAGACGCCGCTTATTTCCCCGAAAATGATGTTTGGCATGATGGAAAAACAGAACTGCCGAATGCTTGCCATCAACACGGATATGTTTCGATTTGATTTAAATCTCTATCAAACGTATTTTATTATCCAGAGAATAACGCCACACGGCGTGTTGCTGACACTAAAGGATGGGGAGATATCTTCCCCGTCGTTGAGGTGAATTATGTTGGAATACAATCGTTCTATTGCTGTTATTCTTCCTGCATACAACGAAGAACTAACTATAGCCGGAACCTTGAGGGCCTTTCATGCCGTCATGCCGGATGCTTTTTTCTATGTAGTCGATAATAACTCAACAGATGCCACTGCGCACATTGCTGAAGAAACATTGGCAAACCTTGGCGCCCAAGGTGGGCTTCTCCATGAGGCAAGACAGGGAAAAGGGAATGCCGTAAGACGGGCGTTTTTTGAAATAGACGCAGACGTATATGTTCTTGTGGACGCTGATATGACATATCCTGCCGAAGCATTGCCTCAGCTTGTCGCGCCTATCCTCGCGGGAGAGGCAGATATGGTATATGGTGACAGACTCTCCGAGGGCGACTACGCCCGGCAGAACAGGCGCACCTTTCATGGATTTGGCAACAGTCTTGTACAGGGGCTTGTCAATGCCGTATCAGGAACGTATTTTACAGATATTATGACGGGATACCGTGCTCTCAGCCGGGCTTTTGTCAAAAGTTACCCCGTGTTGGTGGAAGGTTTTCAGCTGGAAACGGATATCAGTCTGTTTGCAGCACAGGCCCGGTTACGTGTGCTTGGCATTCCCATTCGGTATGTGGACAGGCCGGAAGGCAGCTATTCGAAATTGAATACCTTTAAGGATGGATTCCGAGTGCTCTCCACTATTTTTACGATTTTCAGGCAATGCAATCCATTGGTGTTTTTTTCTTTTGTAGCTGCTTGTTGCGTAGTGTTGTCTGTCCTTTGTGGGGCAGTCGTCATCGGGGAATGGCTGACAACACATTTTGTAACTCGCGTGCCCCTTGCCGTATTGTCCGTGGCCTTCGGATTGTTGGGTGCTATTGCCTTGGGCACGGGATTCACTCTCGATGCAATCAATTATCATAGGCGCCTCCAGCTTGAAGCACACCTTCAGCAAAGTACCACACCTCGTTTTTCTCTCCGCCGTTCCTCATCTTCTCCCGTTATTGAACGGAGCTGAACGGAGAGAGGCAACATGTTTACCGGAGAGTGCCGTCACAAGTGTCTTTCCGGTTATCTCTATGTCGAAATTCACCTTTCATTCCGGTTGAGTGCCATAAGAGCACACTTCCTTCACGAAAAGCTCTTTCTTCTTGAGAGAGCATCAAAGTATATCTCATGACGGCACTCTCCAGGATATAATCCCGAGAAAGGCTCCGCATGATAAACCGTATGGGGAGGGGAATCCTCTCCGTTTTATTGCGCTGGAGCGAGCAGTTTTGGATGCGACAGAAGTTTTTCAAAATCTTCATCCAGAACGACGGCGATGTCTTCACCCAACAGTTCGTTGATCTGAACCTTTTTGTCTTTGTTGACGATGAGCACGTCGGCAAGCCGCATACGTTTGACATCTTGGCTTGAAACGGCGGCATCGTATTCTCTCAGATCAATGATTTTCAGCAGATTGTCTGGAATATAGTGTAACATTTCTGCCTGGAATAGATACGGGCATATAATGATGTCTGCACTTCGCTCACCGCAAATGGAAAGTATTTGTTTCCCTGTGTCGGGCTTGAGCCAACCAGTGACGTTCTGAACATCTTTGTCTGTCGAGAGCTGGTAATAAGGATAAATCGTATCACAGGACCATGTGGCCCGTAGAGCGGCTCGATCCGCCTCTTCATGCAGCCCGCTGTCCAGCAGAGCGTAGTGGATATGGTGTCCCCGATCTTTAAGCGCCATGAGGAGCTTGGTATGCCGTTCTTCGTTCATCTTCAGAGGGTAAGGGCTGAGGAACAGTACCCGCATGTGCCCACGGCGTCGTTCGAGCATGGACGGCAGCACAGAGCGGCATGCATGGCAGATATTGATATGTGAAACTGTTTCGGGAGGCATGTGATCCCGTTCAAGAACGTCTTTCCATTTTTCATACAAAATGCGGCTGTTGATTTTTTGGAGTTCGTTCTGTGTTGTCGCATCCGCATCTGCGTAGCTTTGATGCTCAAAATGGATGATAGTGGAGTCCGGCTGATAGAGAACACGTAGCCCGTGAGCGCGAACCTCCATTGCGAGATCGCAATCTTCGCAGTAGGCGGTCTTGTACCGCGGATCAAAGCCTCCGAGCTCTCTCCAGAGGCTTCCCCGGATAAGAATGGATGCGCCGCTGATATAATCCGCTTCCCTAATAAAGCTGCAATGGCCGCAATGGTTGTAGGGATCTCCGTGCCCATAGTTGAGTGCGGACGCATCATTCCAGATAACGCCGCCCGCCTCTTGGATTTCCCCGTTGGGATAGATGAGTTTGGAACCGACAAGACCGGCCTTTTCGTCGGATTCCATCAGCTCGTAGAGTGCCGAGAGCCAGTTGGGGAACACGATAGTATCGTTGTTCAGCAGGAGGATATGACGTCCCCGAGCCCGCTTGGAGGCGTTATTGCAGTTACGCAAGAACCCCATATTTTCAGGTGTCTTGGCGATGACTACGCCGGGGAAAAGAGTATCGGCTTTGATTGTATCGTCTTTTGAACCGTCGTCGGCGAGGATAATTTCGTAACTGATGCTGCCGTCACACGTTTCCAAGATGGAGCTGATGCACGCGCGGGTCAAATGCCATTTGTTGTAGACGGGAATGATGATGGAAACGTCGATGTCCTCTCGCATATGGGGAAGAGGACGCAAAGGCAGTGCGGAGCAATAGGCGGCCCATAGGGAAACCGACAGGGCATCCTGCTCCCAGAGCAGCGTGGTCAGCCTGTGGCGGTTGGCTTCCTCGCTGAAGAGGCGACGCACCTGCTCCTTACTTTCTTCGGACATGCGTTCCCAAACGGTTTCGTCGGTATATGCCTTGATGACCGCATCGGCAAAAGTCTGAGGCTCGTTGGCAATGAAGGTATGTACACCATCCTTCAATCCCATGCCTTCGGCGGCGATTTCAGTACAGATGCAGGGCACGCCGGCTCCGAAGGTCATTGCGACTTTTCCTTTGATGCCCGCTCCGAAGCGCAACGGCGCAACGCCGAGCCTTATGGCGTTAAGCAGTGGCTCAATATCCTTGACGAACCCGTCCACCACAATGCCGGGAATGGTGCTAAGCGCCTTGATGTTGTCGGGAGCTTCACTTCCGACGATATGAAATGTTACTTCAGGAAGCCGGGCATGGATCAGTGGCCAGATTTCCTTGGAAAACCAGAGTACGGCATCCGTATTGGGACGATGTGCGAATCCGCCTAAGAAAAAGATATCCTTTCGGTCGGAGAATGGGGCAGTCTTCTCTACAATCGGCGCATACAGGCCGGAGAAGACGCCCATGGGGGCTTCTGGGAGATACTCCCTGAGCAGTTTTTTTTCGTTTTCGCTGATGACGACGGTGAAATCCACGCGGCGCATGAGTTCCAATTCCCGCTTCTTGGTCTTCATGGCCTGTTGGAGACGCTGTTCGTCGCCCTGGAGTTTGGCCTCTCTGGACTCACGCAGGAAGTAGACGTCCGGTGCATGGAAGAACACTTTCGATTCGGGAGTCGTCTGCCGGATGGTGTAGAGGATTTCCTCGGCCACATCCACGCGGACCAGGTAGAACAAGCCGAATTCAGTTCCATGCTGTGCGATGAAGTCGTTGGGCGTATAGCATCCCTCACAAGAGGTGATGACGTTGATGCCTTGTTCTTTCAGTTGATCGGCGTATTCCGCATCATAATACATATTGGACGGCATGAAGGACACGGTATAGCCCAGCGCCTTCAAATCAAGCAGGATGCCCCATGTGGCCCGTTCGCCTGCGGAAACGTCGTATTTGGGGATACGGTAGTCAACGACGAGGACGTTATCCTTGTTTTCCTTTTTTGGACAAGTCAGATTCGCGGCGTCCCGATTGGCTGGGACAGCCGGCATCCGCTTGAACAACCGGTGTCCTATGCCGGAAAATCCCTCATTCTGCACAATGCGATACAGTGAGCACAACGCCGGAATGACGCCGCCCTTTCGATGAAGGCCCAGAGCAACGTTCAGCGGCATACAAACCAGCAGCTGCACGATTCTGGGATAAGGAGCAACGGCCTCGGAAACACGGTGGGGAGCGTCAAGCAGGCTTCCCAGAAATTCTTTGCCTCCCGCCATATTGCGAAGCCATTCCTTTGCACAGGAGGAAGCGGCAAACGACGCGGGGAGCAGCAGCATGCCGATCAAAAAACGGGACAACAAGCCGCAGTTTTTCCCTAAAAGATAACTGCTGGCAATCCGAAGCGGCTTGGTCAGCCTCCATGAACGCGATTGCAGAACCATATTAAGCTGGGCGGAAACCTGATCTTTCAATGCGGTTGTCTCCGCTAGGGACGCGGAAACCTGATCTAGGGACGCAGTAAGCTGACCGTTGTTTGCAATGAGCTCCCTGTTGTTCCTCTGTTCCTTTTCAATTTCTTGATAAGCTTCGCGGACCTTGGCGAGCAACTCGTCATTCTTGCTTTTTTCTTCTTCCATATAGACGCAGAGCTGCTTGTTCCTCCCGTCCAGAAACTCGATTTCCTTCTGTTGGCGTTCGACGTGCTGTTGCCGGATGGCGACGGCCTCAGAGACTTCGACGGGGTACTTCAGAAGAGAATTGGGAAGAGTCGGAAGCTGGTCGCTTCCGGCGACCGCAATGATATATTTCCCTTGAGGAAGTCCCTGATGTGAGGAAAACGTGTTGCCGTCTTGTTCCACATAGGTAAAACGGTTTTCCGTTTCGGAGGAGACAAGGGAACCGTATTCCAGATTCTGTCGATAAAGGCGGATCTGCGGGAAGAACCCTTGCAGCAGAGCGACAAATTCGTCTTCATACAATTCCTTGACATGGAACTCATTATGATAGCCAGGGATGTCGCTGTAGGTCAGTTTGTCAGGAGAAGAGATGACAAGAATGCCTTCTGGAATCAGAACCCGCCGAATTTCGGCCAGCATTTCCGTTTGTTCCGTAAGGTGCTCTATGGTTTCGAAGCTGACGACCATATCCACCGAATGATCGGGCAACGGAATGGCCGTAACCGACCCGCACACATAGTCAAGGTTGTTTTTTTGGTATTTGTCGCGTGCCGCGTCCACCGCTTCCTGAGAAATATCCACCCCGGTGACGTGCTTGGCCAGCTGCGCCAGAATGGCGGAGCCATAGCCCTCGCCGCTCGCGATATCCAGCACCCTCTTTCCTTCAACGAGTTCGCGCGCCAGGAAATAGCGGTGATAGTGTTCCGGACTCCAATCTCCTGGATAGTCCGGCATGAAGCGTTCTCCCGTGACTTCCATACTTTCTCCTGCTCAGTCTACCGTCTTGATGGTAATGCTTGTCATGGGAATTCCCATGATGCCTGCCGCGCAACTCGTCGAATGTGATTTGAAGATCAGCGCATCGTGAATCCAGTGATGCTGCACATGTTCCTGTTGGGTTCCTTCCGCAACGGCCGGACAGATGCTGTAGTCTCCGCTGGAAAGAACGGGCATCCGAAAAACGAATTCACCGACGAATGTTTTCCCGGCATCTATTGAGAGCGGCTGATCCATATAAACCAAATAGGTGTTGTCGCCAAAAAGGTTTTGCCCGTGGCGATCCTTGATGTAGAAACCGATAATGGGGCGAAATAAGGGCTGGTGCGCCTGACAAGTTATACGCAGTTTGACCATTTCTCCTCCGATGATCCAGCTCAATGGTCTGTTCTGCATATCCGTCAAGGCAACATTGGTGATGGTTGCTCCTCGTTTTCCAAACGAGGACTCGTCAGGATTGAATCGAAATACTTCTATGTCGTTGCGCAGACAGGTGTTATTGATGAATACCTGCCGAAGATCTTGGAAATCTTCCGGATGGGGAGTTTCCGGGACGCCTTGTTTCGTCTTTTCGACGGCGAGGGGATCCTGCCCCTGCGCGGAAAGGCATACATCCTCCAAATACTGCTCCGTGATTTCCTTCGGCGTACCGATTTTTTTGATTCTGCCGTTTTCGAGCATGATGGCGGCGTTACACAGGCTGTTTACCGCGCCGGTATCATGGCTGACGAACAGAACCGTATTTTTCTCCATGAACTGGCGTAAAAAGCGCATACATTTTTGCGTAAAGAAAGCATCTCCGACGGACAGCGCTTCGTCTACAATCAAGATATCCGCGTCAACATGGGCAACTACGGCGAAGGCAAGACGTACCGCCATGCCGCTGGAGTAACTCTTGACGGGCTGGTTGATGAATTCGCCAATATCCGCGAAAGCGACGATGTCATCGTACTTGGCGTCGATTTCTTCCTTGGTCAGCCCTAGAATGGACGCATTGAGATAGACGTTTTCTTGACCTGTAAATTCGGGATTAAATCCGCTCCCAAGTTCCAAAAGGGCCGCGACGCGTCCGTTGCATTCCACAGTTCCCGAAGAAGGGGACAGCGTTCCCGTGATGATTTGGAGCAAGGTGCTCTTTCCCGCGCCATTGCGACCGATGATCCCAACGCACTCGCCCCGCTTTACCTCGAAAGAAATATCCTGCAGTGCCCAGAACGGGCGATAAAACCGTTTGCGCCCATGATACAGCATTTGCCAGAGCCGATGGGACGGTTTCTCATAAATCTCAAAAAATTTTGATATGTTCTTGATGCTGATCGCGGAGTCTCGACTAGAGGACATCGGCAAACCCCTTCTTGGTTTTCATGAACCAGGCGAGCCCCAGCTGGAAAACGACGAAAGACAAAACATACGAAGTCAGGCAGACTCCGGGATCGGGCAACTGCCCGTAGAGGAGCACCTTGCGCGTTTCCTCCACGATCGGAGAGAGCGGGTTGAACTCCAGTATCCAGCGCAGTTTTTCGGGAACAATGGAAATGGGATAGAAAATAGGGGTCATAAAAAACAGCATTTGCGTCAGAATGCTGATGAGTTGCTGAATATCCCGCAAATAGACACCTAGTGAAGCGATGAACAACGACACGCCGCACGAGATGAGCAGAAGCGGGAACAGGGTGAACGGAAACAGCAGCATGGTCCAAGAAATCTGATGCAGCAGCAGAACCGTACCGATCAACAAGAGGACAAACCATGCCAGTCCGAACACGAGAGACGTGAGCACATTCCCGATAGGAAGGATTTCCAGAGGGAAGATGACCTTTTTAACGTAGCTGGGATTGCCGACGATCAGCCCGGCGCTGGAGTTCACGCTTTCGGCGAATACGTTAAACACCGCCATACCGCAAAACATGATCATGGGGAACGCCGCATTGTTGTCGCCGAATCCAGCCCCCCCCCAACGGGATTTGAACACAATGCCGAAGACGAAGGTGTAGACGGCGAGCATCATCAATGGATGGGCAAAACTCCAGACCAATCCCAGCACCGATCCCCGATACCGGCTGGCTATGTTGCGTTTGAGAATCTGCATCAGCAAATCACGATGTTGCGTGAGGATACGAATGCCCAAAAGCGGATTGAACAGTTTTAGCAAAACGAACATCTCCGTGATTCGTTGAGGGGTTGACAACACCTTTCTCTGCAATGAATTTCAGGAAAGGGACGACTGGTTTTACTCGGGTCTGTCTGTGCCTATTCCAGCGAAATATTCTCCCGTCCAATATAGTAGAAGAACTTGGAACGGGCGCTATGGTACTCCATCAGGGCTTGGCTGGCGTCGGTCTCGGCCTGGGTCAGCTTGAGCTGGGCGTCCAGAAGATCGGTGATCGTGCCGGTGTGGGTCATGTACCGTTTGTTCGCCATGTCGTAGCTTTCCTTGGCGGCCTCGACGCCCTTGCGGGATACGCTGATCAGGTCCTTTGCAGCCTTGATGTCCAGCAACGAGCGAATAACATCGGTCTTAGCTCCGGACATGGCATCTTCGTAGTCTTTCTGGAGGGCTTCCACGCGTTTTTTATCCCCGAGATAGGAAAAGGTCGTGCTGCCGCCCGTGAACACATCCCACGACACGTTCAGGCCGACGGCCCAGTAGCTGCGCGAGTAGTCAGTATACCGTTCTTCCTTGTAGTCCTTGTGATACTTCATGTTATCATAAGTGGCGTCGACTCGGGGGAGGTATTCGCCGAGCGTGATGTCCATGTCCTTGAAGGCGATGGCCACGGACTTCTGAGCCATGATCAGATCAGGGCGGCTGAACAGCGCGGTCTTGATGGCCTGTTCCTCGGTATAGCTCACCACGCCGGAGAAATCGCGCAGATCGCCTTTGTACTGGATTGGCTCGTCAGGCGAATAGTTCAGATATTTGTTCAGCTGCACCTCCGCATTGCGGATGGTGTTCTGGACGCGGATTTCCTGCTGCTTGGCCTTGGACAGCTCCACCTGGTTTTGAAGCACGTTGACGTAGGGTGCCATACCGACTTTGACGAAGGCTTCGGCGGCTTTGAGTTGGGTTTCAATGCGAGTAATGGATTCCTTGGCGCTTTTCAAGTCTTCGCGGGCCTTGAGCAACTGGAGGAACTGAAGCTGCACGTTGGCGATCAGCTCCAGCTTGGCCTGCCGGTGTCTGGCTTCCTCCATGTCCACGGAAAGCCGCGACTTGTCCAGATTGTTCAAGTGCGCGAAGCCCGCGAACAGCGACAGGCTCACCCGGAGACCGCGCGACCATGAGCGGCTGGACAGATCGTCCGTGCTGCCCGCGGCACCGGAGTTTTCCAGTTTGTTGTTGCTGGAAACCAGTGACACGCGGGGCCAGAAATAGCTTTGGGCCACGCCGATGTTCATCTTGGCCTGTTCCAGTGTCAGCAGCTTGGATTCCACGCTGGGATTACCCTTCAGGGCGTGCTCCACAGCCTGTTCCAACGTGAATTCCTGAGCTTGCGCCGGAGCACACAGCCACAGAACGGCCACAAGCATCCATCCGTATTTGAAACGATTCATATCGGACTCCATATCGGTTACTCGGTAAGAAGGCGTGCCTGTTTTTTAGCGTATTTTTTCCAGAACGCACAGCGACCCATCCGTCCCTCTGAGGACCAGCAGATCTCCATGAACTTCCCATGTTTTCAATTTGTTAAAAACTTCCACAAACGTTTTGAGGCTAAAAGCCTCCGCCATCCGCAGTGTTTTTTTATCCAAGTGGAATGCGATACGGTTCGCCTCAAGCCTGTAGGAAACATGAACGGCCAAGTCGCGCATGGCCATATCAAGCCGTCCGCGCTCCGTTTTTTCCTGTTGAAACGTACAGCTGAATGTCTGGCCGTCGAGTGTTGCGCGCCAATAGGCTCCGGAAACAAGCCGCTGGAACCGTTCCGGGGTGTCCTGCGGAAGCTTTGGAATGCCGTCCGTGGCGCTCCGCAAACGGAGGATGCGCAGCGAAGCCCCGCTTTCCTCCACGTCCGCGTCGACAAAAAAACGTTCCCCGCACCCGCGCAGTTGTTCGATCTGCGCATCAGGAAGCAGGGGATACGTTTTATTCGTGGCGGCATCTTGTAACACGGCGGTGGAGCCTCCAAACGTAAGCGTACCCATCACGGCGAAGGGAAACTTTTCGCCGCCCTTGCGTAAGGTGACGTTCATATATTTAGGGAACGGAGATTGGACCCCCCAGTACAGGCTTCCGGATCCACCTATATTCAGAACGCGATCCAACCCGTTGCGGTTCGTAAGCTGCAACAGGGAACCATCCCTCACCTGAAACCATGCCCCGGTTAAGGACCGTTCCGAAGGCCGCCCGTCTGCCCGCATCATCCTTTCGCGCAGGATAAAGAGATGGTCCGGGTTCAGAAGCAGTGTGGCGTCGTAACGCACACTTTCGGACTCCACGCCGCCTGAGTAGACGGCGGGGGCCTCCAGAACGGGAAAGGCGACCGCCCCGCACAACGCAGGGGCGGCCGCACAAAGGAAGATCAACCAGAACACTATGCGCATGAACTATTCGCGCAGCGCGCGTTCCCAGTTTTTTAATAGCGGTTCGATCATATAAAAAAGGACTGTGCGTTTTTTGGTCGTGATGAACACTGTAGCGGGCATACCGGGCGAGAGATACAGCTTGGCATCCTTGAGCGCAGAGGGATCTATTTCCACATAACACAGGTAGTACGGCATGACGCCCATGTTCGTGCGTTCCTCCAGGCGGTCGGCCGAGATGTATGACACTTTAGCCGGGATGTGCGGGGTGATGCGCGTATCGAAGGCGTCGAGCTGCACCAGTGCTTCCTGTCCGATATGTATGTCGGTGATCTTGTTGACGGGTACCTGGGTTTCGATGATCAATGGCGTGTTTTCGGGCACGATGTCCATCAGCGGTTCGCCTGGCCGCACGACGCCGCCCTTGGAGTGGACCTTGAGCCCCACCACGCGGCCTTTCACGGGCGCAACGACCTGAAGTCGCTTTTTGGCGTCCTTCAGGGGGCGGACACGTTCACGGGCCTGGAGGATTTCGTTGTCCAGCTTGCCAAGCTGATTGGTGGCTTCTTCAACGAAACGGTTTTTCGCGTCCTCAATGCGCAGAAGCAATTCGGCCTTTTTCTGGCGGGCCTCGGCGATGGACTGCTTCATGCGCCCTCGGTTGCCCTCGTGACTGGCCAGCATTCGTTCGAGTTCCAATATCTGTGATTTTTCCAGATACCGTTCCTCGTACAACTGACGCTTGGCCTTAAGTTCTTCGTTCAGTGTTCCGATGATCGACTGTTCGGCTTGCATCTGATCCTGATAGCCGAGGATTTGGGCGTCAATCTGGGCAATCTGCGACTTAAGCAGAGAAATCTGTCCGTCGAGAGCCTCTCGGCGCGCGGTGAAGATTTTCCTTTCATTGGCGAGAACATCTTCACTGTGGGCGCTCGCGGCGAGCGAGATCAACTCCTCAGGCCACGTAAAATCGGTTTTGAGCTCCTTTTCCGCAGCGGAACGGGTCTGGGCGGCCAACAGGGCGACAAGTTGCTTTTGCAGCATGTTCTCGGAGGCGTCCACCTGTACGCTCTCCAGCACAATGAGCGGCTGTCCTTCCTGCACCTCATCGCCTTCACGGACGAGGATTGAGTCGACGATACCACCTTCAAGATGCTGGATGGTCTTGCGTTCTGTCTCGATTTTGACCTTTCCGGGAGCGACGATGGCGCCGCTGATTTCTCCGAACACGGCCCATGTACCGAGTACACCGAAGAACAGAAACACCACAAGGAGCCCCTGCCGGATGATCTTACGGGGATCCTCAATGCTTTCGCGCTGTGGGTGCTGATGATGAGGCGTACTTTTTGAGGCTTCCGATGCGGGGATGGTTTTGGCTTCGATGGTTGCGCTTTTCACGCCTTCAGGCTTAGACATGGGCTTCACCTCCGGCGTCATTTAGTGCTTCCTGCTTTTGTCGTTCCAGTTCCTCATGCTGGAGGCGAGCCTTGGCGGCCTGCTCCTGCTGTTGCTTCTGGAGATTGGCAAGCTTGGTCAGGACTTCCTGACGCGGGCCGCACATGGCGATCTGCCCGTCCTGAACCAGCATGATATTATCGACGATGGAAAGGATGTTGGGTTTGTGCGTAACCAGCACAACCGTGGCATTCAACTGCTTGAGATTGAGCACAGCCTGCAACAGACAGGCTTCGCCCTCTTCATCAAGATTGGAATTGGGCTCGTCGAGCACGACCACCCGGGGATTGCCGTATAGCGCACGGGCGAGGCCGATGCGTTGGCGTTGACCTCCGGAAAGCACGGCCCCCTGATCCCCGATCTGCGTGTCGTAGCCCTTGGGCAACGAGAGGATCATGTTGTGGACGCCCGCGAGCTTGGCGGCGAGAATGACCCTTTCGGAATCCACGGTGCCCAAACGTGCGATGTTTTCAGCGATGCTACCGGCGAACAATTCCACGTCCTGCGGGAGATACCCGATGAAAGGTCCGAGTTTTTCGGAATCCCAAGTGGCGATGTCGGCGCGATCAATGCGAACCTTGCCGCTCGTGGGGCTCCATATGCCGAGCAGCAGCTTGCATAGTGTAGATTTGCCCGCGGCGCTGGGGCCGATGATCGCGAGCGACTGTCCAGCTGGCAGGCGGAAGGACATTCCCTTGATGATGTGGCGGCCGTTGGCGGCGAAGATTAGGTTTTCGGTGGAAAGTTCCCCAACGGGATCGGGGAGGTCCATCGACGGTGGAGTATTGGGAGAATCCAGCATCTCCTTTAGGCGTTTGTATGCACCACAGGCTTCTAACGACTGTTTGTATGTCGCCATAGCCTGATCGATAGGTGCAAGCGCGCGGCCCATGACGATGGACGCGGCGATCATAACGCCCGCAGTGGACTGATGGCTCACAGCGAGGTAGGCTCCAACGGCGTAAATGAGAACCTGCAGACCAACACGGAGGGACTTGCTGACCGAGTGGAGCAGTCCAGCACTGCGGCTGGCGCGGGTCTGGAGTTCTATGACGATGTCGTTCATCTTGGACCAGCGCCCGGCCACGTTGTTGATCATGCCCATGGAGCGCACGATACTGGCGTTACGCATGGTTGCGCCAAGGAAATTGGAGGCGTGGGCGTTGAGCATGGTCGCAGACTCAAGGCGTTTGCGAGTGAAGCGTTCGGTGAGAAAGCCCAGCACGAAGACCATGATCCCGCCAAAGACAGCAACTAGCCCAAGATCGGGATGTAGGATGAAGATCAGGGCAAAGTAAATGGGCATCCATGGGACGTCGAAAAAAGCGAACACGGCGTTGCCGCCGAGGAAGTTGCGGAGCATCTGCACGTCGCGCAGGCTGCCCTGCTTCGCGGAAGAGCCGCCGGCGGGGCCAGTGGCGCTTTTCGTTGAGAACGGGAAGGCTCAACATTCGGTCGAATTCAATGCCGGCCCGAACGAGAAGGCGGGAACGGATCCACTCAAGCAGCGCCAGCACAACGAGGGCGATAACGGCGGCGATGGTGATGACGGCCAAGGTAGACAAGTTATAGCTGGTCAGTACTTTATCGTACACCTGTAGCATGTAGATGGAAAACGTGAGTTGGAGCACGTTGACGAACATACTGAAAAAAAAGGCGTATCCGAAAAAGTACCTGCAGGAGCGTAAGAATTCTTGCATAGGCTCTCTTCTCAGGTAGTTGCGGCCCGCAGATGCGGGCATGCCGGAACGCGTCTTCCGCAATCCTGGAAGGCGCACCTTAACCTTCTGGACGATCCACCGGACCGACCGGGGCACCGTACGGCATGAGAATCATACGGACGGCACTTCAAGATAAGTTTGCTTTACTACGCTGTCCAGCGATGGAAGGCAACAGAAGAATCATATCGGAAAAGTGAGGTACGCCTCGTTCTTAAACGTCACAAGGTGAACGGCAACACGTGGAGGGCGTTACCGCAAAAGGCGTATCGGCTATCCCCCATAAGGAAGGGATGGCGTTCGATGCGCGGGCGATCGAGCCAATGCAGAGACTCATATTCCAGTTGGCCTGCGCAGTTGCGGAATCTGAACGGACGCTGAGCAGTGAGTGTCAGAAAGAAGATATCGCAGCGGCCAGAGTGAAGGGCAAGGTTTTGGGGAGGCCACGTCGGAGGTATGGAAAACTGCTGGCGGCGTTGAAGCACTGCTTGAACAGGCAGGCCCAAGTACAACCTCGAAAACAGGATCGAAGAGGTTATTGGAACCGTGGTGATCGCTTTTGCCATTGGCAGGCACGGCCCGGCAACCAATTACGCACAAGGCACATCTCAAGTGACTGTCAAATCAAGTCCGATCCACTATAGCTAAAGGGATTTCGTAGCCTGTGTACTGCACTGTCGCTATTTCAGGAACGTCATCGGGATGGCTTGCCTTGCTTGTCCGCGTTTTGAATGGGGAGCTTCTTCAGCATATTCTATGCCGGATAGCCTCTCAATGCACAATGCTCGATCCATTAAAGGATCGAGCATTGTGCATTGTGTATGCCTTGGCAGAGCTACAGATTTGAGCACATTAGTTCTTTAAGAGCGCTTTCCCAGTGTGGCATCGGCGGAAGTCCGCAGAGCCTCAGCATCTTTTTTTTCAAACACGAGTTTGCCGGACGACGGGCGGGCGTTTTGTATTCATCGGATGTGCAGGGAATGACCTTTTGCGGGTTCCCGGCAATTTCGAAAATTTTGCAGGCAAACTCATACCAACTGGCTTCGCCTTCGCAGGTCAGATGAAAGGTACCGACAAGCTCCGGGCGCAGCAGTATTTCCCGTAGGCCCCTTGCCACGGCAAGCGCGCTCGTGGGGTTGCCTCGCTGGTCATCTACAACGCGGAGACAGTCGTGGCTTCCATCGGCAAGCCGTAGCATCGTATGCACAAAGCTCGGACCTCCCTGACCATACAGCCAAGAAATCCTCGCGATGATATGGTTTGGGCAATGCGTGCGGATGGCCTGCTCTCCTGCCCATTTGCTCTGCCCGTACACATTGATTCCGCCGTTGGGTGTATCGAATTCCGTATAGGGCTCCTGCGCGTCACCGCTGAAAACATAGTCCGTGGACATGGCTATGAGCCGAATGCCCTGCCTGTGACAGGTGGCGGCCACATTGGTTGACCCCACCGCGTTGAGCTTCCATGCTAGCTCCTTTTCCGTCTCGCACTTGTCCACAGCGGTCATGGCGGCGCAATGGATCACCACATCAGGATGGTGAGCCCGGCACACGGCGTCAAACCCGGCGGCATCGGTAATGTCTGCTTCCGGGAGATCCGTAGGAATCATTTCGAATTCACGAAGTTCAGAGCAAAGGGTGCGTCCAAGCATCCCCTTGCCGCCGGTCAGAAGAACTTTCATAGTTTATTCCCCGTTGGGGCGCGCAGTCCCCTGTCTCCGCTGAGGAGGCTCTTTAGATATGCTTCTCATCTTGTCCGTGAGCAGGGACTCCGATGGCGTTTTGGGGCCGGCAAGTGTTTTACGGTTCCAATTGGTGTCGCAACTCCGCAAAGAAAGGAGCGGCTTCATCCTTGGTGGACAGTTTCGGGGCGGAAATCGGCCATGCCACACCTAGTTCGGGATCATTCCAGCGAATGGAGCCCTCATCTTCCGGGTGGTAGAGTTCAGTGCATTTATAGTGGAAATGGGCGATGTCGCTTGTCACGACAAAGCCATGTGCGAGGCCCGGGGAGATCCATAGTTGCCACTGGTTTTCCTGCGTTAATTCAACTCCGTACCATTGGCCAAACGTCGGAGAGTCTTTGCGGATGTCCACAGCGACGTCAAAAACGCTGCCCAAGGAGACGCTGACCAGCTTTCCTTGAGGAAAGTTTCTCTGAAAATGCAAACCACGCAGAATGCCATAGCTGGATTTTGAATGATTGTCCTGTACAAAGGGAAAATCAATCCCTGCGGCTTCATAGCGTTCCTTATGCCACGTTTCGACGAAGTAGCCCCGGGAATCCCCCCATACTTTCGGCTTGACGAGCAATACGCCTTGAATGGGAGTTTGAATGACTTCCATAATCTACTTCTCCGAGTCCACGAGTTCGAGTAGGTACTGACCATACCCATTTTTCGCCATGGGTTCGGCAAGATGGCGCACATCATCGGACGTAATATACCCTTTGCGCCAGGCAATTTCTTCGAGGCAGGCAACTTTGAGGCCCTGCCGGGTTTCCACGGCCTGCACAAAAGAGCTGGCTTCCAACAAGGAGTCATGTGTCCCGGTATCGAGCCATGCAATTCCACGTCCCATCAGTTCCACATGCAGATCGCCGCGCTTCAGGTACAGATTGTTGACGTCGGTAATTTCCAGTTCCCCACGAGCGGAGGGTTTCACCTGTTTCGCGATATCCACTATGTCGGCGTCGTAGAAATAGAGGCCGGTCACTGCGAAGTTGGATTTGGGCTCCCTTGGCTTCTCTTCAATGCTGAGAACCCGCTGACTTTTGTCAAACTCCACCACGCCGTATCTATGCGGATCGCGGACATGATAGCCGAAAACGGTTGCCCCCGCATCTCGCTGCATGGCGGTCTCCAGAAGAGTTCCCATCCCTTGCCCAAAGAAAATATTGTCTCCAAGCACAAGGCAGACATTGTAGCCGCGAATGAAATCTTCGGTCAGTAGAAAGGCTTGCACCAGCCCTTCGGGGCGTTCCTGAACAACATACTCAAAATGGCATCCCCACTGGGAGCCGTCGCCGAGCAATTCCTGATACAGGGGCAGATGCTCGGGCGTTGAGATGACAGCAATCTCACGGATACCGGAAAGCATCAGTACTGACAAAGGATAGTAGATCATCGGCTTGTCGTAGATGGGCATAAGCTGCTTGCTGACACTGCGCGTGAGCGGATAAAGGCGCGTTCCCGAACCGCCTGCAAGAATAATGCCTTTCCATTTCTTCATCGCTACACCCTGCCCACATAGTTGGTCTGCATCCAGTTACGGTAATCGCCGCTCTGAACGTTCTCTACCCATATTTTGTTGTTCAGATACCACAGAACAGTGTCCCGTAGGCCTTCCTCGAACGTGTGCGTGGGATGCCAGCCAAGTTCGGAAGACAGTTTCGCGCAGTTAATGGCATAACGGAAGTCGTGCCCGGGGCGGTCCGTTACAAATTTGACGAGAGCGGCATACGGGCCTTCGGCAGAAGGGCACACGGCGTCGAGCACATCGCAGATACCATGAACGACCTGAAGATTGGTGCGTTCCGAGTTTCCGCCGATGTTGTAGGTCTGTCCCGTTTTGCCCGCTTCAAGCACACGCTGAATGGCGGAGCAATGATCTTCCACATGAAGCCAGTCGCGGATGTTGGAGCCGGTTCCATATACGGGCAGTGTCTTACGGGCCAGAGCGTTAAGCGTCACCAGCGGGATAAGCTTCTCGGGGAACTGGCGAGGGCCGTAGTTGTTCGAGCAATTGGTGATCAGCGCGGGGAAGCCGTATGTCTCATAGAAGGCCCGGACAAAGTGGTCGCTGGCGGCCTTCGAAGCGGAATAGGTTGGGACTGTAAGGCGTCGTCTCCGTAAAGGCTGGATCTCCGGGTTGAAGAGCTCCGAAGACTTCGTCAGTGGAAACATGCAGAAAACGGAACGCGTCTTTCCGGTCGGCAGCCAGTTCGTTCCACCATGCTTTGGCAGTACGTAAAAGCGTGCAGGTTCCGAGTACATTGGTGCGTACAAAAGCTTCGGGATCGATAATAGAGCGATCCACATGGCTTTCGGCCGCGAAGTTGACTATGGCCTCGGGCTGGTAGATCTTGAGCAGATATTCGACAAGTTCCTCGTTGCCGATATCTCCATGCACAAAAATATGGCGAGAACTGTCATGTAGCGAAGCCAGATTTTCCAGATTCCCGGAATAGGTCAGTTTGTCCAGATTGATGATCGTGTCACCAGCAGTGCAGCGGGCAAGGACATAGCAGGAGCCGATGAACCCGGCACCTCCGGTAACGAGCAATGTAGCCATATTTTTCCTCGTGACTAACGAATACGGTTATGTATTTGTTTGAGTGTACCGAATACCCCCGACTGATACGCGATCATGCCGAAACGAGCAAGCAGACGGCTCCAGAAAGGGCTCTGAAGAAACCAGTAACTATAGTTTTTTCCTGATTGCCGATAAGATTCTTGCAGGCCTCTAAAACCGTCCCAAAGTCGCATATTGTCCTGAATGCACTGCTTGAGGGTAATCTTATGGTTGTAGCTCCCCGCATGCAAACGCCATGATGTCAATTGGGCAGGGACAAAAGCGAACAATCCGGTTTGGGCGACCTGTATCCAGATCCACCAGTCCAGCCAACGGGGGACGGGGGCCGCAAACGAACACGCCCGCAAGCGTTCCGCTTTGAGCATGGCGCAGGAGAAGGTCGGGATTTTGTTCTCCACAAGTAGGGAGGATTGCAGAGAGTACGCTCCGCCAGATCGGATGCTTCGACGTTCATGTTCCCGCATGACGCGAGGGACATAAATGTCAAACCATCCCGTACCCGCTCCCGGCATGGGAAGAGGTCGAATCGCATTCAATACGACGTCGGCCCTCGTTTGTCGGGCTAGCTCCATGCGCCGTTCCAAGCATTCGGGTTCCCATAGATCGTCAGATTCGAGAAAAGCGATCCAGTCTCCTCCGGCCTCCGCAATGCCGAGGGACAATGTTTCCGGGAGGCCGTGATTCTTCCCGTCGGGATGTTGCAATACGCGCACGCGGGGATCGTGTTCGGCGAACGAGCGGGCTAGTGCTACGGAACCGTCTTTCGAACCATCATCAATAACGAGCAGCTCAAAATCTATCCACGTTTGGTTCAAGACACTCTTGATGGCCTCCCCTATGTACAGTTTATAATTATAACTGGCCATCAAAATAGATATCATGGGCGAATCTTCCTTGTAACGTGCCTAGTATGCTTAATAAAATATATAATTACGATAGAGGATTTTTATACTTACCTTCACTTGTTTTTATGCAGACAGATGTAAAAAAATGATAAAAAACAGTTTAATAACTAAAAATAATTTAAAAATTTATCTGTCGTTTTGCATAAAATGAAACCCTCCCATAGGAGGTTGGCTTTTATAGTTTGGGTGGTTGATTTGAACTTTTGGCCTCTGCGTCTCGAACGCAGTGCTCCACTTGGTTGAGTACAGTCAGCAAAAAAATGCTTCAGCTCATAAAGAAGTAAACCACAGTTTTTATATTTGATGAACAAATAGTTTATTTTTAAATATAAATTTATAACAATATTATGTTAAAAGTAAAATTATCCGGGAAAGTTATCCTGAATTGTATTGACGTCTATAGTCAGGACTCATAATTAAAGGTAAAAAATGACGTTCCTTCAGTAGCTGCAGTATTCTGGAAGGGGTAAAAGAATTCTTTCCATTTGTAATCGGAGCCTGCCCTTTGGGCAACAAACGCAGGATAGGTCGCCTGGCCTCGCAAACGGCGTGAAGTTTGGAATTCGAGTCCCTCTTTTTTGCGCTTTCGATGAGCGGTTTCCCCTGTTACCTAACATAGCAATGCGTTGGACACAAACTCCGGCTATTATCCGAGCGCAGATAACACGGGGCTCCATGTTTGCTGACAAGTCGTTACAGAACTTCAATCCCCCGACCGGAGCGAGTGCTTTCGGTTACCTCAGTGCCCAAACATTCACGAGAGTATCATTAATACCCTATGTTCGTTCCTTTGAAAATGACAATTTTTGATACTAGTCCAACAAAAAATGGATTGGTATGCAGATTCCAGTGAGGTGAAACGGCAGAAGAAACTATTGTGAGTGCCTTTGCATTTCCTCTGTTTGTGCAAATAGTTATGAAAAAAGGACTCAGATTTTTACATCCAAGTCCTTGATTCCATATCTGGTGCGCCCGGCGCGATTCGAACGCACGGCCTTTAGCTCCGGAGGCTAACGCTCTATCCGACTGAGCTACGGGCGCGGAGTTTCCCCGGAAGGGGACACTACAGAGTTGGGAAGCTAGCTCTTGTGCCGCGTCCTGTCAAGCTGTATGCTCCGGTACCGGGAGCGTGCTGCGGCTCGTTTGGTGTCGGAGCCGTGTTTTTGTGTCCATCCGTTTGTTACGCTTCCCCTTCTTTTTCTTTATCTTAAGGAGTATTCCATGAGCGTTTCCGTTACTTGGTACGGTCATTCCAATTTTAAGGTTTCTTGCGGCGACGTGACTGTTTTCATAGATCCCTTCTTCACGCATAACCCTTCCTGCCCCGTGACGTGGAATGAGGCCGGAAAGCCGGATTTGGTGCTCGTCACCCATGATCACGGCGATCATACGGGTGACGCCGTGGTGATCTGCAAAAGCAGCGGCGCAACCTGCGGCTGCATCGTCGGTACGGCCGAACGCCTGATCGACGCCGGGATGCCGCAAGCCAGCATTCCCGCCGGGATCGGCTTCAATATCGGGGGCACCATCGAAGTGAAGGGCGTCCGGGTCACCATGACGCAGGCGTTCCATACTTCGGAATCCGGGGCCCCCGCAGGGTACGTCGTGACCATGCCGGACGGCTTTACCTTCTATCACGCGGGCGATACCGGCCTCTTCTCCTCGATGGAGCTGATAGGTTCGCTGTATCCGCTGGATTTGGCACTGTTGCCCGTGGGCGGCTTCTTCACGATGGACGGGTTGCAGGCCGCCCATGCCGCGCGTCTGCTCAAGCCCAAGGCCGTGATCCCCATGCACTGGGGGACATTCCCGGTCCTTGCGAAGGACACCTCGGCCTTTGCGTCGCATCTCGCGTCCGTGGCTCCAGATGTCCGCCTGGTCTCCATGAAGCCCGGTGATAGCGCCGCGTTCTAATCACGGAGGTATCACATGACGCTCATCGAACACGGCGAACTGGTCCGCCGCGCTTTGGAATATGTGCAGGAAGAACGCTGCCGCCGCCCGGATGCGCCGCTTTCCTCCCTGCTTGACGAAGCGGGTATGCGCTTCAATCTGACGCCGCTGGACGCGGCTCAGCTTGCCCGCCTTTTTTCCGAAAAAGGACAGGAGCCTTCCGCCCCGTGCAAACGCTAACTTCGCATCCTTACAGGACGTTGCCCGATGCCTTCGCTTCTTCAGAGACAGATATTTAAAGAAATCGCCAACCTGTTCGTTCTCGCCGTGGGGGTGCTGCTGACGCTCATCCTCATCAGCAGGGCGGTGCAGATGCGGGAACTGTTTCTGGGGCTGGATCTCGGCATCTTGGATACCGTTCTGCTGTTCGGCTATATGACCCCGCTGTTCCTCATGCTGGTGATTCCCATCGCCTGTATGCTCAGCGTCTTCCTGACCTTCCTGCGCATGAGCACGGACCGCGAGCTGGTCGCCCTGCGTGCGGGGGGCATCAACATCTATCAGATGCTTCCCGCGCCGCTCCTGTTCAGTGTGATCTGCATGTTGCTGACGCTCTGGGTATCCCTGCATTGGCTGGCGTGGGGCATGGGGCATTTCCGGGAAACGATCCTTGAAATCGCCAATACCCGCGCCCGTGTCGTGGTGCAGCCCGGCGTCTTCAATACGGACTTCCCCAATCTGGTGCTTTTCGCCCGGCAGGTGAACCCCGGTGACGGGGATATGTCGCAGGTTCTGGTGGACGACCGTTCGCACCCCGAGCGCCACATGACCATCCTCGCCCCGGAAGGGCGCTTCGATACCGATACCGAGCGCGGCGAGCTGGTATTCCTGCTTGAGGACGGCAAGATCTACACCACGGATAAGAAAGGGTCCTCGGTGCTGGCCTTCGACGAATACAAAGTGCGGCTGCCGCTGGATTCCCTCTTCAAGAGCCTTGATCTCGGAGATGTGCGGCCCCGCGAGATGTCATGGAGCAAGCTCTCCAGCATCACGCGGGAGGAAGCGCTAAAAGTGGACGCCAACTACGCCAACAAGCTGGAGGTGGAGCGCCACAAGCGCTGGGCCTATCCGGTGGCGTGCATCGCCCTGACCCTCTTCGTGCTGCCGCTGGCTTCGGCCTTTGAGGGGCTGCACAGGCAGACGGGGCTCATGTTGGCCCTTGCCATGTTCTTCGTGTATTACAGCCTGATGTCGCTTGGGTTCAGTACGGGCGAGTCCGGGGCCATCCCCCCCTCCATAGGGTTGTGGGTCCCGAACATCCTGTTCCTATGCCTCGGCATCTACGGGCTATGGCTGACGGCGCATGAGCGAACGCCGCACGTGGCGACCTTCTTCCGCAACCTGCGGACACGGAGGACGTCATGAGCTTGCTTTTCCGCTATCTGACCAAGAACAACGCGATGATCCTGCTGCCGACCCTTGCCGTCGGCATCGGCCTGTATGTGCTTACGGACCTGTTCGAGCGTCTCGACAACTTCATCGAGGCCGGGCTGTCCGTGGGCATGGTGCTCACCTACTTCGTCGTGAAGATGCCGCTCGTGATTTCGCAGATCCTGCCGGTGATCTTCCTGCTGTCCACGGTCATCCAACTGTGCATCATGGCTCGCAGCCGCGAACTGACGGCGTTGCAGGCCGGGGGCATCTCCCTCGGCGTGGTGGCAAACTCCATGATCCTTTGCGGCATTTTCTGGGGCGGCGTCCAGCTTGGTTTCTCCGAATATCTGGGCGTTGCCGGGGAACGCGAGTCCGCCCGCATCTGGCAGGAAGAGGTCCGCAAGAAGAACCTCGCGGCAACGGTGCTGAAGGATGTCTGGTTTACGGATGGGGACTGGATCGTCTCGCTCGGCACGCTTGATCCCCAGGCGCACGGCACAGGCTTTTCCGGGTATGAACTGTCCGACGACGGCCTGAGCATCAAGCGCATCGTGCAGGCGTCCACGTTCACCGCCGAGCCCAACCACTGGGCCTTGCAGGATGTGCGCGTCTACACGCCCGACACCTTCACGCAGGAGCAAGAGCCGGATTTCGTCCTCCCGCTCAGGCAGGATCCCGAAACCTTCCGGCTCGTCAGTACGGGCACGAAGCCGCAGCAGTTGCCGCTCTGGCAGCTTGGGGACGCCATCAGCCAGTTGAAATCTTCCGGTTCCAACGTGGAGGCGCTCCGTACGGCGTGGCACGCCAAGCTGGCCTATGCGGCATCGATTCTGGTCATGGCCTTCGTGGCGACGGCCATTGTCTCGTGGAAGGACAACATCTATATCGCCGTGACCGTCGCGCTGCTGTGCACGTTCCTGTACTTCGCGGTGTATACCCTCGGTACGACGCTTGGGCAGCGCGGCATCCTGCACCCGTTCCTCGCCGCGTGGACCGCCAACCTCATCGCGCTGTTCTTTGCGTTTTGGCGGCTTATCCCCTTGCTGCTGCGAAGGGAATAATTTACCGGAATCTTTTAAAGATTTGAGGGGCGAGAGAAACGTTCTGAAGAAGGGGGGAGCCCCCACGTTTCCCTCGCCCCCTCCAACCTTCCCCCACTTTCTTCCAAAATTTTCCCTTTATCGAATCCCACCCGACCGCTTTTCCTGTGGCAGACAAATGTGTTCTTTGGGGTTGACGAGGGGGCTGTTTTTTGAACGGGGCCAGCGGG
>ERZ791808.873-NODE-873-length-27562-cov-3.826117_pt1 | contig 27562 bp, 17 predicted proteins | sample MGYA00510305_ERZ791808 | MGnify/ENA primary metagenome ERZ791808 (study PRJEB30046, sample SAMN00792024) | human gut metagenome | study: EMG produced TPA metagenomics assembly of the A metagenome-wide association study of gut microbiota in type 2... | reverse complement strand
AGTATTTATCCTTTAAGAGATTCGTTTGATAATGGAGATAAACTCTTCGTTGGTCCAAAGCATTTGCATGAATGAGAAGAAATATCCTTTACTGATAGAAGCAGGACATAAATAACATTTTATCGCATAATGAATGCTTAGGCTTTAGAGTAGAGTTTACGATGATTCTGTAACAAAGATGCGACCCATCACGAGCCGCATCTTTTCTATTGAATCTAATACCTATTTTATGTAATACTTATTGTTAATCCTCATTTAAATCTTTCCAAAACCTTTTTTTTGAATAAGAACGACCTGTATATTCGTCCTCATTGTTAACGTTGACCGAATCAGTTGGCGAAGTGGCTATTATGCCCTCCGGCTTTACTTCTATTACTTCTAATGTCGGTTTAATATACTTGCTTTTCATCTTAGTAAATATTAAGTGAGTTATTTAATAACGACTTTATTCTTTTCAATTACGTAGATACCTCTGTTTAAGCCGGATAGTTCGTTTTCTCCTTCAACAAGCATTTCCGAACGAACCAGACGACCATCGATGCCGTAGATATCCAACTTTTGTGCTTCAGGAACATTTACGTATAATGTATTTCCGGCTGAATAAATAGAAAGGTTGTTTGTTGCAACAGATTCTATCGAGACAGGTGATTCCACTTTGACGGCAGTAGCATACGACGGTTGTCCCGACGTTCTGGCTTCGCCCTTAAGGAAAGCCCGGAAAGGTATCACTGTCGCGCCTTTACCGGTCAGGCGGAATTCTTTTCCATCGGATATATACATGATGTTTTCTCCGGTTTCGGCTGTTACATCGATGGTTGCATACGTTCCGTTGAAGGTATAAGGGCCGCCGTCTGTAAAGAAGTTCATCTGGTTATTGATTGTTTGGCTGACCGCATCGAATTTAATATCTGTAGTACCCTCATTGTACAAAATATACGGAGTATTTGCTGCGATGGTTGAAGCTGTTTTGAAAGTAACCGATTCGGCAGAGGTTGTGTTCATCTCTTCTACCGTGCATCCATTCGGTATGTTGCAATTGAATGGCAGACAGATAGTTTCCAATGCAGCTTTACCATTTACCTTTGCAACAACAGGGCGTGTGTAAGAGATTGCATCCGCCGTAAACTCTTTCGATGCATTGAAAGGCATATTGTCCGTCAATGCGATATCCGCTATTTTACCGTCAACGATAGTATATCCTTTGTCTAAAGTGATATTATCACCTGCTTTTAGGTAGACTAATAAGTTTGGATTGGTCACTCCGCTTAAAGTTACGTCTGCCGGAACAGTGATACCTGTCATATCGATGTCCGTAAGATTCGCGTCTGTAACATCCATTTGGGTAAGCTCTAATTGGCTCCATGTTCCTGAAAGAATGGTAGAAGCGTATGCTTTAGTGGCATATTTCATGTTCTTCCAATAAGGTGCTGCTTCATAAAGGCTCTTACCGGATGCTGGGATGTGAATCGTTGTGAAATCTTTACTAGCAAAGTCTGTTTTGCTCGAGCCAAATGGATTATCACTGTTATTACCTCCTTCTGCCGTATCAACAATTGTTGATATGGGTGTTTTGGAACACATATAAATATCTCGTTTAACACCTTGATCCATACGGAAAACCGCACCTCCAATAGCAGTGACTGATGCCGGAACTGTGAACTTTGTAATTTTGTAGCAATTGATAAAGACTCCGGGTTGCATCGTTGGTATATTTTCCGGCCATGTGGTGAAAGTTACAGGAGTAATGCAAAAAGCTCTGCCACCAATTTCTTCGATAGCGGAAGGCCATTCGGAAAAAGTCACGTTTGATTGTCTGAATGCAGCTACGCCTATTTTCTTTAAACCATCGGGGAGTGTGTTTAATGATAATGCCGTACAGGCTTTGAAAGCGTTATCGTGTATTTCTTCGAGAGTAGAAGGAAGAACCGATGGATTGAATTTGACACATTCCATAAAGGCCTCAAGACTTATGACTTTTATCTTATCCCAATTGGTAACCGTCGTTAAGTTGGCGCATTTCCTAAAACAATATTTAGGAATAATAGTCATATTCGAAGGTAGGCTTATTTTTACTAAAGTGGTATATCCATCGAATGCTGATGCATCGAATCCTTCGGTCATAACTCGTGAGAAATCAAATTCTTTTACTTTTGTTACTACCCCTTTTAGTCCTCGAACATCGTTTGCATTAATTTTAGTTTCAGTGTTACTTATAACAGTTACTTTAGTAATTGCATCAACTGATTGCCCATTCAACGCAGCAATAGTTTCAGCTTCAAGTTGTCCTAACTTCTTGTGGTCAATAATCAAGTCCTGTGCTATCATAACACTAGTACTCATTGCGAGTACTAGTGTAAGAAAATATCTGAATATATTATTGCTTCTCATAGTATTAAATCAATTAAATTTAGAAAAGTACCTTTTCTGCTTTTATATTTGTTCCGTCAGAAAGAATGAATACGTTGATACCTTTGTTTAATCCATTCTTATTGATGGTCAATTCACCGTTAATGTTAGCTTTATAGATTTGTGCTCCATCGATGCCGACAATCTGAAGAGATAATCTTTTATCGGATAAGTTCTTCACGATAATGCCATCGGCTGTATAATTCAATTCGTAGGTTGTATTATTCATGGCATTGTTAGTTATATTATCAGGACTTGGAACTTCGTAAGCACCGATGTCTTTGGTCTCATTAATAGCCGTTCCACAAACATCTGTAGCAGGAATAACATTAATACCTAAAATATCTGAAGAATCATTCATTCCTTTATTAATCATCGGGCTGCTTGCAGTAATAGCTAAGTAAGGAACTGTAGCATCGTTAGAGAAAGTAGTTGCAAGGCCTAGGTTTGCCAATTGATAAGTAGTTGTGGTTTCTACCATATTGTTATATGCAGCTTTTTCTTCATTTAAAGAAGGTTCAGTCATTTTCTCGTTAACCCCTCTTTCACCACCAATCAATACATTGTTATAGGCAAGGAACTCTCTGTCAGCAGCATCGATTCCTGAAAGAATAGTTGTCTTATCTGCGTATGCTACGTTGTTGATGAATGCGATTCTACTATCCGGTATGAATGTAGGAATAGAAATGGCTCCTAAGTTGTTGTAGAATGTATTATTAATGATATTAGACTCTCTTACTTCTGCATTTGTTAAGTCAATAACACCTTCATAACCTCCGTTAAGAATTGTATTCTCCAAGAATGTGCAATTCTTAACTTCCAGTAATCCTACTGTAGAGTTCTTTGAACTACCCGTACTTTGATCGACAAGTCCGATAGCAACTCCGCGACTGTTTTCAGCGTCCATGCGATTTTTATAGAAAGTAGAGTTTGTAACTTTAAGGAAATAGTTTTTGTCAACGTCGGCTACATTCGGGCCACAATGCATAATGACAGCTCCGATTGCTCCACCGCCGATTGTATAATTGCCTTCGAAATAGCAATTGTTCACAATTACCTGTTTGCCTCGACTACCGATGGCTGCACCTGCTGAACCGGCTTCATTATTAATGAATTTACAACCTTCCAACTCCAATTTTTCACCTGCAAAGAAGATGGCTCCTCCAAGCATATATTCAATCTGGCGACCATTTACAAAGTTTATGCCGTTAACTTTTAAATTAGTTCCGGAACCTCCGCGGAGAATACGGGTAGATTGTCCTTGTTGATTTCCGGGAGTGGCCCAACCTAGTAATGTTGTGTTCTCACCACTTAATTCAACGTTTTTGTTACTTCCGAAATCCACATAGGCATAACCGGTTGTTGTTGCACCAGATAGATCGAATGTAGCATTCTTTTCAAGATAAATAATGGTCGGAGTGTTTTCTGCTACTTTGGTGACAGCACAACCGATTGTTTTGAATGGAGCAGATTCTGAGCCATTGTTAGAGTCACTGCCTGAATTTGATACATAAAAGGTTGTTTGTGCATTTACCAATGCAAATGCGGAACAGGCAACCATTACAGAGAATAATTTTCTTTTCATAACTATTAAAATTAAGTTTTTATTATTTGATTTATTGATATACTCTTACATAATCTATTTGATAGTCTTGAGGCAATCCGTCGAGATCTACGCCTTCACGACCTCCCCAACTTCCGCCAAAGGCTTGGTTAAGGATAAGATAAAATTCTTCGTCAAAAGGCCAATTGCCAATGGTTGCCGCTTGTGGCTTATTTACGGTGAATTTCAATTTCCCGTCCAGATACCAGGCAATGCGGTCTTTGGTCCATTCCAAACTGTACACATGAAATTCTGTGTAAGAAGTAGGACAAGTCACACTTTTATTGTATGGATTCGGCCAAGTTCCTGAATTGTGGTCGGTACAATGGAGGGTATAATGAACCAGATTTGGGTCATATCCCACATGTTCCATGATATCGATTTCACCACTCTTAGGCCAATATCCGTATTTATCCCATTGCGGCATCATCCAAATAGCAGGCCATGTGCCTTTGCACATCGGTAATTTGGCTTTCACATCCACTCGGCAATACTTCCAATATTTTAAACCTTTGGTTGTTATGCTGGCAGACTTAACGGAGATAATCGTGTCTTTTCTTCTTTCCGTCCATTCGTTTTTCGACTGATTGTTGACTTTTGCATTTTCAATGAGTACCGGTTCGTCTTCGCATACAATATGTAGCAAACCGCCTTTTTGATAACAGTTTTCTTCACGACCTACTGTGTAATATTGCATTTCGTTTCCTCGTACATAACCTTCTTCGAAATTCCATTTCGAGGGATCGGGTAATCCGGTTCCGTTGAAATCATCTTGAAACACTAACTTAGAAAACGGGTAAGGAACTGCAACGAGTTTTCCATTATCATCTACCGTAATGTTCCAAGTAGCTCCGTTCGCCAGCTTTTGTTGGATGCCTCCTGCCACTTCTGCTTGCATGGCATAAGGAACGCTGGCTAATTCTTGATTACCTGCTAAGGTATAGCCTTCTCCTTTATCGATTTCTGTTTTAATCTGATAATTCCCTTTTGTCCAATCCACTTTGGCAAACTCAATTGCTTCGGGTGTTCCTTCACCTATATACAAAGTAAAATAACCATTTACGTCCGTACGGGTCTGATGTGTTTCAGAGTAAACAGTAGTTCCATTTGTTTCGATTAGGAATCGCACATGAATGTCTTTATTGGCTATTACGTTTCCATCTATGTTTTTCAGCGCAGATTGATAAAAGAAAGTGTTTTGAGCTTGTACGCATACAGAAGTAATAGCAAGGAAGATATATATAAATACTTTTTTCATTGGGTTACTTTTTAATGATCGTGATTGTTTTAATTTCCCGGTCTGATAATACGGTCAGCAGATAATTTCCCGGTGTATAGACTGTCATATCAACGGTAGTGTTATTCGTAAAAGGTTGGCTGTGGGCAATCTCTTGACCTATCAGATTTGTGAGTTTCCAAGTATAACTCTCATTATTTTGGCATTCGATTATTAATTTATCTGTTACAGGATTCGGGTAGATATTGAATTCTATAGTTGATTTTACAGACTCGATACTGGCCGGGCCTAAATCATCGGATTGATTGAAACCTTGAAGTACACAGAAGTCACCGATGGTTGTTTCTGTTACCACTTCACCAATCGTCCAACTGATATTCTCTTTTGTACTACCTGCAGAAGAAATTACCTGTTGAGCGCTAATCGATGCTGTGGAGAATAAGAATAAAGATATAATTAAAAGATTCTTCATAATCCGTTTATTATTTGGTTAGTTCTTGGGTTGAGATGACACCTTCATCGTTGACGGAAATACTCCAAACTTTTCCATTCGGAGATTTCAATTGAACGTTCTCGGCACTTTTCGCATATTTGGCAAAAGGAACACTTACCAATTGTTGTGTACCGAGAGAAATATTTGTTCCGTCATAGCTGATTCCTGTTTCGATAAAATAAGGTCCGTCTGCCCAATTAATTTCTCCCAATGTACCTTCTAATGCGGTACCTTTACCGATTTTCAGGTTGACAATTCCTGCGGCATTTGTATTAGCCTGATGTGTTTCAGAAAATACGACAGACCCCGCAGGTATTTCTTGATGTATTTTGAAAGATACGTTTACGCTTTTATTGGCTACTATCGTATTATTTACGTTTTTTACCACAGCTTGAAATTGGAATGCTTCCGGTGCTTGACTATAAACCTGAAGGGTAACGCATACACCTACGAAAAAAAGTAAAATGGATCTAATCATAATAGTAATTGAATTTTAGGGTTAATTGTTTCGTAAATCTCTGGAAGCAAAATTAAGGTATAGATGAATAAATGCTTTGCATGAAACGACAGATTGATTTAACCCATGTGTTTTGTGTTGAAGAAATGTTGCATATCTTTTTTGAAATGTAGCATAAGTCATAAATACAGGCTGAAAACATAATTTATAGCGATAAATCAGCTTGATTATTTTGCATATTCAGGCGAACATGGATTATGTCGGAAAATTGTAAGAAGTTTCTATTTTACGCTATTGACCGTTAGCGTTTGTTTGAATTAAAAACGGTCAATCCTTCCGCCATTAACAGATATTTTTGTCGTGGATGTTTGGGACTGTTAGGGTAGAGAGGGGTAATAAAACCACTCTGGATAGTCGGTGTCAGATAATTGGCTATAAAGATACATAGTATTCCGCTATGTAATAATGTGAAGATAGAGAAGTTTTATTTTCATCACCTTATTAGGTTGTTAACATCTTATTTTTTCCTGTTTGATGCTCTTGACTTTTTTGTCGGTTGTTAAGTAGAGAGTAAAGAATAATAATCAAAATCAGATGACTGGTTTTTAAATTGCGTAAATGTTGCAAGTCGTTTTTGATATGTAGCTATGGAAAAATTAGGTAATATAGCTTTTTTGCCTTTTTGAAATGTATTTCTACATTTGCCTTCATAATACTGCAATCATAATTCTAATTTCACTGTTTATGAAGACACATTTTGTTTTGTTTTTGTTATTGTTCGCTGTAGTTAAGGTAAATTCTGCACAATTATATGTAGAGGCTGAGAGTTTCAAGGAGAAAGGAGGTTGGGTAGTCGATCAACAATTTATGGAGCAAGTAGGCTCGTCTTATCTGATGGCTCATGGGATGGGGAAACCTGTTACAGATGCCATAACTACCGTCCGGTTTGCGGAGAAAGGTTTATATCATGTATATGTGCGTACCTATAATTGGACTTCTGTGTGGAGTGATAAAAAAGGACCTGGACAATTCACTCTATCAGTCGGTGACACTGAACTAGCTACTGTATTGGGTGCGACGGGCAATAAATGGGAATGGCAGAAAGCCGGTATAGTAGTCATCAATGAATTGTCTCAACGGCTTGTTTTGCATGATTTGACCGGATTTAACGGACGTTGCGATGCAATTTATTTCTCTCGGGAAGCCGTCACTCCGCCGGATGATACGGAGGAATTGAAGCGATTCTTATCCGATACATTAAAGAAAACCAATCCGGATACTTATGCGGGGAGTTTTGATTTTGTTGTTGTAGGGGGAGGAATTGCCGGAATGTGTGCTGCGGTTTCTGCCGCACGGCTGGGATTGAAAGTGGCTCTAATCAATGACCGACCTGTATTGGGCGGCAATAACAGCTCGGAGGTGCGTGTACATATGGGAGGAAGAATCGAATTGGCTCCGTATCCGCGTTTGGGAAATCTGATGAAAGAGTTTTGTCCGCTGAAAGTAGGAAATGCCCGGCCGGCAGAAAACTACGAGGACAATAAGAAAGAAGCTTTTATTGCAGCTGAACCTAATATTTCTCTATTTCCTTCATGCAGAATGATTTCGCTGCAAAAAGAAAACAACCGCATTGTTTCCATTACCACAACTCATATTGAGACAGGAAAGAGGCAGGTCTTCCATGCTCCTCTCTTTGCCGATTGCACGGGAGACGGAACAGTGGGTTATTTGGCAGGAGCCGATTTCAGAATGGGCAGGGAAAGCAAGAGTGAGTTTGATGAGCCTCATGCTGTTGATATCGCTGATAGTCAGGTGATGGGAGCATCCGTTCAGTGGTATTCCGTTGAAAAGAAAGAACCGCAGGATTTTCCGGTATTCGATTACGGTTTGGAATTTAACGAAGAGAGTTCGGAGAAAGTGATGATGGGCGAATGGACTTGGGAAACGGGCATGAACCGCAATCAGATAACAGAGTTCGAACGTATCCGGGATTATGGTTTGATGGTGATATTTTCGAATTGGTCTTATTTGAAAAACAGGTACACGGCTAGTGAATATTACCGAAACAGGGCTTTAGAGTGGGTAGCTTACGTGGCAGGAAAAAGGGAATCCCGTCGTCTGCTCGGTGACCATATCTTGACCGAAAATGATTTAGTGGAGCATATTCCTTATGAAGATGGGACAGCATGTACTTCTTGGACCATCGACCTTCATTATCCTGACCCGGAGAACAGTCGTCATTTCCCGCAAAAGGAATTTAAATCGATAGCTCAACATGTTGCCACCTATCATTATCCCATCCCTTACCGGTGCTTTTATTCCCGAAACATTGAAAATCTGTTCATGGCGGGGCGAAACATCAGTGTTACGCATGTTGCGTTGGGAACAACAAGAGTAATGCGTACCACCGGAATGATAGGAGAGGTCGTAGGGATGGCTGCTTCCATTTGTATAAAGAAACAGACTATTCCCAGAGGTGTTTATGCGTCTTATTTAAAGCAGCTAAAGGAACTGATGGAAAAAGGTACGGGCAAGGATATGCTTAATAATCAGCAATATAATGAAGGTGGAACTTTAGGATATAAAGTCGTAGATACAACTTTAAGGTAGTGTGGATGGATTGACAGTTATCGTTTTATAAAGTAATATATGTCACTTTACTTGTAATAATAGAAGAAAAGTCTGCTCATACGGCACTGAAACGCGTAATAAGCAGAAAAGAGTACTTTCTGAAATCAGTGACAGATAGTGATAGTAAAACGCACTTTTTTTGTTTGGGAGAGAGGGGGGAATGTGTTTTTGTTACTTCCCCCTGTATTAAGGACTCTTTATTCTTGTACCTTCGGTTTCTCTTTGCTGTTAATCTCCATATACTTGGTTGGCGACATTCCGTAGTATTCTTTGAAACTGTTGGAGAAGTGGGACAAAGATGAAAATCCTGCCGCATACGTGACTTCCGATATGGTCAGTTTCTTGCTAGCTAGTAATGCTGCCGCATATTTGAGTCGGGTGGTTTTAATGTATTCGCTTGGATTTTGGTTTGTCAATTGTTTCAATTTGCGTTGTAATTGCGAACGGCTGATTCCTATTTCGGCACTGATTGTTTCTACTGATAAATCGGTATCCGCCAGCTGTTTTTTGACAATTGTTTCCAGTTTTTCAAGGAACTTTTCATCAAATGATTTGATGTTATTGCCACTTTCCTTACTCTTTTCTTTGTCTTCGTATTTTTCTTTGATTACGCGACGTAGCTCAATCAGCTTATTGATTCTTACTTTCAAATGGTCGATGTTGAAAGGTTTGGGCAAATAAGAATCCGCACCTGCCTGAATCCCTTCGATACGATGTTCGATGCTTGTTTTCGCTGTCAGCATGATGACCGGTATATGGTTGGTTTGCTCATTATTCTTTATTTTATTGCACATTTCGGTTCCGTTCATTACAGGCATCATTACATCGGTTATGATACAGTCGGGAAGCTCTTTTATGGTAAGCTCCAATCCTTCAGCTCCGTTTTCGGCCGTTATCAGTTGATAGTCGGACTTTAGGACATCCAGCAGATAATCCTTAATGTCATCATCGTCTTCTACAATTAGTACTTTGTATTTGTACTTTGTACGTCCTGTAGGCGTGAAATCGTTAATACTATTCTCGGCGTCGATCAATGAAGTTTGAACTAATGTAGCTAAACTGCGGTCGGTATGCTCGGCCTTTATTTCCGATTCTTTTAAGTAACTGTTGTCCAGAGGTAACGTAATCACGAAGGTTGCACCCGGAAGTTCAGAATCCTCAACATAGATTTTTCCGTGATGTATATTCATTAGGCTTCTCGACAAGTGTAGGCCAATGCCGGTACCCATTTTTTTCCGGTTGCTATCTTCCGGTATCTGATAGAAACGCTCAAATACCAATTCCCGCATTTCTTTGGGAATACCGGGTCCCGAATCGGCTATACGGATAATGATATCCGTTGGTGAAGTACTGACTTCTATGGTGATGGAACCGTTGTCCAATGTGTATTTGAAAGCATTGGAAAGTACGTTGAATATCACTTTGTCCAGTTTCTCTTGGTCTACCCAAACTGTTGGTATCGTTTCTTTAATAGCCAATGTCAAGGTTATATTTCTTTTTTGGGCAATATAATCAAATGAGGTCGTTATATTCTCAAAGAAAGTTCGGAGGTCGGTTTGCTCGGCGAGTAGTTTGACCTGTCCTTTGTCTAATTTACGCATTTCCATGACCTGATTGACCAAGTGAAGGATGCGGTGTCCGTTTTGGCTGATAAGTTTATAGGTGTTACGTAGCTTCTCTTCGGAAGTTTCCTTTATCAACTGCTCAATCGGAGATAAGATGAGCGTTAACGGGGTGCGTATCTCGTGGGAGATGTCTGTAAAGAATTGAAGCTTGGATTGCATCATCAAATTTTCATTTTCCTTAATCAAAGCTTCCTTACGAGTCCTCAAACGATTTTTGACGTTGATATAAGCATAGCAAATCATTAATAGAACCATGCATACATAAATCGACTTGGCCCACCATGTTAACCAAAAAGGAGGATGAACGACGAGTGGCAGGCTGCGCTCTACAGCTTCCATGCCGGGTAAAGCTGCTTTTATTTTGAATATATATTTGCCGTAATTAAGATTGGTATAAGTGGCGAGCTTGTTGTTGAGTGGCAATGTTTTCCATTCATTGTCGAATCCTTCCAACTTGATTTGGTAGATAATGTCACCAGGTGCATTGTATTCGAGTGCCGTGAAACCGATGGAAAAACTCTTCACGTCACTTTTTATGTTAATCTTATCTATGTAATTAATTGCTTTCGAAAGAATTTCACCTTTATCGACTTTGACAGGTTCATTATAAATATATAAATCGGTGAATAAAAGATTTAGTAAAGGATGTTTAGCTCTTTCGAATAAACGGAAATAAGAAACTCCGTTACTTCCTCCGAAATACATTTCTCCCGATGTTGACCTGAAATGGGCACCTCTGCGAAATTCATTATTCACAAGGCCGTCCGACATGAAATAGTTGATGAATTGTTTTTCTTGAGATAAGAAATGGGAAAGTCCGAAGTTGGTACTTAACCAAATATTATCTTTCTCGTCAATCTCGATACCGTTGATGGTGGCATGGGGTAATCCGTCCTGTTCGGTGTAAAAAGAAGTTTTGGGATTCGTCGGATTAATACAATTCAGTCCTTGTGCGGTTCCTATCCATACATTACCTCTATTATCTTCGGTAATTGAATAAATCATGTTATTTGTCAGCCGTCCGTTTCCTGCCGTATAATCGGAAAAAGATTGTGTAGAAAGGTCGTAACAACTTAGTCCTGCATTGCTGGTTCCTATCCATACTTTATTGTTCTTACCGAATAAAATCGAATGAATAGTATTACTAAGTACTTGTTTGCTGTTTTTCATCAGGTCGTATTGAAGAGCACTTATCTTTTGAGTTTCAGGATTGAATATACAAACACCGTCCTCATTTGTTCCCAACCAAAGATTCCCGATAGAATCTTCGGCCATCGTATTAATGTGTTTCACATTTCGACCGTTGACATTAATCTCTTTTTTCTCAAAGCTATTTGTATTCGGATTATATAAGAATAAACCGGAGAGATAAGTTCCTATCCAGATTCTGTTGCGGCTGTCCTTAAAGATGGATAAAACAATGGACTCCGTATAATGTCTATCACTCTGTATGTTATAGTGGGCTATCACTTCTTTTGAGGAATTAAGCTTGTAAATGCCGTCTCCGTCAGTACCGATCCATAAGTTTTTATTGTTGTCTTCGGCAATAGACAATACGCATTCTGTTCCGATACTTTTCTTTGGATAGAAAGGGTTGAAACAAAGATTACCAAACGAGTGCTCTTGCGGAGGAATCATTAAAACTCCCTTTTGATATAATCCGACCCAAATGTTTCCTTGCTTATCTTCCAAGATACTATGTACCTTTGCTTTACGCATATCCAGATTCGGACGTTCCGTCTCGTAGGTTTCGACGGAACGATTGTCTTCTCGGTAACATTTTAATCCGTAGCCGTCCGTTCCTATCCAAAGATTCTTTTTACTGTCGGTTACCATTGTGAACACCATTCCCTCCATTGGAATGAAATTGCGGGTAAAAGTCCGGGTTGAGAAATCGAACGAATCGATACCCCCGTCAATCGTACCAACAAGTATGTTTCCTTCCGGTGTCTCTGTAATAGAGAAGACTTTGTTGCTGGAAAGACTGTTGAGGTCTTTAGAATCATGCGCATAATTAACAAGCGTGTGGTTTTCGATATTCAACACACTGATTCCATTGTCTTGAGAGCCTATCCAGATATTTCCGAAGCGGTCTTCAAATACCACGTTAATCTTATTGCTGCAGATGTTACTGTTCGTGGTCATATAATAAATAGGCTTTCCTGTATTAGCCCGGATACAGATGACTCCTGAGCGACTTGTCGTGAGCCAGATATTTCCTTTACTATCCTCCATGATGCAACGGAAGTAACTGAAGTCACTGATATTAGGATATGAAAAGTGGATATTACTGAACTTTTCTGTAGTACGGTCGAATAACTGTACTCCCCCAATAGTTCCTACCCAGAAATTCCTTTTTTTATCCTCGAAAACAGTGAGAACGGAATTATTTATGAGTGAAGTTGTATCGTTAGGTTGATTATAATAGGTTTTGAATTCGGAACCGTCAAAAGAGTTTAGTCCGCTTTCCGTACAAATCCATATTAAACCTTCATGATCTTGATATATGCTGTTAACATGGCTATTGGATAGCTCGTTTGCCGTATTCCAAAATTTGTCGGAAGCAGGTATATGGCCTCCCCACATTTGAAATGTGATTAAAAGAATAATGTATTTTAATTTGGGTTTATTAAATAATGAGAACATATAAATAATATGATTTTATTTTAATGGATATAACTTGAGATGTTTCCAAAACAAAAATAAAGCGTTTTTCCGAATAAAGCGCGCCGTTTAACATACTGGCTACAATATTTTAAGTATTTGCAACATTTACACAACCGCAAAGTGCTTGTCCTAAAAGACCGTTGACTTGTATGCAAGTTGCTTATTTATATATAAGCTAATTTTGACTTTTGAAATCAGGGCTGTATTTGTCGTCAAATTTATAGCTTTCGAAGTCAAGGAAGAATATATTTAAAAAACAACTAATAAATTTAATATTATGAACAGAGTTCTTAAATCTACGACATTATTTAAAGGAAAAAGGCAAAGGTTGAACTGCTTTTTTGCATTTATATTGTCTTTCATGTTTCTGAGTGAAACGGTGTATGCTCAATCACGAGTTGTTACAGGTATTGTTTATGGGGACGGGGAAGCATTGATTGGTGCCAATATAAAAGAAAAGGGTACGAATAACGGTACAATTACTGATCTGGATGGAAAGTTTTCTTTCAGAGTTAATAATGGCGCAAGTCTTGAGGTCTCTTATTTGGGATATGAGACAAAAACGGTACACATAAAACAACAATCTAATCTTAAAATAGAACTTGATGCCGATAATAAGGTTTTGGATGAAGTGGTAGTAGTCGGTTATGGTATACAGAAGAAAAGGTTGATAACAGGTGCGACTGTTCAAGTGAAAGGAGAAGATATTTCTAAAATGAATACGGTTAGTGCACTTGGTGCGTTGCAAAGTCAGACTCCGGGCGTAAACATTACACAGCAAAGCGGAAAACCGGGTGATGGCTTTAAAGTCGTTATACGTGGACTTGGAACAATTTATAATTCGGAACCTTTGTACGTGATAGATGGCGTGCCCGGTGGAGATATTAACATGCTGAATCCATCCGACATTGAGACTGTTGATGTATTGAAAGATGCGGCAACCTCTGCTATTTATGGAGCGAGAGCTGCTAATGGAGTAATCTTGATAACGACCAAACAAGGCAAAAAAGGAAAGATAAGTGTTCAATATGACGGATATGTAGGATGGCAGAATTTGGCTAAAACAGTGACTCCGCTCAATGCACAACAATATGTTGAATTGATAAAGGAAGGTGGCGACTATACAGATACCAATTTCCAACAAGAAGTTCCTTTATGGGATAAAATACAGAGTGGAGAATGGAAAGGAACTAATTGGCTGAAAGAAATGACCCGGAAGAACGCTCCAATGCAAAACCATGCTTTTAATATTGCAGGAGGAAATGAATACTCGACATTTTCAGTCGGTCTTTCTTATACCTCACAAGAACCTACTATCGGTTTTAAAAAGGATTATGAAGTAGATCCTGATTATGAACGTTATACAGCCAGAATCAATTCGGAACATACGATTATTAAAACAAAATCATTCGATGCACTTCAATTCGGACAAACTTTAACTATCGGTTATGTAAATAGAAGCGGTTTAGGTATGGGAACGGGTAATATGTATTGGAATGACGTAAGAAATGCGCTTGTTGCCAATCCTTTGTTTCCAGCATATAAGGAGAACGGTGATTTTGAATGGCCGGTATTGTTGGATAAAGATGCTGTTAATCCTTTAGCGGAAATGTATTATTTGAGAAGTATGGTAAATAGTCAGAATTATTCTGCTCGTGGAAGTTTCTATGTAGTTGTACAACCGATAAAAGATTTAAAGTTTAAGTCGAATTTCGGTTATGCCTTTAATGGTTGGAGTAGTCGGGAATATCGTCCTGCTTATCAGCTGAACGAAAAAAGTTATCAAAAAGAAGATTATACGTCTCAGGGTTCCGGTAATGGATTACAATGGAGCTGGGATAATACTTTAGCTTATGATTTTGCAATAGCTGATTCTCATAAGTTCAATACCATGATTGGTATGGCTCTTGAAAAATGGGGCTTAGGTCAGGATATTAACGGTAGTAACAAAGGTTCGGAATTCAGCGATTTCGACCATGCTTATTTGAGTAATGTGAAATCAATCGCCTCTGGTAGAACGACATTGAGTGGTTCCCCTTGGTCTGAAGGTTCTATAGCCTCTTTCTTCGGGCGTATCAACTATGATTATAGAGGAAAATATATGGCTACCATTTTATTTCGCGGAGATGGCTCTTCTAATTTTGCAAGAGGAAATCGGTGGGGATATTTCCCTTCATTCTCTTTAGGCTGGAATATAGCTGAAGAACATTTTATGAATTCGAGTAGAGATTTTTTTGATCTTTTGAAATTAAGAATGAGCTGGGGAGAGAATGGCAATAATAAGATTCCTAGTAATCGCTATTTGCCTTTGATAGCTTTGGGAAATTCCCAGAATGCGGCATGGTATTACTTTGGTACGGATAAGAGTAACCCGGCGATTGGGTCGTATTCTGAATTTATTGCCAATCCTGATTTGAAATGGGAAACTTCGAGACAACTTAATTTTGGTTTGGATAGCCGTTTCTTCAATAATAAATTAGGATTTACGTTCGACTGGTATAAGAAAACAACAAAGGATTGGTTAGTTCAAATACCGGCTCTGGGTATTTGGGGAACTGGCGCACCTTATATCAATGGTGGTGATGTAGAAAATTCGGGATTTGAAATCAGTGCAGATTGGAATGATAGAATCGGGGAATTTAAGTACGGAATAAGAGGTAACATAACACATAATAAAAATGAAGTACTGAAAATAGAAAATGCAGAGGGATTATTCGAAGCCGGTTCCGGATTATTAGGACATAATACGGGTAATTTCATTCGTGCGGAGGTTGGTTGCCCTATCGGTTATTTTTATGGTTATAAGACGGCCGGTATTTTCCAAAACCAAGCTGAAATAGATGCGTATGTTGATCCGACAACAGGCAAGAAAATTTTACCGGATGCTAAACCGGGTGACGTAAAATTTGTCGATAGAAATAAGAATGGAGAAATAGATCAGGATGATAGATGCATGATTGGTAACCCTCATCCGGATTTTACGTATGGTTTATCCTTAAATATGGAATGGAAAGGGATAGATTTATCAATAACAGGTTACGGTGTAATGGGTGTTCAAAATGCAAAATCATATCGTAGTTACGGAAATAAGGCACTTGATAATTATACGACGGATGATTTAGCCCGTTGGTATGGAGAAGGTACTTCCAATCGCTTGCCTAGTATAAACGGTTCAAGTATAAATTGGCAGTATGTATCCGATTTATATATCGAAGATGCCGACTTCTTCAAAATAACCAATTTAACATTAGGATATGATTTCAAGAAAATATTCAAGAAATTGCCTCTTAATCAATTGAGAGTTTACGGAACTGTTCAGAACCTTGTCACATTCACAAAATACTCGGGAATGGATCCCGAAGTCGGTTACGGTGGAGACACTGCATGGGCTACGGGTGTTGATTTAGGTTTCTATCCAAGTGCACGAACCTATATGGTTGGAATTAATATTAAATATTAGTCTTAGTGCTATTTATTCATAAATAAAAGTATTCAAATCATGAAAAAAATATTATCGATTCTATTTATAGCATGTATTCTATGGGGTTGTGAAGACTTCCTCGATTCAGAAAATAAGGTTAAAAAGAGTGAGGAAAATTATCCTCAATCACCTTCTGACGCGTCTCAGTTATTGACCGGTGTATATTCCATTTTATCTCGTTCGGAGCCATTGGGGACGCCATTCCTAACTTCCGAATTGATGTCTGATAATGTTTTCGGGGGTGGAGGACCCGGTGATAAATCTTGTAAAGCACTCGACCAATTTAAGAAATCGGGTGATGATATGTTTCGCCAATCTTGGAGAGCCCACTATTTTGGGGTATATCGTAGTAATTTCTTGATTTCCAAATTGGATGATATTGATTGGGATGATGAAACACAAGCTAATAAAATAGCCGGACAGGTTTACTATTTGAGAGCACATTTCTATTTTGAGTTGTCTTTGTTGTTTGGTGAAGTTCCTTTGGTAACAGTTCCTTATTCTGTTAATATTCCTCAGACTCCGGCTGCTCAGACGTATGCTCAAATAGCATCCGATTTGAAAACGGCAATAGAAAAACTACCGGCAACTGATTATCAGAATATTGATAAGGATAAAGATTTAGGTCGTGTCACGAAGTGGGCTGCCGAAGCTTTGATGGCTCGTGTGTTTTTGTTCTATACCGGTTATTATGATAAGGAAGCTCTTCCTCTGCCGGATGGTGGCTCCATTACCAAACAACAAGCGACGGATTGGTTGGTGGATTGTATCGAAAATAGCGGTCATGATTTGGTTAGTGATTTTAGAAATCTATGGCCGTATGCTTATGCTCAGGATTATGCTTATACCAAAGAGAATAATTTAAAATGGGAGGGTGATGGAAATAAAGAGACAGTTTTTGCCATCAAATATTCAACGATATCCAATTGGGATTTAGATTATCAAAAATGTAATCACATAGCCTTGTATTTAGGTTTGAGAGAGCAGAACACGAAAAGAACTTCTCCGTTTGGAATAGGTTGGGGTATGGGCACTGTCAATCCAAAGCTTTGGGAGGATTGGGATGATGCCGATTTGCGTAAGCAAGCTTCTATTATCAATGTGAAGGATAAGAAAGAGATTGTGTATTATGCAAATGGTGGTGGTTCACAAATGGATGAAACTTACTACATGCAGAAGAAGTATACCCCTATTATGGTGAAAAATTCAGAGGGTGTTTTGGTAAATTATAGTTGTGTATTATATAATATGACGGAAACGAACTATTTGTTGACTAATACACAGGATCTTGTATTGATGCGTTTTTCGGATGTACTGTTGATGGCAGCTGAATTAGGAGCACCCAATGCACAAAATTATCTCGATAGGGTGAGAAACCGCGTAAGTTTGCCGTCTGTTCCGGCCACTCTTGAAAATATTAAAAATGAACGTCGTTTCGAATTAGCATTCGAAGGCGTGAGATATTATGATTTACTTCGTTGGCATGATTGGAATGTGATTACTGAGAATCAGACGGATATCAAAGTTCGTAATAATTCGGTAGAGACTCAAAAGACGGTAACATTCCGCTCTGAAACAGGAGGATTCTTACAAATACCGAAAACAGAAATCGAGTTGTCCGGTGGAGTATTGAAACAAAATCCGGGATGGGAAGGCACGGGTAATTATTTAGATTAATTAGAATTCGGAAAATATGAAGTCAATCGATAGAAGACATTTTCTCAAAACTTCCGGAACTTTAGCTGTGGCGGCTGCTTTACCGGAATTTGTAAGTGCAGCTACCGGAAAGGAAGAAAAATATATGTTGAAGAAGCAAAAGATTTCTGTGAATGATGATTGGGATGTAATTGTCATCGGAGGAGGACCGGCCGGCTGTGCTGCTGCTATTGCTTCGGCCAGAGAAGGTTCTAAAACTTTACTTATCGAAGCATTAGGGCAATTGGGAGGGCTGGGTACTGCCGGCATGGTTCCGGCATGGTGTCCTTTCTCTGACGGAGAGAAAATAATATATAGAGGATTAGCTGAAAAGATTTTTAGAGAATCCAAGAAAGCAGTGCCACATGAACCGGAAGATAAATTGGATTGGGTCAGCATTAATCCTGAATATCTGATGTCGGTATACGATAATATGGTTACGGCAGCTGGAGTGGATATCCTGTTTTTTTCACAAGTGGCAGCTGTCGAGATGGATTCGAACGATACGATTGACGCATTAATTGTTTCCAATAAGGCCGGATTAACAGCATATAAAGCCAAAGTTTATATTGATTGTACAGGTGATGGAGATGTAGCCGCATGGGCCGGAGCAAATTACTTTAAAGGTGATAATCAGGGCGAATTACAAAAATCGACTCTTTGCTTTTCTGTAGCCAATGTGGATACTTATAACTATATAACAGGCCCTAACCTACATCATGCTAATCCGAACAGTGCATCTATCCAAGCTGTAAAAAGTGGAAGATATCCTTTGTTGGATACACATTGTTGCAGTAATCTAGTGGGGCCGGATGTTGTACAGTTTAATGCAAATCATATAAAGATTGCAGATACAACAGATCCCAAGCAATTGTCGGATGCTATGTTGACCGGAAGAAAAATAGCGATGCAGCATTTGGATATGTTGAAAGAGTTCAGACCTGAAACATTTGGTAGTTCTTTCGTTGCTCGTACTGCTATCGTTCCCGGTATCAGGGATAGCAGAAGAATAGAAGGTGATTACATCTTTACTGTGGAAGATTGGATGGCAAGAAAATCCTTTGACGATGAAATCGGGCGTAATGCTTATTTCTTGGATGTGCATAAGGCCGGATATGAGGAAGTTCACTACGGCAAGGGCGAATCACATGGTATACCTTATCGGTGCTTGACTCCAAAAGGTCTTAAGAACTTGTTGATAGCAGGCCGCTGTATTTCGACGGATGAACATGCTTTCGGAAGTTTGCGGGTAATGCCTTGTTGCTTGGTTACGGGGGAAGCTGCGGGATTAGCGGCTACTCTTGCCAGAGTGCAGAGTAAAAATGATGTGCACAAAGTTGATGTACAGAACCTTCGGAAAAGGTTAAAAGAAGAAGGACAATATTTCCTTTAATGAATAATATTTGGTTAATTAGTTAAAATATATTGGTTTATGAAACAACGACTCTGTTTAGTCCTGATGATATTCGCACTCATTGCTTGCAATGAACAGAAATCGAGTAAAATGCTTGATGATAGTAAAAGGAGCAAAGCTCAAGAATTGGTTTCTGTTTTGAATGTCCGAAAGGCCAAAGGAATTATGCTTGGACATCAGGACGCTCTAGCGTATGGTAGTATGTGGTATGGTGAAAAGGGTCGCTCTGATGTGAAAAGTGTCTGTGGAGATTATCCGGCTGTGGTAGGATGGGATATTGCCAATGTTGAACTTGGTGAGGCATTGAATATTGATTCCGTTAAGTTTCAGACGATTGTGGAATACATACAGATAACAAATGAGATGGGAGGAGTTAGTACAATAAGTTGGACAGCTAGAAATCCGGTAGAGGACAGTGCTGTTCAAGATCCTGTTTCGGCTATCTTAACTCAGAAGAAATATAAAGATAAATATGTATCTTATTTGGATAAATTAGCTGCTTTCTTCATTGATTTGAAAGATAAAGAAGGAAATCATATTCCTGTTATTTTTCGTCCGTTTCATAATCCCAACGTTGAGACCTATTGGTGGAATATAAATAGTTGCACAACAGCCGAATATAAAAAATTATGGCAAATGACTGTTGACTATCTTCGCAAAATGAAGAAAGTTGATAATCTTGTTTTCGCTTTATCTTTATATAATCCGCTTTCTACGGAAGAAATTTTAAATTGTTATCCGGGAGATGAGTATGTGGATATAATCGGTAGTGATCTTTATTTGGAACAAGCAAATGATCCCATGGGGAAAATGTATGTTGAAAATCTTAATAAAACGTTGGCAGTGATAACGGATGTTTCGGATAAAAAGAATAAGATACCGGCTCTTACTGATACGGGTATGGAAGGAATTAAGATACCGAATTTCTTTTCCGAACTTGTTTATCCGGTAATATCCGAATATCCGATAAGCTATATCCTATTTGGGAAAAATGCCTGGAATATAGAAAATTATTATCATATACCTATACCTGGGCATCCGGCTAGTGAGGACTTTTTAAAGTTTGTGGAAATACCCCGTATTCTTACTTGCAATAAGTTGGATAATAAAGGGTGACAATTATATAATGTAGAAATTTTATGTTTATGAATCTAAAACTAATAGTATTGTTTGCGATGACTATAGCGAATTCTTTCCGAATTTGTGCGCAAGAAGTTCTTCCTGCATATTTGGATGAATCGTTTCCTACAGAAGAACGGATTGAAAATGCCTTGTCATTAATGACTCTTGAGGAGAAGATTGCTATTTGCCATGCACAATCTAAGTTCAGTGCACCGGGCTGTCCGAGATTGGGAATACCCGAATTATGGATGAGCGATGGTCCTCATGGTGTACGAGTGGAATTTAAATGGGATTCATGGGAGCATGCAGGTTGGACTAATGACTCCTGTACAGCATTCCCTGCTTTAACTTGCCTTGCAGCGACATTTAATACTGAACTATCCTATAGATATGGAAATGCTTTGGGTGAAGGTGCACGTTTTAGAAAGAAAGACATGATTCTTGGGCCGGGCGTGAATATCTACCGTACCCCTTTGAGCGGAAGAAACTTTGAGTATATGGGTGAAGATCCTTATCTTAGTTCTACAATGGTTGTACCTTATATTAAAGGAGTACAGAAAAATGGGGTATCGGCTTGTGTGAAGCATTTCGCATTAAATAATCAGGAAAAGTGGAGGAATGATATTAATGTTGTAGTAAGTGACCGTGCTTTGAATGAGATATATTTACCAGCTTTTAAAGCTGCCGTACAAGAAGGAAATGTATGGAGCGTAATGGGATCTTATAATAAATTTAAAGGGACTTACTGTTCACATAATGATACGCTCATCAATCAGATACTCAAGAATGAATGGGGATTTGATGGAGTTATGGTTACGGACTGGGGCTCTGCTCACGATACGGATGAAGCGGCCCGTAATGGTCTTGACCTCGAAATGGGAACTTGGACAAATGGTTTAACATGGGGCATAAGTTCAGCTTACAATGATTATTATTTAGCTCAACCATTTTTGGATAAAATCAGGAAAGGAGAATTATCTGAAGCATTGCTCGATGAAAAAGTTCGTCGTATACTTCGACTTTATTACCGTACAGGTATGAATAGGAATCGCCCTTATGGCAGATTCAAAGCTCCGGAACATTATGAAGTTGCGAGAACTGTTGCCGAAGAGGGGATTGTCTTGATGAAAAATGAAAATCATTTCTTTCCCATTCCAGCGGGTAGATATGGGAAAATTGCGGTCATTGGTGAAAATGCAGTTAAACGATTATCCGAAGGAGGAGGTTCATCCGAATTAAAGCCACATATCGAAATATCTCCTTTACAAGGTATAGTTAATAAGTATGGAGCAGAAAACGTGGTGTATAGTATGGGCTATGCTTCAGGTGCTCCCTCATACAATGAGATACTGCCTTCGCCTTATGATGCGGATTCTCTGTTGAATGCAGCTGTTTCCGTAGCAAAATCCGCAGATGTCGTATTATATTTCGGTGGACTGAATAAGAATAATTCGGAAGATTGTGAGGGGGATGATAGGAAATCTATGAATCTTTCGTTCGGACAAGATAAATTAATTGAGGAGCTATTGAAGGTAAACAAGAATACGGGTATCATACTCATAAGCGGGAACGCAGTTGCGATGCCTTGGGTAGATAAAGTGCAAGGGTTGATGCAGGGATGGTATTTAGGTTCTATGGCGGGAGAGGCTTTGGCTAATGTTATTTCGGGAGGAGTAAATCCGTCGGGTAAATTACCTTTTTCTTTCCCTAAAAAGTTAGAGGATAACAGTGCGCATTATTTTGGTGAGAAGTCTTATCCGGGAGATGGAATTAATCAATATTATTTAGATGATATTTTAGTGGGTTATCGTTGGCATGAAAAGAAAAATATACTTCCTCTGTTTGCTTTCGGACATGGACTCTCTTACACAACTTTCAAGTATGGTAAACCGGTTGCTGACAAAAAGGATTATCATGTCGGAGATAAGATAAACGTATCTTTTACGATTTCCAATACGGGAGATATGGACGGTGCTGAGGCTGTGCAAATTTATGTAGAACAGAAGAATCCGTCAGTCTTACGGCCTGTGAAAGAATTGAAAGCATTTAAAAAGATATTCCTTAAGAGGGGAGAGACACAAACGATTAATATGGCTTTGGATTCGAATAAGTTTGCTTTCTATGATGAAGTGAATAAAAAATGGGTTTTGGAACCGGATAAATATGTTATTTATCTTGCATCGGCTTCTGATGATATAAGAGGTAAAACGACAATTGAAATAATTAAATAACTAAAATTTGATATATGAAAACAAAGGTTTTATTTTTTATGATATTACTTTCATGCACGTTTGGTTTTGCAGCCAACAGAGGTAATATATTACTTACCGGTGCGTCATTTGCAGTTCCTGAGAATGGATGGTTTGAGATTGGTTGCGAGGTGCTGGAGTTTACTCCGATAAACAGAGCTGTTTCTGGTCAAGCTATTATGCAAACTGCTCAAGCCATGAAGAATGGTGCGCTTTATACTACGTCGCAATTGGATGACATAGAAGCATTGGTGATTATGCACGTTCACAATCAGAATGTTGCTAAAGAGGATTGGCTGGAAGATGATTATAATGATTATACACTTACAGATGCTACTCCTTATAGCGTAGCTTATGATTATGTTATCCGTAAATATAAAGATGATTGCAAAAATCTGAAAGACGTACCTACTTCAAAATATTATGGAACAGCTGATGGCAAACCGGCAATAATAGTTTTGGGTACTCATTGGCATGATTCGCGTACGACTTTTAATCCCGCTATCCGCAAATTGGCTAAGAAATGGAATCTTCCTTTGATAGAATGGGATGCAAATATCGGCTTTACAAAAGATGTGTTGGATAGCGACGGTAGCCAGCCAAGCTTGAAGTTTGCCGGAGATACGGAAACTATTGATGGTGTGAAATATGGCTGGCATCCTCTCAGAGGCAAAGGACAATATATTCAAAAAAAGATGGCTGAGATTTATATCGCTAAGATGGCTGAAATTTTTGATATAGAGATTCCATTGACGGCAACTATGAAACCGAAAGAGATGATTATATTTGAAGGAGAAAAGGCACACGTTCGCTGTGTCTTCTCCGGTTTATCTCCTTTTAATCTAAATTATGAAGTAAATGATATGGCATTTGTGAAAGAGAATATAACGGATAATCCTTTGATATTGGAAATTCCTTATACTGTTAAAGAAGCTATTCATATAGTGCCGACGGGAATAAGTAATGTGCAAGTGAGTAATGGAGATATAGAAGGAACGGAGAATATTTGCTTTGCAAAAGATTCTATTGTTGCTTTTTTTGATACACATGTACATGAATCTTATAAAGACCAATCTTTTGCCGGTGAAAAGATTATCCAACTTAAGACCGGTGATGGTTGGAGCCGTCAAGCGTATTTCTCATTTGATCTGTCAAAGGTTAAGCTGACGGACAAAAGAATTGTATTCAGAAGCTATTTCTCAGAAATTAATCAATCTGACAATGAGACCTTGCAATTGGAAGGAAATACGGAAACGTATACCAACAAACTTAATTGGAACACAAAAGATGCGAAAGCATTTACGGTTATAGGTACGAATGAAATGTATTTTTCAGAGGCTGGAAGTTACATTTGTTGGGATGTTACGGATTTTATTAAGCAACAGAAAGAGAGTGGAGCCAATGTGGTTACTTTACGGATGAGTGTTATTGCAGGTGGTGCGGCATTGTGCAGTTTTTATTCAATGGAGGCCGATGAATTGAAATATCGCCCCAGCCTTTTGATCGCAGGTGATAATTCTCCTGTCGGGATTCGGGAAACCAAAGACGATTTACTAGACGTTGCCCCAAGTGTATTCAGTGACATGATAATTGTTAGAAATGAAGAAGGTAGCCGGATTAATATTTCCAATATTTACGGACAACGTTTTCACTTTGAGCATAGAATTCCCTCCAAGGAATATGTGATTGATACTGCATCTTATCCGGATGGAGTTTATCTGCTCCAATGTAGGAAAGAATCCGGCAAGGAAGTGGTGAATAAATTAATTAAGAATAAATGAAGAGAAGTTGTATTGGCATGAAGAAGGTTTTAGCGCTGTTATTAATAAGCTCAATGTCTGTTTCGTTGTTCTCGCAAAAAGATAATGGAACGGTAAAGATGGAACGTTTTGTCGAGGATTTATTAAGTAAGATGACACTTGACGATAAAATCGGTCAGATGAACCAATTAAATCTCGAAGGAATAAACGATACGCTACTTACAAAAATCAAAGCGGGACAAATCGGGTCTATGTTGAATATAACCGACCCTAAAGAGATAAATTTGGTTCAGGAGACTGCTGTAAAAGATAGCCGGCTCGGAATCCCGTTGATTATCGGTCGCGATATTATTCACGGCTTTAAAACCATCTTTCCTATACCATTGGGACAGGCAGCGTCGTTCAATCCGCAGATTGTGGAAGACGGTGCACGCGTGGCTGCCACCGAAGCTCGTGAAAGGGGTATTCATTGGACTTTTGCTCCGATGCTAGATATATCCAGAGATGCACGGTGGGGACGCATTGCCGAAAGTCTGGGAGAAGATACGTATCTCGCCGGAAAACTAGGTGCGGCTGTGGTAAAGGGATTTCAAGGTAATGATTTATCGTCCGACAATTCATTGGCTGCATGTGTAAAGCATTTCGTAGGTTATGGGGCTTCCGAAGGGGGGCGGGATTATAATTCCACGAATATCCCTGAACGTTTGATGCGGAATGTTTATCTGCCTCCTTTTCGGGAGGCGATAGAAGCGGGCGCAGTTACTTTGATGACCTCCTTTAATGACAATGACGGTATTCCGTCTTCGGGAAACTCTTTTTTACTGAAAGATATTTTGCGTAAAGAATGGCAATTCGACGGGTTTGTTGTTTCGGATTGGGCATCTATGAGTGAAATGCTTTCTCATGGATATGCAGTTGATAGAAAGGACGTAGCAATGCTTGCGGCAAATGCCGGTATCGATATGGAAATGGTGAGCGAGACATACGTTGATTATTTGAAAGAGTTGGTAACCGAAAAGAAAGTTTCTCTAGCCGATATAGACAATTATGTTCGCAACATTTTGAAAGTAAAATACCGTCTCGGGTTGTTTGATAATCCTTATGTAGATACTTCAAAGGTTTCTACGGCATATAGCGAACGACATTTGCAAACTGCTCGCAGAGCAGCGGTAGAATCCGCAATTTTATTGAAGAACGAGGACGTATTACCTTTGCATGTGAATCAGAAGATTGCTATAATCGGACCTATGGCGGATGCCAAGCATGATCAAATGGGAACATGGGTTTTTGATGGGGATAAGAATTATACCGTCACACCTTTGAAAGCCTTGCAGCGTGGGTACAAAAATGTATCTTTTATTTATGAACCGATATTAAATTATTCCCGTGATAAAAACAAGACTTTCTTTGAGAAAGCAAAGAAAGCGGTAGGGGAGGCTGATGTCGCTGTTGTTTTTCTTGGTGAAGAATCCATTCTGTCGGGTGAAGCACATTCCTTATCCAATATTAATTTGATAGGAGTTCAGTCGGAACTGCTGCAAGTAGTGAAGAGTTGCGGGAAACCGGTGGTTCTGGTTGTTATGGCAGGCAGACCTTTGACGATAGAGCGTGATTTGCCTTATGCAGATGCTGTCCTCTATAACTTCCATCCCGGAACGATGGGCGGTCCTGCCATTTGGGATTTGTTGTTTGGCAAAGAGAATCCGAGCGGTAAACTTCCTGTTACGTTCGTACGTGAAGTAGGGCAGATACCGATGTATTACAATCATAATAATACGGGACGTCCGGCACAATGGATTCCGACGTTGGATGAGATACCGACAGAAGCTCAACAGACTTCATTGGGTAATACGTCGTTTTATCTCGATTCGGGAGATAAACCGTTGTTCCCCTTCGGATACGGATTGTCTTATAGTAAATTCAAATACTCTGGTTTGCAATTATCATCGGATAAGATTAAGCAAGGCGAGACGCTGATGGTGAAAGCCACAGTGAAGAATGTTAGTAATGTGGATGGTGATGAGGTCGTTCAGTTGTACGTTCGCGATTTGGTCGGCTCTATTGCTCGTCCGGTGAAAGAGTTGAAAGGCTTTACTAAAATCCATCTTAAAGCCGGTGAATCCAAGCAGGTGGAGTTTCAACTGACGCCGGAAGAGCTTGCTTTTTATGGAAGGGATTTGCAGAAAAAGGCAGAAGCAGGAGATTTTAAACTATGGGTAGGACCTAATAGTGCGGAAGGGTTGGAGGGAGGATTCTCTTTGCAATGAGAGTGAACGGCTTTCTAAATACCGATGAATAGAGGATGGTATTTGGCAAAAGTACGTCATGAAGTAACAAAAGTATGGATAGAATCGATACTTTCGTAAATTTATAGATGTATCCGAGGCAACAGGTTTGCCTTGGATACATCTGGATTTGTTTTATGTGCGTGAGACAAACCAAAAGAATATGGAACGGTTGTGTGAGGATACCATGGGTAGCGAGTTTGTCTGGGTACAGTTTGCCATCACCAAGGATATTATAGAACAGGCAAAGCCCTGCATGCTTGTGGTGAATAATTCGTTTCTTGAAGGTACTCCTGTTTTCTTCTCGAGTATGTTGACAAGACAGCGGGCTTTGGACTTAGGCTCATTGGAACGTTTGGAGTGGCATATCCGGTTTGTCTGAAAGAAAACGGAGCAGTGCGGGTAGGGAAGAGTATGCTCATTCAATCGTTGTAGGT
>ERZ791808.866-NODE-866-length-27873-cov-3.762744_pt1 | contig 27873 bp, 22 predicted proteins | sample MGYA00510305_ERZ791808 | MGnify/ENA primary metagenome ERZ791808 (study PRJEB30046, sample SAMN00792024) | human gut metagenome | study: EMG produced TPA metagenomics assembly of the A metagenome-wide association study of gut microbiota in type 2... | reverse complement strand
ATAACAAAGTTATAAATAAATTTCTGAAAGAAACAACTTATTTGCTGTCCGGTAAGATATTTTTTCGAGAGAAAGCCCTTTTTAGATAAAAAAGCTGCTGCTGCCGCTTTTTCAGGTAGTCTTATTCTTCAAAAAGTTTGTTGAATTCGTCGGCTGTCACCTCCTTGGTATCCAGTTCGACTTGTTCTTTCAACCAGCCTGCCAGTTTTTCTTCAACTGCACGGTCAATGATATTCTGCAGCGTCTGCTTGTTTTTCAAAATGTCTTTAGCATAGTTAGCCAATACGTCTTCCGGTACGGAAAGCATTCCATACTGGGCAAACTGGGCTTTAGCTACACGTTTAGCGAAGCCTTCGATATCAGCATCTTCAACTTTCAATCCGTTTTCCTTCACCAGATTTTCTTTGATCAGCTGATATTTCAAGTCTTCTATGATCCGAGGATATTCTTCGTCGATCTTTTCTTTCGTATTCTTTTCATTGGCAACCAGCAACCAACGCTTTAACAGGTCTTCGGCAAACGAAAGTTCACCGGCCTTCTGAACCAGCAGGTCACGGGCATCGACCAAGAACTTGAAGTCGCTCTGCGGAGTGAACTGCTCAGCCAAAGCTTCGCGGATCTTGTTCTTGAATTCTTCTTCGCTGGTAACAACGCCTTCACCGAAGACTTTGTCGAACAATTCCTGGTTCAGCTCTGCATTCTTATGACGAGTCACCTCCGTGATTTCAAAGCTAAAATCGCCTGTGATACCACTGACGGCTTCCTTATTCACTTTCAAGAAAGAAGCGATTTCTGCTTCTGCACCTTCGTAGGCCTTATTCGGATTGAATACGATCACAGAGTTCTTCTTTGCACCGATGAATTTAGCTTTTTCAGCTTCATCCTTTATGTACATCGGCATCAAAACAGCCTCTTCAACAACGATACCGCCTTCTTTCGGAGAACCGTTTTCCAGTTCGGCTACCGTACCTTTCACCAAGTCTTTTTCTTCTACATCCTCAACCTGGTCGTACGTTCCGAAATTAGCCTGGTAAGCCTCGACTTGTTTGCCGATCATTTCGTCGTCGATATTCACCTGGTAATAAGGAACCTTGTCATTTTTGGACAATTCGATCTTGATTTCCGGAGCCAGCGCTACATCAAAACAAAATTCGAAGTCTTCCTGAGTATCGAAGTTGATTTCTTTCTGTTCAGTTTCGTTAGGCAGCGGTTCGCCCAAAATGTTCAGTTTGTTTTCACGGATATAGTTGTACAGGTTTTCAGAAACCAATTTGTTGATTTCTTCGACCAACACATGCTTGCCATACATTTTCTTTACCATACCCATTGGGACCATCCCTTTACGGAAACCCGGCATCTCTGCTTTCTGACGGAAGCTGCGAAGGCTCTTTTCAACCTTGTCTGCATAGTCAGCTTTCACTATTTCCAATTTCACAATGCCTTTTGTAGCATCAATGTTTTTAAGCGAAACGTTCATTCTGAATGATTTATTTAATTAATAGTCTTGTTCGAATTTTAGGGTGCAAAATTAGACTTAATCTTTTAATCTCGCAAATTGTTTGCTTAAATTGTTATAACCGAGATGAATTTAGGAGCAATATTATTTTTTTCAGGATAAATTGTTGTTTATCTAAAATAAATGTATTCCTTTGCGATGTGAAAGGGCATTAACCTTGAACGTACCTAACATTGTTTTTTATTTCTTCATTTACTCGTTACTTGTCGAATATCTCTCACTGTTACGAAATTCCGGTTTACTACTTTCATTGAAGTAACAATTTTATTTTTTAATTTCTATTTTTATGAACATCTATGTTGGAAACCTGAACTATCGTGTTCGGGAAGATGATTTGAAACAAGTAATGGAAGAATACGGTACGGTTGAATCCGTAAAGATCATCAAAGACCGTGAAACAGGCAAATCAAAAGGTTTTGGTTTCGTTGAAATGCCGGACGATGAAGCTGCGAAAAAAGCAATCGCCGAGTTGAACGAAGCTGAATATGAAGGCCGCCAGATAGTAATAAAAGAGGCTCGTCCTAAATAATTACTTTTCCGGGAAAAAATAAGAAACTTCTGCTTATCTTTGAGCAGAAGTTTTTTTATGCTCAAAAATATGTTCTTAAAAGGTATATATGCCGGTAAACCGGCCATCTTCCAATTGACTGTCCTGCTTCTCCTGATTCTGGCAGGCGCAGTTTTCTCATCGCTGATTGCAATGGGATTCTTCTATATGATCTATGGTCTGCACGCCGATATTACGCAGTATTCGGACATGATGCGCCTGTTGCAACTTATTTCAGCCCTCGGCACATTCCTCTTTCCTGCATTGGCACTTGCGTGGCTGTGCAGCTACAATCCGAAAGAATATCTGTCGATCGGGAAAATGCCTAAAGGACACATATTGCTTCTCACATTTCTCAGCATATTTTTGATCACTCCTTCCATCAGCCTGACCGGAATACTGAATAAGCAGATGGAACTGCCATCTTTTATGGAACCCATAGAAAACTGGATGCGGTTGCAAGAGGAAACGGCCGAACAACTGACTCTGAAATTGCTGGCCGGAAGAGGGATCATAACTTTGTTTTTTAACCTGATCGTTATCGCGGTAGCTGCCGGCATTACGGAAGAATTCCTTTTCAGGGGCGCTTTGCAACGGATAATCGGGAAATGGACGTACAATCATCATATCATCATCTGGAGTGCAGCCATCATTTTCAGTACCTTCCACATGCAGTTTTTCGGCTTCCTTCCACGTATGCTGTTAGGAGCTTATTTCGGATATTTACTTTATTGGACCCGGAACATCTGGATACCGGTATTTGCCCACTTCGTTAATAATGCAATTGCTGTCATCAGCATGTCGGATGCCAAATTAAAAGACAACGAATTCATTACCGGAGATATTTCCACACAGAATTTGTTGCCCTACACAATCGTGGCGATCGTTGCGTTATTTTTCTTTGTCCGTTGCTGTCGGAAATTGAAAATTATCAGATCGTCTAATCTTAATTCTTAAAAGTCTTTTTTGCGGAGAACAAAATCCTTACCCAGATATTTTTCACGCACAATTTCATTTTCGGCCAACTGCTCGGCAGTTCCCTGAAAAAGCACTTTCCCTTCGAACAGCAGATAGGCACGGTCACAGATACTCAAAGTCTCGTATACGTTATGATCTGTGATCAGAATCCCGATATTCTTATGTTTCAGCTTTGCGACAATGCTCTGGATATCTTGTACGGCAATCGGGTCTACCCCGGCAAACGGTTCGTCAAGCATGATAAATTTCGGATCGATAGCCAGACAGCGAGCGATCTCTGCACGCCGGCGTTCACCTCCGGACAACTGGTCGCCCAAATTCTTCCGCACTTTATTCAGACCAAATTCGGCAATCAGACTCTCCAATTTTTCTTTCTGGTATTCGGATGTTGTCTCTGTCATTTCCAATACGGAACGAATGTTATCCTCCACCGTCATTTTACGGAAAATAGACGCCTCCTGAGCTAAGTAGCCAATACCATTACGAGCGCGTTTATACACCGGAAACTTCGTGATCTCCATATCGTTCAAGAATATCTTTCCTTCATTGGGAGTCACCAACCCTACCGTCATATAGAAAGTAGTCGTTTTCCCAGCTCCATTAGGGCCGAGCAATCCCACGATCTCTCCCTGCTTCACATTGATCGAAACATGATTTACAACGGTACGTGTCTTATATTTTTTAACGAGGTCCTCCGTACGGAGCACCATTTGTTGTTCGTCTGCCATATCCAAAATCTTTGCCACAAAGAAACGGAATTAATTCCTTCTATACAAATCGTTCACTACGCTTTTATTGACTTACAACCCAGTTTAGATTAAATACAAACCAGAAGTATCAAGCCTGAAATGAACAGTTGTTCCCAGAATTGCGTTATATTTGCAGACTGTAATTGAATAGAAACATAAAATAATGAATAAAGCATTACATCAAGTAGGTGAATATGTCATGTTGATGGGGAAATGCATCTCCGTACCCAACCGGTGGAGCATGTTCTTTAAGCAGTTGATAAAGGAAATATATAAATTAGGAGTCGATTCCCTTTGGATCGTTGTCATCATTTCCATTTTTATCGGTACGGTTATTGCCATCCAGATTTCACTGAATATCAGTTCGCCGCTCATTCCTAAATTTACGATAGGATATACAACGCGTGAAATTATCCTGCTGGAATTTTCTTCTTCCATCATGTCGTTGATTCTGGCGGGTAAAGTCGGCAGCAACATTGCCTCCGAGATCGGGACCATGCGTGTGACGGAGCAGATCGACGCGATGGAGATCATGGGAGTCAACTCCGCCAATTTCCTGATCCTGCCGAAGATGGTCGGTATGATGACTTTCATTCCGGTATTGGTTATCTTCAGTATGTTCACCGGTATTTTGGGAGGTATCGCAGCCAGCCATTCCACGGGCACAGGTATGACTCCCGCCTCTTTCGAATATGGTTTGCAGTTCTATTTCAATGAGTTCTACATCTGGTACTCCATCATTAAATCCGTCGTGTATGCGTTTATTATTTCATCCATAGCCGCCTATTTCGGTTATAATGTGAAAGGCGGTGCACTGGAAGTAGGCAAAGCCAGTACGAACGCAGTCGTTATGAGCAGTATCATGATTCTGCTGGCCGACGTGATCTTAACCAACTTAATGCTGACATAAAAAATGGTAGAAGTAAAACATATCACCAAGTCCTTTGAAGGACGCGTTGTCTTGAATGACATCAGCGCCGTCTTCGAAACGGGAAAAACAAACCTGATTATCGGGCGAAGCGGCTCCGGGAAAACGGTTCTTATCAAAAATATTATCGGGCTGATGCGTCCGGATTCGGGAGAGATTTTGTATGACGGCCGTGACTTGACATCGATGGATAAGCACGAATTGAACATGTTGCGCCGTGAAATGGGTATGCTGTTCCAAGGATCGGCCTTATTCGACAGCATGACGGTGTTGGAAAATGTCATGTTCCCGCTGGATATGTTCTCAAACGACACTTACAAAGACCGCCTGAAACGTGCCCAGTTCTGTCTGGATCGTGTGAACCTGTCGGAAGCCGGCCACCTCTATCCTTCTGAGATCAGTGGCGGTATGATGAAACGTGCCGCTATTGCCCGCGCCATCGCCCTGAACCCGAAATATCTGTTCTGTGACGAACCGAACTCCGGCCTGGACCCCAAGACTTCGCTGATTATCGACGACCTGATCCACGATATCACCGCCGAATACAAAATGACGACTATCATCAACACACATGACATGAACTCCGTCATGAATATCGGTGAAAACATTATCTTCATCAAAGAAGGCGTAAAAGAATGGCAGGGGAACAGCAAAGAGGTTATTACTTCCAAGAACAAAGCATTGAACGATTTTATCTTCGCTTCAGACTTGTTCCGCAAGGTTAAAGAAGTCGAGGAAGAAGAGTTAAAAGAAGAAGAACTGAAAGCAAAGTAAAAAATTATCCGATGCCCATCGGATGAAAAAACGATGGGCATCGGATCGGAAAGAGATAGGCATCGGATTAATATCCGAACAATTCTTCCTGTGTCAGTTTCTGGATCGGACCATATTGTGACAAACCTTTCAGATCGAGATCCTTTTCATCGCCTAATACACAATAGATATAGGTACGCCCTTTCACCCATTTTTCCTGGAATGCCTTGATTTCAGGCAATGTCATTGTCTGCGCCTTCTCGAACAGTTCTTTACGACCGTCCGTGTTCAGACCTAAATCCTGGGCATTCAGATAAGACCAAAGAACATCCGATTTGGTAATACGCTCCGTACGCAAACGGGTAATGAGAGCATCTTTAGCCAAGTTGAACGCTTTTTCTGATTCCGGCATATTATTGATAATTTCATCGAAAGCTTTCATCGCATCAATCATCTTATCATTCTGAGTCGCAATGAACGTACGGTATACATACGGATATTTCAGTTTGGACGGAGTAATAAGGAAAGCTCCTGCAGAATAAGCCAGCCCACGCGATTCACGCATTTCCTGAAATACGATCGCGTTCATGCCGCCACCGAAGTATTCGTTATACATATTCAATGTAGGTTGGATAGCCGGATCGAACTTTTCACCTCGGTTAGAGACAGCAGAGAAATAAATCTGTTTAGCATCATACTGTGCAAGCAGAACTCTATTTTCAGGAGTTTCCTGCTGGCTAAACTCAATTGCTGCCGGAACCGGTTGCAACTGTTCAGGGACATTATGATATTGTTTGATGATGTCCAGAACGGCCTGTGGTTTTTCCGGACCATAATACAAGATCTTATGATCGAATGAGTTGATCTTATGAATGCGATCGACCAGTTCCTGCGGGTCCATCTGCTGCAACTCGGCAGTTGTCAGTACATTTGTAGCAGGAGACTTCGGCCCCCAGATAGCATACTGGATCAGTTTGTTGAAATTCTGTCCCTGATTCAATTTAGCATCAGTCCGTTTTTTCAAGATATCACCTGCAAGGTTTCCATAAGCCTCCTTATTAACCTGTGCATCGGCCAAGATCTCTTCAAACAGAGCCATTGCCTTCGGCATGTTCTCTTTCAAACCTTCCAGCATCACATATGTGCGGTCTGAACCTGGGAATACATTGAAATAACAAGCCAGTTTGTAGAATTCTTCATTGATTTCCTTCAGACTCATTTTAGATGTGCCCAAATACTTCATATATTCGAAAGCGGTGCCCATTGCCTTATCGTTATTCGTACCCATATCGAATACATACATCAGAGAGAAGAGATCATTGGAAGTATTCTCCTTATACAATACCGGAATATTGGATTGGGCGGTCAGTTTTTGCAAATCCTTACTATAATCCAAGAATACCGGTTCGATCGGAGCCACTTTTGAAGCTTGTATTTCTTTCAAGAACAGACTTGAACTATCGCGATTCATCACGATCGGAGTGATTTTAGGTTTGTCGATCTTCTTTTCGTTCGGGTCTTTACCTTGTCTTTTATAGATGAGCGCATAGTTGTCACCGAAATATTTGTTGGCAAAATCGACGATCTGCTGCTTTGTCACTTTGCTCATGCGATCTAACGAAGCGACTTCATCTTTCCAATCGACACCGTCGATGAAAGAAGAGACAAACATATCGGCACGACCGTCGTTACGATCCATCCGGTACATTTGCATCAGTTTATAGTTATTGATAGCAGCTTCCAGCAAGCCTTCGTCAAACTCACCTTTCTTTAGCTTATCAATTTCAGCCAGGAATAGGTCTTTTACTTCATCCAAAGTCTGTCCCTGTTTCGGACGACCACTAATAACAAATGCATTATAATCGGACATTCCGTATGTTCCGGCATAACAACTTAGTACTTTCTGTTGCTGAACCAAATCGATATCCAAAAAACCTGCTTTACCGTTATTAATAATTTCGCCTGTCAGATTCAGCAAATCCTGGTCAGGAGAAGCAGCTCCCGGGAAACGCCAACCCAAAGTCACATTTTCAGCATCGACACCCAACACTTCTTTTATAACCGGTGCTTTAATCGGAGACTCATGCGTTACTGGCAACTTCGGCAGATTGGGATTCGGTTTCAAATGGCCAAAATATTTATTGATCGTCTCGATCATCTGGTCCGGATCAAAATCACCGGACAGACAGATAGCCATATTATTAGGGACATACCAAGTTTTATGGTAGTTTTTGATATTCGTGATAGACGGGTTCTTCAGGTTTTCCTGTGTTCCGAGAACAGTCTGCGTCCCGTATGGATGATCGGGGAAAAGAGCGGTCAGAACAGCTTCATACACTTTACGGCCATCACTGGTAAGAGACATGTTCTTTTCTTCGTACACAGTCTCAAGCTCCGTATGAAAGCCACGGATTACATTGTTTTCAAAACGGTCCGCCTGTATCTTGGCCCAGTTGTCAATCTGGTTGGAAGGAATATCTTCCACGTAGACCGTTTGGTCAAAGCCGGTATACGCATTTGTTCCAGTTGCACCAATAGCAGACATCAGTTTATCATATTCGTTCGGAATTGCCAATTTCGAAGCCTCATAAGAAACACTGTCGATCTGATGATAAATAGCCTGGCGTTCTGCCTCATCAGTAGTCTTACGATACACCTCAAAAAGCTGTTCGATCTGATCGAGCATCGGTTTTTCCTGTTCGTAATTCTGCGTGCCGAACCGCTGAGTTCCTTTAAACATCAAGTGTTCAAAATAGTGTGCCAGACCGGTCGTTTCGGCAGGATCGTTTTTACCTCCCACGCGAACGGCAATATACGTTTGAATACGTGGGGTCTCTTTATTCACAGTCATATACACTTTCAGGCCGTTATCCAAAGTATAGATACGGGCTTTCAGAGGATCGTTCGGGACCGACTCGTATTTAAACGGGGAAGTCTCTGCACATGCAGTTGCCAAAAGGAGAAGAAAGGCTAACTGAAGAAACTGAATCGTTTTACGCATAAATTTTAGATTTAGATAATTACATGCGTCAAATATATGCAATTTAAAATAAAAATAGCTCTTATCCGAAAAAAAACAGAACAAGAGCCGATTTTTTCGGATAGGAGCTAATATATGCTCGTACAAAGATTATATTTACATTAAAGGCCGAACGCTTCTTTTACTTTATCGACATAATCCAGTTTTTCCCAGGTAAACAGTTCCACTTCGCAAACGGTCGGTTCCGGATTATAACGAGAAGTAAATGTTTTTGTCACAACCTGCGGTTTACGTCCCATATGACCGTAAGATGCAGTTTCCAGATAGATCGGGTTACGCAATTTCAAACGTTCCTCGATTGCTTTCGGGCGCATGTCAAACAGATTCCAGATCTTTTCTGCAATCTCTCCGTCTGTCATTTTCACGTTAGCACGGCCGAATGTATTCACGAAGATATTCATTGGCTTAGCCACACCGATCGCATACGAAACCTGTACTAGCATTTCATCAGCCACGCCAGCGGCAACCAAATTCTTTGCAATATGACGAGCAGCATAAGCAGCAGAACGGTCTACTTTCGAGGGGTCTTTTCCAGAAAATGCTCCACCACCATGAGCTCCCTTGCCACCGTATGTATCAACAATAATCTTACGACCTGTCAAACCGGTATCTCCATGAGGACCACCGATCACGAACTTTCCAGTCGGATTCACATGATAGATAATATCATCATTGAACAAAGCCTGAACATGAGCCGGATACTGAGCCTTTACGCGCGGGATCAGTATACTCTTGACATCTTCTGCGATCTTTTTCTGCATAGCCAAGTCCGCTTCTTCCTGTGTGATACCTTTTGCAGTGATAAATTCATCATGTTGTGTAGAAACAACAATCGTATCGATGCGCAGCGGTTTTCCGTTATCATCATATTCAATCGTCACCTGACTCTTTGCATCCGGACGGAGGTAAGGCATCAGGTCGTTTTCATTCTTACGTATCTCGGCAAGCTCCCACAACAGGCTGTGTGAAAGATCCAATGCCAGAGGCATATAGTTTTCTGTTTCGTTAGTGGCATAACCAAACATCATACCCTGGTCGCCCGCTCCTTGATTATAAGGATCTTCGCGCTCGACACCACGGTTAATGTCGCCACTCTGTTCATGGATAGAAGAGAACACGCCACATGATTTCGCTTCAAACTGGTATTCGCTTTTCGTATAACCAATTTTTTCGATCACGTTACGGGCTACATCCTGTACATCCACGTAAGCACTTGATTTTACTTCTCCAGCCAAGACAACCTGTCCGGTTGTAACAAGGGTTTCGCAAGCAACTTTCGAATTCTTGTCATACGCCAAGAACTCATCCAGCAAAGCATCCGATATTTGATCGGCTACTTTATCGGGGTGCCCTTCAGACACCGATTCGGAGGTGAATAAATAACTCATTGTTTTTTGAATTGACAATCGACAATTGACAATTGACAAGTAATGGAGCGATCCAATAAAGCCAACAGACAATTTACAATTGACGGTTAATAAATCAAATGAATGGATTGACGAGGGGAAATTTGCTTTGCCGGACGGCAGTTAAAAAGGGCTTGTTTTTAGCATTTTTTCCTGTGGTTGCAAGCAATACAAATCTATCCACATCAATTCGCATGCAAAAGTACGAAACAATTGATAATTGACAATTGATAATTGACAATTATTTTTTCTTTTTAGTGTTACGCAGTGCTTTTTTATACTTGAACTCAGCTCTCATCTTGGCAGCACCCGATTTATGCGTACCACGCAAGAAGTCCGAAAACTTAATCTTTTTCTCTCCGGCATTTTCGTCTTTTCCCTTTTTCTTAAAGACCATGCCACCACCGGTCAATATCTTTTCAAAATCATTCATAATCGTTCTTTCAAATCTATTATACGTTCTTTCAACACAGGATGCACGACAAACGGAGCTATTTCGGCCAAAGGTTCCATCACGAACTTCCGTTCATGCATAAGAGGATGCGGCAAGGTAAGCTCCGGTATCTGCAAAACCTCGTCCTCATACAGAAGGATATCGATATCGATAATACGGTCATGATAGACTCCGCTGCTTTTTTCCGCGCGCCCCAATTCTTTTTCGATCCGCTGGGTTATCCGCAATAATTCCAACGGAGAAAAAGAAGTCTTCAATTTAACAGCCGCATTCAAGAAAAAGTTCTCCGACTCGAACCCCCACGGTTCCGTTTCATAGAAACCGGAAAGGGCGAGAATATCTCCCACCCTTTCAGCCAGCAATGCTGCAGCTGTTATCATGTTCCGTCGCTTATTCCCTATATTGGTTCCCAAGCCCAGGTATGCAATCGCCATAAGTACCCGTTTTTACAGGATCAACATGGCATCGCCATAAGCACCGAAACTATATTTTTCTTTCAACGCCACGTCATAAGCATCCATAATCAGATCATATCCCCCGAAAGAAGCTGTCATCATCAACAAAGTTGACAACGGCATATGGAAGTTTGTGATCATGCTGGACGCCACACTGAAGTCATACGGCGGGAAAATGAACTTATTGGTCCACCCTTCAAACTCTTTCAGATGGCCATCCGTACTGACAGCCGTTTCGATAGCACGCATCACGGACGTACCGACCGCACAAATCTGTCGGCCGTTATCCTTTGCCGTATTCACGATGTTCACGACATCTCCGTTCACGACCATCTGCTCAGAATCCATCTTATGCTTGGTCAGATCTTCCACATCGATTTCGCGGAAGTTGCCCAGACCGGAATGCAATGTCAGGAAAGCGAACTGGCAATCCTTGATCTCCAGACGCTTCATCAGCTCACGGCTGAAATGAAGACCTGCAGCGGGAGCCACAACTGCACCTTCTTCCGTCGCAAAAATATTCTGATAACGATCTTCGTCATCCGGTTCTACAGGACGGTCGATATATTTAGGCAGCGGAGTTTCCCCCAATGCGTACAATGCCTTTTTAAATTCATCATGGTTCCCGTCATAAAGGAAACGCAAGGTACGGCCGCGTGATGTCGTATTGTCGATCACTTCAGCCACCATCGAATCATCTTCACCAAAATACAATTTATTACCGATACGGATTTTACGGGCAGGATCGACCAATACATCCCAAAGACGGAGATCTTCGTTCAGTTCACGCAACAGAAAAACTTCGATACGAGCCCCGGTCTTTTCCTTATTTCCGTATAAACGGGCAGGAAAAACTTTCGTGTTATTGAAGATAAACACATCTTTTTCTCCAAAATAGCTGAGCAAGTCTTTAAACACTTTATGCTCGATCTCTCCGGTCTTGCGATTGACAATCATCAATCTGGACTCGTCCCTGTTCTTTGCCGGATGGAGAGCGATCAGCTCCTGCGGTAAGTTAAATTTGAATTTCGACAGCTTCATAATATAAATTCTATTTTTATTTTATTCTTATCATTATCAATCCTCACAATCCTTTCTGATTATGATATTTTCATCTAAAAAGGTATCGATATCATCGGGAGACATACATTTGGCCAGTGTGATGTCTCCGATACGAGTCCGTTCGAGAGCTATCAGATGAGCACCCGACTGAAGGGCAACACCGATATCACGTGCCAAAGCGCGAATATAAGTGCCCTTGCTGCAAACCACCCGTATCTTTATTACCGGCAGATCACACTCCAACAGTTCCATTTCATCGATCACAAGCGTCTTGGACTTCAATTCCACTTCTTCACCCTTGCGAGCCAACTCATACGCCCGCTTACCATCCACCTTGCAAGCCGAAAACACAGGTGGAATCTGCTGAATCGTTCCCACGAACGACTGTAACACCTTCTCTACTTCCTCACGGGTAATATGTTCTGTCGGATATACTCCGTCTATCTCTTTTTCCAAATCAAAAGAAGGCGTCGTTTCCCCCAACTTCAAGGTAGCGACATACTCCTTTGTCTGATACTGAAATTCATCGATCCTCTTAGTGGCCTTGCCCGTACAGACAATCATTACCCCTGTCGCCAGCGGATCCAAAGTTCCGGCGTGTCCCACTTTTATCTTTTTCACCTTCAGCTTCCGCGATAATTTATACCGGAACTTGTTCACCAGGTCAAAGGAAGTCCACTTCAAGGGCTTATTGAAATATAATACTTCTCCTGCTATAAAATCCATTCTTATTTAAGTAACGTACAGGCAATCGTAACCAAACCTGCAATTGCACAATAGATGGCGAAATAAATCAGTTTTCCCTTCTTTACGATATTAATCATCCATTTACAGGCGATACATCCCGATACGAATGCAGCAATAAACCCGACCACCAATGACAATGCCGGAATATCACCTGCTACCGCTTCGCCTTTTACCGCTTTCATGACATCCAACAACGCTTCACCCAAAATCGGAGGAATAACCATCAGGAATGAGAACTGGGCCAGTTTTGCCTTATTGTTTCCCAATAACAAACCAGTCGCAATCGTTGTTCCTGAACGGGAAAGCCCCGGCATCACGGCACACGCCTGAGCCAAACCGATGATAAAGGCATCTTTCATCGAGATACTTTCTTTCTGGCGGGGTTTGGCATAATAAGAAAATGCGAGCAACGCAGCCGTCAGCAACAACATACAACCGACAATCAGCAATCCCGACCCGAAAATATCTTCCACCGTATCCTTGAAGAATACGCCTACAATACCAATAGGAATCATAGAAATCAGGATATTGATCACATAACGAGTTTCTGCATTCATCTTGAACTTAAACAAACCACGGAATATCCATTCGATCTCTTTCCACAAAATCACCAGCGTACTAAACACGGTCGCCACATGGACAACAATCGTAAATGCCAGATTTTCTTCTCCTTGAATACCGAACAGAGCAGAGCCGATAGCCAAATGTCCGCTACTGCTGACCGGCAGGTATTCCGTTAATCCCTGAACAATCCCCAGCACTAAAGCCTCAAACCAACTCATTCCGCTACTTCCTTATTTTTGCTGTTTTTTAAAATTCCGAAAATCATCAATACGAAGCCGATCACTGTCACAGCCGGAGCCACAACAATACGGCGGGAACTGAAAATCTCAGGATTAAAACCTGTCGGATCCTGCGAACCGCCACCACTCATCAACATAAAACCAATCGCGATAACAGCAACAGCAACAGCGATCAAAATAAAATTTTCTTTTCCAAAAGCAAAATCTCTCTTAGCCATACATTTATATATAATATAGTTTATCAACACCCATTCGTAAATACTTGTTCACCGCAAAGACAGTAGCCGTAACCGAAAGCAGGATCCCCATTATCAATACACCGGCATAAACAATTATCAATACTTTAATATCCAACAACTGGACGAAACCAGATAATTCGTTTTGTAAATAATACAACGCTCCCGTCAACATTAATATTGCGAAAATGGACGCAAAAATACCACTGACCACATTGTACCGCACAAACGGCCTTCTGATAAAACCAGGTGTAGCCCCCACCAACTTCATCGTATGGATCAGAAAACGTTTGGAATAAATCAGCAAACGGATCGTGTTACTGATCAGCACAAACGAGATTGCCATCAACATTACGGCAAGTGTAAGCAAGATCAGGCTGACACGTTTCACATTGTCGTTCACCATCTGCATCATGTCTTTCCGGTAAAGCAGATCTGAAACGGAAGTATATTTTTTTATTTTCTTTTCGATCAATTGCAGGCTGTCGGCATTAGCATATTCCGAATGCAATTTTACTTCAATGGAAGCCTGTAGCGGATTAAAGCCCAAGAACGTTTCGGGATTTTCCCCCAACTCCTCCTCAAGTTCCTTGACAGCCTGTTCTTTCGATATATATTCGGTCGATTTGATATAAGGCAAGGCATCCAGCGTCTTCTGCATCTTCTTTATATCCGCTTCTTTCTGATTATCTTTCAGCACGATCGAAAATGAAATGTTCTCCTTCACATATACGGAAAGTTTGTTTCCCAACAACCCTATCAGAAAAACGAGCCCCAGCAGAAACAGTACCAATGAGATACTTATAATGGAAGTCAGACGAGAATTAAAGAAAGAAACAGAACTAACCTTTTTACCTTCAGCCATTAGACGTAACCTTATTGTTATTAAATAAAGCGAGGAGATGCGTTCAGAGAACACACCTCCCAATTTTTCTGCAAAAGAACGAATAATTTATGAGATAGTGATTACTTTACAATTCTTTAACTACAAGTCACCGAGCATAGATGGATAAAAAGTAGCATGCTTATCTTAAACAAACGAAGAGACTGTATCCATACACATAGTGTATTCCGACACAGCCTCTTGTTTTTTTAACTGCCTTCGACCTTCACAGGCTACTGGCAGAAGAACTTTATTTCAATACTTTAGTATTAATAATACGATCGCTTGTTCACCTGTCGCAGGATAATTGCCGTTATTTATAGAGATGCACCGCCGTGCATCTCTACGGCGCACGATCTTATTTAGAATTATTTGATTATAATTGTAATGTTATTATTCTGAGATTACTTTACAATTGCTTTTACAGCGTCTTCACCTTCAATAGCAACTACAACTACACCAGCGGGAGCAGCGATAGTAGCATTATCAGAAGTAACCACTGTATTAGCGACTGTCTGGCCTAAGATGTTAGTGATAACCACCTTCTTGCCGGCAGCACCTGCAACTGTGATCTGACCATTACCGGCGATGACTGTTACAGAAGATACTTCTACGTCTTCGTTTGCAGTAGCATCACTTTGAGCTGTCGTATTCAGCAACAATGCCTGATAGATATCTTCATAAACATTTTGATGCCAGTTGCCATTATGATCTCCAGTTTCACTATAACCACGACCGGTAGAAACAATGTTGTGGTTTTGTTCCTTCACCCAAGTGTTACCATTGGCTGCATAACCATACTGTTTACCCTTCGTTTCGATATAGAAGTTTTCGTCATCACTCTGATCTTTCAAACGGAATGCGATAGAAGCTCCATCGTAAGCCTTTTCTTTCAGAACAACTTTCTTGGCAACGTTTTTGCCGTCATACAAATCGCGGTCATACTTGATTGTTGCATCAGCAGCATCCATGATGTACAATGTATCCTGATAGTGGATTGCATTTACGAATGCATAACGAGTATACACATTTTCGAATGGTTTAACGCTGTTCTTCAAATAAGCCGGAATTACGCTATCGACAGAAGCATCAACCATGTAACGTTCCTGTAAGTAATCAATCACCTGATAATGGTCACCGATAGCCGGATGATCTTCGTGATTGCATTCTGCTGTTTTCTTAGCCTCAACATCAAGAGCCAACAGATAAGTAGGCATGCTCGATACATTTACATGAGCTGTATCGATAAAGAACTCGTTGTTGCGTTCCGGTTCTTCAACAGCACTGAAGATGTTCATATAAGTAACACCATCGATTACAGATTCGCCCAATGTACGGTTTTCATTGTTCGTTGAATAGAACTTTTCAGTCTTCAGACCGACAACTCTGCGATAGTACGGCATTGTATCTGCCTCCAAGATGAACGATTCGGTACGATCCTGACACAAGTTTTCAACTTTTGCATCCAGTTGACCTTGTTCGATAGCCAGTTTATCCAAAGCATCGTCAAAGACGTATTTCCAACCAGCAAATTTATTCACATCGTCAGTATACACATCATCTTTATCTACAGGATAAGCAGAAGGATACTCAGTACGAACCAACGCATAATAATGGCCTTCTTCGTTATCGGCAGTCCAATGGTTATTTTCTTTCAATGTAAAATAAGCCAATGTGTAATTTGCATTACGATCCAAAGTATCAGCCACGCAATATTTACCATTCTTGTTGATACCAACAAATACACGGTCATTGTTGATCATATCTGCATCCTTCACTTTCAGCATATAAACTGATTTATAAAGTTGAGTTGCACCAGCAGCTTCACTTGTATAACCGTAAGGTATGTTCGTTGATTCGTAAGCAGCCGCATCCCAGTTAACTTTAACCGGAACCAGTTCAAAGTTAGAACCTTCAGCCTGAGCTCTCAACAGCGTATCTTTACCCTGCTTAACAGCGTTCAGATAATAAGGATCTGTTCCATAATCGAAGAACTGTTTCAGTTTGAATGTATTTTCGATTACTTTATCACCCGGATTCAGATAACCCAATGTATTGACCGGATCAACTTTCGTGAACTTCAGTGTATCAGAGCAAGCGAACTCACTGTTGTAGTGTCCTAATGTATTATCATAATTATGATTGATAATGAATACATTGTCATCAGCTTTATAAAGCTGGCCTTCGAATGCCACATTTGAATATTCACGGTTTACAACTTTGACACGAGCAACAGGATCTTCTTCACAACCTGTATATTCAACAACCCACTGCGTTGCAGGCATGTGAGCGAAGTTCTGAGAAGCCTCTTTTTCATCATATACAACATGACCGCTCATATCTGCCACAACATTCACACCATTTGCACGATGAGTGGTCAAATTCGGAGCTTTATCTGTTACTAACTGGATGGTGTAAACAGCCTGATCCAAAGTTGTACGAGTCAAGTACGGATAAGAATGATCAAATTCGATGCAAGTGTGAAGAGTACCTTCAGCAGCAGAACCTTTAGGTTTATCTGTTCCACCGGCAGTTACAACCCAACCGTCTTTCGTATTCAACTTGCTCAACATTACTGCAACGGGAGCCTCTTCCGGAGCTGTAGCCAAATCAGTATTACTTGCACTTAAACCTTTGTTTCCAGAAGTAATATCGCTAGAAGAAATAAACTGGCTTGCAACGATAGAGTTTCTCCAAGTTTTCTCTGCCTTAAATTCTGCATCATTCATTACAGATGCATTCAACGGCTCAATAACCAAACTATCTTGAGTCGGGAAATAAGTCAGACGATAGTTATAACGAGCATTGAAGAAGAAATCAGCAACTTCCGTAGACGGCTTCTTGTTTGACAACAGCAGTTCAGGAGAGTTGGATGGGTTTTCGGTAGCTTCTTCCCAACGAGCAGTATCAACCATCAAATATTTATCATTCTTAGCCATATCTTCTTCATCGATCACAGCTTTCAAACGAAGAGGATATTTGTTATACAGATCTTTATGCTCAACAACAGCAACAGCGAAATTATAATCTTCAATCACTGTTTTATCTGTATATTTTACATAATACGCCTTATTGGCATCACTCAACGCCCAAAGTTGGTCAGTAGCTGTTTCTTCCAGATAAACGACCCACTTCTCTACAAGATCTTTTGCATTTTCAGCAGTCTTGTCATTATAGAAAACAGATCCTGCTTGTACTAATGCATTTTGAGATTCACCTTTATTAAAATCAGCAAAAATGAAGTTCAATTCTTTTGCTTCGGAACCATCTTCTGCATTATATTCAGATAAAACAGTGTTACCAGCAGCAATAATAGCCTTATCTGCTGCCAATTTTATTTCATCTGCCTCAGCAGTCAGATTTTTCTCTTCCGCAATATACTTATATGTGTCTAATGTGCTGTTGTCTTCCGGAGACATAGCCGTTCTATTGCCAATACCCGTCGGAGTCATAAAGTTGAAACCGGCAGCACCATCTTTCTGAGCATCGATCATGCGATTGATGTCTTTTGCGTTTAACACAACAGATTCTGCAACAACCGGAGTCAATGTCAAAGCCTCACAAGAAGTAGCCTTATTCCCTGCTTCGGCAGCCGTATAAACAGCGGCAACTACTTGAGTTCCTGCAATATTCAGACCATGCTGATTAGCAGCAGTCCTAGAAGACTTCTTCAATACGATGTATTTGTCCGAATCGTGGAAATTAGCATACAGAATTTCATTTGCCAGCTTCTGTGTATTGTCTACGTTAGAAGAGAACCAACTCCACTCAACATTGCAACCTTCCAGAATAGAAGCTTTCAAATCTGCAGATGCAGCAGTCGTAGCGATTTTATCTTTGCCATAAGCTGTTTTATGATCAAAGATAATTCCTAACCCTGTTTCCTTGTTCTTAAAGGTAAATTTGCCACCAGTTGCTCCGTCTTTCTTATCATAAGAAATCTGCCACAAAGAATAGTTTAAAGGAGCTTTATTAGCATCCACAATACGAAGAGTCACTTCACCGGTTTTAAAATCGCGTTCTTGGATCAAAACCTGATTTTTTTCCTCACCAACACGTAACTGATACCACTTATCAGCCTCAATTTTGTTCACTTCAGAACCTAAAGTTGCATTGCTCTTAGTTCCGAAAGAACGATAAGTTAACCCAGTCGCACAAGGAGTAACCTGGCCATAAGCATTGCTTACGGGAAAATTACTTACCTGTGCTACCGCAGAGAATGCCGTTCCGAAAGCCAGGCATCCTACAAGAGTAGAAAACTTTTTGTTCATAATCATTTGAATTAATATTAATAATACATATACTAAAAGTTCGATCAGCATCACGTACGTCCCTGTGTTTTCGTCTTTTAACTAAACTTCTGTATTTTGACGAGAGAAAACGTACGTTTTTTTTAGTCATTTTTGAGGGGCTTTCTGGAGGGTTTGTGTTGGAAAGCTGGTTTTTCGTACTTGTTAAGCTATCTGATTGATAAGAAAGAATATAGAAAAGGAAAAATAATTGGAAGAAAGGATTGCAGGTTTAAAAAGTAGTTGTATTTTTGTGCAGTGAAAATGGCGAACAAAAACGTACGTTTTCATTAGTCAGTTTGAAAAACACCTCTATATCACTATAATACAGCAACTTACAAGCACAAAATCAAGTATTTGTTATATATGTACGCATGTACATTAGTTAAATTGATAACAGATAGGTTATCAGACAGATACTACTCCTTAGCACACTCAAGGATTCCACTGAAAAAAAAGAGAAAAACAAGGTATTTTTGCAGAATAGCGACTTATGTGTTATTTTTTCTTTCAGTCAACAACTATTATTAAAGATTATATCTCAATAGTGTTGATTTATTTCTTGGCAAATTTGAAACACGAAAGAAGATCTATCGGTGAGCAAACGGACAAACCTGTGGAAAGGTTCAAATATTCTTACAATTGTCCTATTATTCCATAAACTTATTATTGATTACGAAAACAACTGTCATACTATCATGCTTTGCTTTTAAGATCATGAATATCAATACTTACACGAAATGATAGTAGACATGACGGATGGTTTTTCAACTATCATACCATCATGGATACAATAGCTTTTTTACACGTAGCATATAGCTTATTTTCAACAATATAGTTACATTTTTTTGTCGAGACCCGGGTGTCCGACACCGGCAGATCCGGGTCTCAAGACTGCTCAGATGGAGGTGTAAATGGCCCTGATATGGGTATTTTGAGGAAAAGATCTAACGTCTTTCATTAAAAAAAGTAACGTGTTCCGGAAAAAAGGCTTATGCTTTCCGCAAAACATTCCGTTTTTAACGCTTTTGGAGTATGTCTATTTCGAGTAAAACGGCCGAAATGATAGTTAAACAGCTGATTTATGATAGTTGCATGATAGTTGAAAAGGGAACTATCATATCTATACAATATGATATTCAATGTTCACACAAGAAACATGATGGTATGATGGAGAATTTGTAAATAATGGGAGTCCGTAGGGGCGGGGTTACTCCGCCCATTAGGAATCAACATCACCATAATTAAATGGCAATAGGCAGAACAGAATCCAGCCCCTACAGAAAAATCCCCGCTCTTATTCGACCGGGTCTCCAAACAGAGTTGCGGAAGAGGCGCGGTTTATGCGTACTTTTATAAATTGTCCTACGCGATAATTCTTCTTGTCAAAAATCACAACCTTATTCTGGCTGGTACGGCCGAACAACTGTTCGCGCGAACGTTTGGAGAAACCTTCGATCAGAACCTCGAACACTTTGCCGATATCACGCTTGTTACTTTCTTCCGAAAGCTGGTTCTGCAAGTCGATCATGCCTTGCAAACGGCGGACTTTCTCTTCTTCACTGACCGTATCGGGAAGATGCTGGGCCGCATAGGTTCCCGGACGCTCGGAATATTTGAAAAGAAAAGCACTATCGTAGCCTACTTCACGCATCAGGGAAAGCGTTTCTTGATAATCCTCCTCCGTTTCGGAATGAAAACCGCAAAACAGATCGGTCGAGATAGCACAGTCCGGCAGGATACGACGGATAGCGGCAATACGATCCAGATACCATTCGCGCGTGTATTTACGGTTCATCACTTTCAAGATACGGGAACTTCCCGATTGTGCAGGAAGATGGATCATCTTACATATATTGTCATGCTCGGCGATCACGTGCAGGGTTTCATCGCTCATATCTTTCGGATGCGAAGTGGTAAAGCGGACACGCATTTCAGGCACTTCCTCGGCGACACGCTTCAGCAAGGCGGGAAACGAAATTTTCTCCCCCTCTTTCTCAAAGAGATAAGAGTTGACATTCTGCCCCAGTAAGGTCACTTCCTTAAAACCTTTATCGCGCATATCGCGTATTTCGTTCAGGATACTTTCGATGTCCCGGCTGCGCTCCCTTCCGCGGGTATACGGCACGATGCAATAGGTACAGAAATTATTACATCCGCGCATGATGGAGACAAAGCCCGAAATATGCACGCCTCCCAATTTCAATGGGATCACATCTTTGTAGGTTTCCTGAAAGTTCTACATTGATCGCCTTTTCGCCGTGCTCGACCGCCCCCACCAGGTTCGGCAGGTCCATATAGGAATCCGGGCCGACTACCAAATCGGCATGATGCACTTCGATCAGCTCCTCCTTCACTCGCTCCGCCATACATCCGAGCACGCCGATCACTAAAGATTTTTTCTTTCTTTTTAAAGACTGGAAATACTGAAGCCGTCCGTAGATTTTCTGTTCGGCATTATCGCGAACCGAACACGTGTTGACGAAAATAGCATCAGCGTCTTCAATCTTGTCAGTCACTGCATACCCATCCATTTTCATGATGGAAGCGACTACTTCGCTGTCTGCCACATTCATCTGACACCCGTAGGTTTCGATGAACAACTTCTTTTCTTCCGTTACGGCTGCGGATTTTAAGTCCACGCCATTCTCTTGATTCGTCATCTTATTTACTAATTACTGTTAAATATAAATGTTTTTGAAAAATAATTCACTAAACACTTGCACAGTCAAAATACCACGCTTATATTTGTAATCGAAAAACGTAAATTTTTTCATAGTTAAGGTTTTGGTTAAATCGAATAAGGGTGGCTGTGAAGTTACCCTTATTTACTTTTATACCTATTATATGTATCCTTTCTTTCACTTCTAAATAATATTTCCTACATTTGGAGTGCAAAAATAATCAAAGTTTATGGATAACGCAGGTGATTGGCTATATATTGTGTTCCTGATAATTGCAGGGATCAGCAGTTTGTTCGGTTCCAAGAACAAGAAAAAATGTCCGAAACAGATATTGGGACAACCGGACAGGGAAATCGTCACAAACGAAGATAATGTTCCCGACAAAGGCTTTTGGGAGATTCTGGAAGAAATGCAAAATCCGAAACCGGTAAAGCAACCTGTACCCACACCTAAAAGAAAAAAGAAACAACAACAAGTTGCAGCCCCCTCACCATTTCTTGCCGCCGAAAAAGTGACAGACAAACAATCTCCTGCCGGCGATCGCCTTGTCGTTCCCTCAACCGAAGAGGAAATCCCACTTACGGATATCGAGTTCGACAATGCCGCCGAACTGAGAAAAGCTGTTATTTACACTGAAATACTTAATCGCAAGTATTAATCTATAGTCTTTTTTAATACCTTTGCGCCGCACTGTTAACTGAATAAAGTATTACTAAATTAATAATATCATGGCTTTAAAATTTATTACAGCTGAAGAAGCAGCTTCATTCGTACATCACGACGACAATGTAGGCTTTAGCGGATTTACTCCTGCAGGATGTCCTAAAGTTGTGCCGGGCGCCATTGCAAAAAAAGCAATTGCCGAACATGAAAAAGGAAACCCGTTTCAGATCGGTATGTTTACCGGCGCTTCGACAGGCGACAAGCTGGACGGCGAACTGGCTCGTGCCAATGCAATCAAATTCCGTACTCCGTATCAGTCCAACAAGGACCTGCGTGCCCTGCTGAATTCCCACGGTGCACAGTATTTTGACATGCACTTGTCTGAACTGGCACAAAGCCTGCGTTATGGCTTCTTAGGCAAGATCGACGTAGCCATCGTCGAAGCAGCCGATGTGACGGAAGACGGCGAAATCGTTCCGACAAGCGGTGTCGGTATCCTGCCGACAATCTGTCGCATGGCCGATCGTATCATCATCGAGTTGAACTGCCGCCACCCGAAAGAAATCCGCGGGATGCATGATATCTATGAACCGGCTGATCCTCCTTACCGCCGCGAAATCCCCATCTACACTCCGTCCGACCGTATCGGTAGCGACTGTGTGAAAGTCGATCCAGCTAAGATCGTCGGTGTTGTCAAGACCGACGAACCGAACGAAGGCGGCAAGTTCTCTCCGCTGGATGACGTGACAATGGCTATCGGCCAGAATGTTGCCAACTTCCTAGTTGGCGAAATCAAAGCCGGCCGTCTGCCGAAAGAATTCGTTCCGCTACAGAGTGGCGTAGGCAATGTTGCCAATGCCGTTTTGGGTTGCATGGGCGAAAACAAGGATATTCCGGCATTCAACGTTTATACGGAAGTTATCCAGGATGCCGTTATTGCTTTGATGAAAGAGGGACGCGTCAAGTTTGCCAGCGGTTGTTCACTGTCTGTCAGCAACGAAGTGATCCGCGACATCTACGCGAACTTGGATTTCTTCAAAGATAAGATTCTGCTTCGCCCGCAGGAAATCTCCAACAATCCGGAAGTAGCCCGCCGTCTCGGCCTGGTGGCCATCAATACGGCTTTGGAAGCCGATATATTCGGTAACATCAACTCCACTCACGTATCCGGTACAAGAATGATGAACGGTATCGGCGGTTCCGGCGACTTCACCCGTTCGGCCATGTTGTCCATCTTCACGACTCCGTCTACGGCGAAGGAAGGCAAGATCAGCGCATTCGTACCGATGGTTTCCCACCTGGATCACAGCGAACACTCCGTCAAAGTCATCATCACGGAATATGGCGTTGCCGACTTGCGCGGCAAATCTCCGATCCAGCGTGCACGTTGCATCATCGACAACTGCGTCCATCCCGACTACAAACCGTTACTGGAAGAATACCTGGCAATGGGTATCAAGGGACACACGCCACAGAACCTGAAATGTTGCTTCGCTTTCCACGAAGAACTGGCAGCCAGCGGCGACATGCACAATGTTGACTGGAGTAAATACAACAAATAATCGTTGTATCATATATACAGAAAAGGGCTGTGTCAAAACGGAGTTTTGACACAGCCCTTTTCTTTAGAAGTTCCGCCTCAACCACAAAGAGAAAAAGCGATCGTAAACCATGTAAAAGTTTCCTTCTTTTGTTATGAAGTCCTTTTCCAACAGCCCTCTTAAAGCCGATTGAACCGAACTGCTTGACGGCAAGCTGTATTTATGGATAAATTTTCCGGAAGTCAGTGCCGTTGCTTTCCCTTCTTTACAAATGGCAATCATCAGCTCTTTCTGCTTTTCCGGCAATTGATAAAGCAACTCAGAATAGGTAAAGGAATAAGAATCCAAAATGAAATCCACTGCCTGTTCAATCATCTCGCCACCGCACACCTCCCCTTTCGGAGTCATTGCAAAAAGAATATTCAATATCTTTTGCAGATACCAAGTGATTCCTTCAAAACGATTATACAAAGAGTCAAAGACTGTAATATCAATATTCTTTTGCGCCATCCTGAAATGATGTTGTACAAACTCCATGTATTTCTGTTTATCGATTGCCGATAAATGCAGGATAGATACACTCTGATAAAAAGGACGGGCAGGACTAATAAACATTTCACCCATCAAATGACGTTGTGAACCGGCAAATATAAAATGAGCCTTGTCGCAATGCTGGACATAAGTACGCAACAAAGCCTCCGTATTCTTTTCCGGATATTGTGCAACCTGTTGAAACTCATCGATAGCAATAATACAAGGCTTATCAGATACAGCCAAATAATGAAAAATTTCATCCAAAGTCGTTTCCGGCGACTTGATATCGCCCAATTCCAAATTCCATTGCGGCATTCCCGACATATCCAATGAAAAACCAGCCTTTAAAGAGACCAAACTATTAACAAACAACTCCCAAGCCTTTTGTCCTTTCGGTTTTAAAGTCGCCAAAATTACTTTTCCTAACTGAAAAACGAACTCTCGGAGTGTCTTGGTCGCATAAATATCAATCAGGAAGGTATAATAATTTTCCTTTATTTCTTTCAAATGGAAACAATGCTGGATTAGCCCGGTTTTTCCCATACGGCGGGTAGAGATGATGGCTACATTGTTTTCATTGACCAGCCAACGAAGCAACTCTTCGGTCTCCCTCTCCCGATCACAGAAATATTCGGGAGCGATGTAACCACTTGTAACGAATGGATTATTTAACAATGTCATGTTGTTTTCTTTTTACGCAAAGATAATTATTATCTTATAATAATCATCATAACGTAATCAGATTCCGATTTAGAGTCCTACCCTAAAAAAGTCCTTTCGAAAGAAATCTGAATTTCTCCCGAAAGGACTCTTTTTAACGCAGAAAGGCAATAAGAGCCAGTGCGACCTTATCAAGGTTGTTTACCGATATAAGCCAGAATACCGCCATCGACATACAGCACATGGCCGTTTACGAAGTTGGAAGCAAGGAATACGGCAGGACCCATCAAATCTTCAGGAGTTCCCCAACGGGCAGCCGGAGTCTTGGCAACGATAAAGGCATCGAACGGATGACGGGAACCGTCAGCCTGTCTTTCACGCAAAGGAGCGGTCTGCGGAGTTGCGATATAACCCGGACCGATACCATTACACTGGATGTTATATTCGCCATATTCGGAAGCGATATTGCGAGTCAGCATCTTCAAACCACCTTTGGCGGCAGCATAAGCCGATACGGTCTCACGGCCGAGTTCGCTCATCATAGAGCAGATATTGATGATCTTTCCGTGTCCTTTCTTGATCATGGAAGGGATAACTGCTTTAGAGACGATAAACGGACCGTTCAGGTCGATATCGATCACCTGGCGGAATTCGGCAGCCGTCATTTCCACCATCGGGATACGTTTGATGATACCGGCGTTGTTCACCAGAATATCGATTACGCCTACCTCCTTTTCGACTTGTGCAACGAAAGCATTCACCTGTTCTTCATTCGTCACGTCGCAAACATAACCGTGAGCTTTGATACCTTCAGCTTCATAGGCAGCGAGACCCTTATCCACCAATTCCTGTTTGATATCGTTAAACACGATAGTAGCACCGGCTTTAGCGAACGCAGTCGCAATCGCAAACCCGATACCGTAAGAAGCACCTGTTACAAGTGCAACCTTACCTTCCAATGAAAAATTTACCATAATAATAATATATTAATGTCCGAAATTCATTACTTCAAGTCAGAGATCAAAGAGAAATCCTGATCTCCGTAATCCAGGTTTTCACCTCCCATACCCCAAATGAAAGTATAGTTGTGAGTGGCAGCAGCACTATGGATAGACCATTCGGGAGACAAAACAGCCTGGTCGCCTTTCATCCAGATATGACGGGTTTCATCCACTTCGCCCATGAAATGGCAGATAGCCTGCTCTTCAGGAATATCGAAATAGAAATAAGCTTCCATACGACGGCTGTGCACGTGCGCCGGCATCGTGTTCCATACGCTGCCCGGTTTCAATTCCGTCATACCCATCTGCAACTGGCAGGTAGGAAGGACCTGATTGACGATCATCTTGTTGATGTTGCGGTCGTTGGACATTTCCAAAGAGCCCATAGCGGCAACCACAGCGTCAGCCTTCGTTACTTTTTTATCCGGATAGTTGCGATGTGCAGTCGTAGAGTTAAAATAGAATTTAGCCGGATTCTTGGCATCCTTGCTTTCAAATGTCACTTCACGGTCACCGGAACCCAGATAAAGAGCCTCCTTAAAATTGAGTTCGAAGACAGCATCCCCAGCTTTTACAACACCTGGTCCGCCCACATTGAAGATCCCCATTTCACGACGAGTCAGAAAGAAAGGAGCTTTCAACGGATCGATTGCTTCCAGAACCAATACCTCGCCAGCCGGCATAGCGCCACCGACGATCATACGGTCGTACATCGAATAGACCATATTCACTTCATTCGGAGTAAACACCTTTTCAATCAGAAAGTCACGACGGATACGTTTCGTATCATATTGCTTTGCATCTTCCGGATGCGCAGCATAACGCAATTCATAATTTGTTTTCATCTTCTTATAGTTGTATTATTTTTTTAATTTTTAATTCTTAATTTTCAATCACTTGATCGCATGGTCAGCCTGCACCTTCTCCCCGTTCCAGGCTTTCACATTCGTCCATTCCGTATAAGGGGCAGACCAGAATTCATCCGTCTCCGGCAATCCCAGAGGGACCAAGCCAAAAGCACAAAGGTAGACGCTCCCCGTATTGATATAAGACTCGGAGATCTCGATTTGTTCACCTGTAAAGCCTACGCGCAACCAACCGTTCTTATCGAAATTTGCCGGAGACTTCAACTGGCGACGAATGACGGAAGTCAAAGCGCAACGCACCTGCGCCGGTTTCACCCGTTCGGGCAAAATATGCATCAAAGCAGCTTGTCCTAACGCATGGAAAGCACCGAAACGGTAGCAGATGGAACGACCGACAACCGGAAAGGAACCTTCGGGAGAAATAAAACGTTCCAGTATCTCGGCATAACGAGCATGACGTTTCAACTGTGTATCCAAGAAATCAGCTCCCTCGATATTATGTTTCTTCATCACGACCAGCACGTCCGTCAGCATCGGATGGATTACGAAACTATTATAATAGTCCATGTGAAAATCAACTCCATCACCATACATAGCATCCCCTTTATACCATTCGTCACGGAATTTTTTCACTCCATACAGCATCCGTTCCATGTCACATTCTCCTGTAAACTCCAACAAAGCAGCTTCGACCGTCGAAGCAAAAAGCAGCCAGTTGTTTTCAAAAGGCTTGATATTACGGCTACGCTTCAATTCGGTAATCATCCATTCTTTTGCCTGCGGATCAAGATTCCCCCAAAGTTGTTTCGGAGCACGCAATAATCCCTGAGCCAAAAAAGCAGCATCTACCAGAGGTTGCGACGGTTCACCGAAAACCAGATAGTCGGGAGCCCCAGGATTAACAGCATTCTTCAAGCCTTTTACCGTCAGGTTGATATATTTCTCACGGAGCTTGCCTTCCGGCGTATTGTCCGGTCCCAGTTCCAGCCAGGGAGCGATACCGCAGACCAGACGGCCCACCGCCTCCAAATGCGAGAAACGACGACGGTCGCCCAACGATTCGTAAGGCATATTCTTC
>ERZ791808.851-NODE-851-length-28398-cov-3.812934_pt1 | contig 28398 bp, 14 predicted proteins | sample MGYA00510305_ERZ791808 | MGnify/ENA primary metagenome ERZ791808 (study PRJEB30046, sample SAMN00792024) | human gut metagenome | study: EMG produced TPA metagenomics assembly of the A metagenome-wide association study of gut microbiota in type 2... | reverse complement strand
CAATGGTTAGTGTTGTTTGTGCCTGCATGGTTATGCAGGCTAACATTGTTGATATAAATAGAATACTCTTTTTCATAAGGCTTATGTATTTAGTTTGTTGATTTATTGATTACACTGTATTGATTATCTAATATAGCTTTCTTGTCTATAATGAAGTTTCCGGAGCTTCTTAGGTTAATGGTCGCATTATTCTTTAAAATAATTTTTCCACCATCCTGTGCCCAGATATAAGCGTTATTGATTGTACTGCCGTCTACGACTAATATACCTCCGGAGCGAACAATAATTTTGGATGTTTTGTTCAATGACATTGTTTTTCCTACTGGGATTGTGAATGTACCGGATTGTACAATGATATTTCCGCAAGGAGTTACCCCATCCCAAACCGTATTAGAGTGGATTAACTTCGGTTGGCAGAATGTCCCGTATTCTCCTGTGTTATGATTGTCATGTCGTTCACTTCCCCATTCAATGGCATTCGGATTTCCGTTTGTCTTCCATGCGTAGACATAGGAATTGTTATTATCTATCGCTATTATTTCATTCTTTCCGTCTTTGTCAATATCTGAAACGCAAACATTTCCAGCAATTGTTGTATTCATATATAGAGGAAATCCCAAAACTTCAGAGCCATCACCATGCAATGCACATATCTTATCGTCTAGACCAAAGACAATATCTGCAATAGCGTCACCGTCTACGTCAGCCAAAATAGGAACATTTATATTTGCTATATATGCGTCATCCGGAAAAAGATATTTTACATCTTTCGTAAAGATTGTCTTTCCATTATTACTCCATGCTTTAATCATATCCGTCCCTAATGCTACTATTTCAAGTTTTCCGTCTCCATTTATATCTCCGACGGATACCATATGATCAAGTCCGCTGTTATTAGAACCGCTATAAGCAATGCTTTGTGAACCGTCCCATCCGGAAACAAGTTTTCCGTCTAGATTGACAACATAAATATGACTTTGATAACTTCGTTTCTGAGCCACAATTATTTCTTTTCGTCCATCATTATCTATATCGCAGACGACAGGTGAAGATGATAAATCTATTTCTTCTCCCCAAAATGGATCAGTTTTTCCAAATAGAGTTCCATGATGATGATAAATAGATATTCCTTGATTGTTGTTACAGAAAATGATTTCTTTATCTCCGTCATTATCAAGATCCGCAACAGCCGGCATGGAATAAGTACTTCCTTCTCCAAAACTGTATTTTAAACGTCCGTCGTTATCAAAAATCTTCACTTTTGAGGTTCCATTTCCTTTTTGCACTATTTCCAGACTTCCATCCGTACTGTTGTCTACATTAGCTAATATGGAACCTCGAAAACAAGACATTCCTGTATTATTTTCCCAATATTTATCCAACATATAATCTCCGTCCGTGTCTTTCATTGAGAGGCAACTTAATATTTGATTTTGGGAGATAGTATCATTCCAAGTGGGGAGAATTAATGTTTGTTCTCCATTTCCCTTTATGTCACCAATAGCCGGAGTTCCTCTAACTATAGTTGGAAAAGTCCATATTCCGTGAATTGATACAGGATTTGGATTCAATAGCTCTTCACCTTCATGAGTTAATCCGATGAGAAGACTTTTCTTATTGGATGCAATTTTTGTAGTAAGAAATATTTCCTGGTATCCATCATAGTTGATATCTGCTACATTAACAGAACTGTAAGAGTCACATTGAGACTCCATGATACGAGGAAACGATTCAATCAGTGGAAAAGAAACCATACCTTTTACCGCTTCAGACAGTGGTCCCTGATTCCCTGATTTCGATATGCCGGCTATTTTATAATAATAGGTTGCAAACGGTGTTACATCCATATCCTGAAAGTAAGAAGATGTAAGCGGATAGGTATTTAACTTTACATAGTTTTCGTACTTTCCGTTGGTGCTTCTGTAAACATTATAACCTGTTGATAATGTATCTATGGGCCAATTCAATTCAATGGTGGTATAGGAAGAGGTTGTCGCTATATTATTGACTGCTATTTGTTTACCTTTTTCTAACGGCTTGAATCGATTGAAAGTCCATGTCTTGCCGTATTCATTGCTTACAGTTAATGTGAAATAAACATTGGCATCCATTTGATAGGCAGGATTTATCCGGAATAGAAAGCCTTGTGTATTTCCTTTTACTTCATTCCTATCGATAACCGGATATGAAGAGGGTTGTGACTGAATCGTTTGAATGGACGAGTGATCGGAAGATAGTTGGGCTATAAGTCCGGTGGCGGAACCTTTGCCTACATTCATCAAATCTATAAATAAGTATCGGTCGTTTCCGTTATTTAGTATACTCTGATCTCGCAGTTCCAGTTCCGGAGCCTCGACATCAATCTTAAATGTATTGGTGTTGATGGGTTCCGTGCCGTCTGTTATTTTAAGAGTAAATTCTATTGCATCGAAGTCACTTTTCCGAATTTCAGGTGTATTCTTATCGATATGGAATCTGAATTTACTTTTTGAACGTACCGTTTCTGTCGTGGATATTTTTCCGAATTCCGCTGCACTATTAAGCAAGGTGATATAAGGAGAACTACAGCTTAGTGTACCTTTGGCATTGTTGAGCACAGTGCTGCCTCCGTTTTTCATGTCGATGGTTAGTTCTATGGTTTCTCCTGCATCTAGATGTCCGTCGCCGTCACCGATGCTGTTTCCGTCTCTATCATCATCAAAAATCAGATTTTGAATATAAACCGCCGGATTTTCATTTGCTTTGACCGGAATAGTGGTTTCAAAAGGTCTGAAATTGTGTGCTGTGACTGTTACATTCAATGTTCCTGAGGTATTTGGGGCAAATGTGAACTTCTGGGGTGTTGCATTATTCACCATCCGGGTGGCATAGGCCTCTTCATCTTTCATCAGGCAGATAGTGGCTTGCTGTCCCGTAGGGAGATTTTTTACCGTAACAGTTATTTCATTTTCTCCGCTGTTGATAGAACTTGGAGTGACTGTTACCTGTAGGTTTTTAGGGGTAGATGTCCACATAAGTGTTGTGGGGTCACCTAGAAGGTGGAATCGCCAATAAGGTGTATATTTTTTAGATGTCTTAGAATGTATGTAACCTAAACTATATTGTTCTTTTGAAGAGACATCTTTTTTTAAAGCAATATCCAGAAATTCTTTCAGTTGAAAATGTTCCTCGGCCCATCCAACATCCGTATTTCCTAAAAAAGCTACAGCACCACCATGAGTTTTCTTGAATAAATGTTCTGCAATACAGTCTTTATCTACTCTTCCCGGATGGCATCCACTTGATAAAATAACTTTAGGATAGAAAGTATCAGGTAAATCATCAATATCTTTGTTGAAAATATACATACCTTTTGTTTTTGCTGAAGCTCCTAAATGGCTTTGCCAGGAATGGTCTAGATGATATACGAAATGGAATTGTCCGTAGTTACGTCCATTTTGCAAAGCAGATAAAAAATTATTTTTATTCAGTTCTTCTCCTTTGGTGGCGTCAGAATAATCATAGGTTTGTTTATAAATATGATCATTTGTACTCGTACATTTAAAATGGTCGAACATATACCAATAATTATTACCTCTATTTAAGCAATGATTGAAAATTTCATTTATATACGTTCCTGATGTATCCTTTGGACCATTTAGAAAAGATGCAACTATTAATGAGTTTTCAAAATAAGAATAATCTACATTTTTATCATTTGCTTTCTCATAAGTTAAAAGCTTATTAATAAATGTACAGGTTTCTTTAATTGTTTTCAATGGTAATCTGCCTATATAAGAAGATGATTGGAAAACTGTGTCTGAGTTAGAAGATAGATTATAAGTAGAAGGATTCCAACTAACGCTGTCTGCCACATAATAAATATCAGCCGTATAATTAGAATGTTCTTTGTAGCCATACGCCAATCTTGCCGGAACAACATCCGTATCACCTCCTAACAGGACGAACATACTGTTTCCATTCCATCTCTTTTTAACATCCAACAGGTAATTCCTGATCTTTTCCGGTAAATCCGATCCTCTGTAGTCTACCTCTATTTCTTCAAGTGTTTTTATGAGGGTTGGTATACCTGTTTTTGTTTTCCAGTCTGCCAGCTTTTTATAAGTATCTTTCAGGCTGTCCCGGGTAATAATGATATAGTCGGGTATGATCTCTTCCATGATATTGATTCCTCTTGTGTTGGCTGCACTTTGCCCTTTGTTCAGAGATACTTTCTGAGGAATTACGTTAGAATTATCGGCATATCGGTCTACATCTTCCGGATTTTCCACCATCGCTTTTACATAACCTTTTGCCAATAGGGCACGATTATAAGAGATGTTGGGGGAAGTGGTTGCGGTAAAGCTCGTCCGGTAATTCAGAGTGACGGATAGGTCGCGGATATATAACTCTCTATTGCCGGGAATATAGATGATCGGATAATAAGCGATGGTTACTACATGATAACCCTGGATGATTCCGTCGGAAGCAATTATTGCCGTGTCTTTCGGATAAGCGGATAAAGAGTTATAAACAGATGCGTCAGATTCAACGAAAGGAATCGGTTCCGTTTCGTTCACGGTCTGTGGAGGCTGGGCGGGGTAGATATAGTAAGAGCCGGACAGCTTTCTTTCATTTGTCACCTGAATTTGTAATTCGGAGACACTCACATTATTGGGGATTACAAACGACTTCGTGACAAAGGGCAGTTCCGGTTTTCCGATTTCGTTCAGAAATTGATCTCCGAACATTACTTTATCATAATTACCCCACTGATTGAAAGATATTTCTTCTCCGTTTATGTTGAACTCAGCGGTTAGTTGAGCCATCAAAACGGTAGGAAGTAAAATACCTATTAGTAATATATATTTTTTCATAAACGATAGATTAATATTGATTTAATTGTGACCGGTCAGCGTCATTCTCTTAGAATCTATCACCTGATTGTCAATAATCAGGGCATAGATATACATACCTGAAATCAGTTCCGATGCCGAGATTTTTACTTCTCCACTGATCGTATTGACATCCAAAGCATAGCTTTTCAGTTGCCTGCCGTTCAGATCATAAATACAAATCGCTGCTGTACCGGCATTTGCCGACAGGCGGTAGGAGATAGTGGTCTCTTCGTTGAACGGATTGGGGGTGTTGGGGTAGAGCATGGCGTCTTTCATGTTTTGTGAAGAATCCGAATTGCCGGTATTCGCCTTTTTAGGAGATGCCATATTTGAATCCGAAAGAAGTGTTTCCAAAGATTCGATACGGGTCTGTTGTTCTTTTATTGCTTCTACCAATATGGGTATCAATTCGGTATATGCAATTGCTTTATCACCGGTAGGGAGTGTATAAACAACATTCGGAAATACCTCCTCTAATTCCTGAGCCAGAAAGCCAACTTTTTCCCGTTTGTTTTCTTCACTCATTTGCAGTTCTATCTCTTGCAACGGTTCACTAATCGAATCTAAAGAGATAGCAGATGCAGCTCTCGCATTTTTTGTAACTTCGGGTTGATAACTTACTGCGTTAAGTTGTCTTAGCCTGTCTACTACACTACTGTTTAATGAAAGCAAACTTCTGCTTTTATTAACAGAAGCAGCAGTTGCCGAAGGTGTGAGATATTGTCCTCTTGTGAAGATCTTGCCATCTCCTAATACTTGAAAAACAATATCGGTTGTCATTCCACCGGTATTCCAAAAATCACGGTTTCTCACAACAAAAGCACCGATTCCGATCTTCTTCATTGTTACACGGACTACATCTCCCCATGCTGTCTGGATTTCAGGCCGGATATCAATCCCGACTTTACTGGCGCTTCCTATATTAAGAAAGCCTCCGGAAAAAGGAGTTAACTCTCCCATAAAGATAGAACCGTTCTCTGATACTTTAAGTTGTCCGAAAACTGTTTGTGAAAAAACGAATGTAATAACTACACACAGAAATGTTTTTAATTTCATAATAATATTTTTTTGAGGTTAACATGAAGCAAATATATGAAACCTGTGTATTTTAATATGAAAAAGTTCCCCCTACACATACCCTACATTTTATGTAATTAATAAAATAAAAAGCCTACATTATATTTTGAAAGTATCTGTATATTAATAGGTTATTTTGAAAAGCAACCCTACAATTCAGTTTAATACAGAACAATGGATATTTGTTGGCGTTTCTCTTTAATTTATCAGCGTCATTCTCTTAGAATCTATCACCTGATTGTCAATAATCAGGGCATAGATATACATACCTGAAATCAGTTCCGATGCCGAGATTTTTACTTCTCCACTGATCGTATTGACATCCAAAGCATAGCTTTTCAGTTGCCTGCCGTTCAGATCATAAATACAAATCGCTGCTGTACCGGCATTTGCCGACAGGCGGTAGGAGATAGTGGTCTCTTCGTTGAACGGATTGGGCGTGTTGGGATAGAGCACGGCGTCTTTAAACTTGTTGTTTGCAGTGCTTTGAGGTGCTTTTTTAGGCTGAGAACCTCCTGATAGTGTTGCTTTTATTTCATTGATTTGCTGTTGAAGTTCAGCAATCTGTACGGCTTGGGTGTTCAGACTGTCTTGTAATTCTTTCATGCCCTCAATCAGTACTCCGACCAAATCTCCATACATGATACCTTTCGTTCCGCTATAAGAGGTACGGATTACTTCAGGAAAGACCTGTTCTACTTCTTGAGCTACTAGTCCGATACGTTTCCGGCTTTGCTCCTCTGCTATTTGCTGACTGATTTCAGGGGTAGCACCTAGTTCTTCTATCGTTTCAATTTCGTTGGATAAAGTGGAAATGGAGTTTTCTGTGTCATGTTTATAATTGAATGTAACACCCCGTAGCTGTTTAATCTTGTCCATTGTAGAAGGTAGTGTTTCTATATTCTCTTTTTGAGTGCTGTCTGATAATTGAACAAGACCTTCGTCAGTATATATACTGCCATCGCCTTTTACATAGAAATGTATCAAACCACCTGTACCACACCCTAATGCGGTACTTGTAGCTGATTCTGTAGCAAAATTGGCACAACCGTATGAATTGAATGCTTTTGCGAACATTCTATACATTGTCAGCGCCGGTGGAATTGAAGTATTTGTGAAATGTATTGATCCTCCACCCGGTTCAAAAGGTCCTATAAGTTTATAGAAGTGATCTTCCACGTCATTAATCAGTACCTGTCCCAAAGAATCTATTTTCATCTGTCCGAAAGATAATGCAGTATATGCACATGCTAAACAAATAAGTACAAGCTTTTTCATAATAGTTTGATTTTAAGCGATTAGTAAAAATAGTTAGTTTATCGTGTACTCAGTTAGTTTTTCCTCCTTTCAAGCTGCTGTGTACCTTTATGTTTTTATTTTGTATGTATGCTTAGAATAGGAATCGATAAAAATCGCTTTTTTATGGTTTGTCTGTTCTAAGGTCTGATTTCACAAAGGTAATAGTTAATTTTTGATAATCCAAATAAAAAGCGTGATAAATGCAGACTTAATAAAACTTTGATTTTTAGGTAAATAAGTGCTGTAAGTGTGCTTAGTGCTTTGCTACTCTTTGTATATATTATCCTTACAAATTGTTGATATATAACTGTTTATGTTTTTCTTGGATTGATGATAGAAATAAGTAACGGTTTGGAGACTTGTTTAGCATACGGTCGTTTGTTTGCAAACGATAGGAGTTTGCAAACAATCGACCGTATCTTCGTAATCAAACGACCGTATATCTTTTTAATTACCCAATGATACGTTTTCGTTCACTCATTTTGTTGATTTAGCTGTTATTCAACTTTTACTTTGACTTGCCTTCACTTATCACGAATTGCACTTTAGTAGTTGGGGGATAGATTGTTAGGGTGAAGGCACTATTTTTCGTGACAAGTCACTTCCGCTGTTAAAGCTCAATTAAAAAAGCCGATGGTTCGCAGATGACGCGGATTGAGCAGATGAAGACGGATTTTAAGATTATTAATCCGTCATAATCAGCCTTTTCAGCGTCATCCGCGAACCAAGTTCTCTAAATTTAGATATGAAAATGTTTGATTCTACTTTTCGGGGTGCAGTTCAAAAAATGAACTGCTTTCACTTTAATTGCTTATCCGCTAACTACTTATCCTTTTATGGTGAAGAGGTGAAGTCAGTAATTACTCATTTTATACGGCGTCTGTAACAGCTTTCCAGTGTACACAATCCGCAGGAATACTCCAGTTTTCTTACTTTGCTTCCGATGCCTATTATTCCGCTGACCGACTTGATGGGTAGCATCAGACTGGAATCCGTCAGGTGGATGTCACAAGGGTGCGGGGTGGGAAAGAGGGAGAACAGACGCTGCTGTTCGGAAACGTGCCAGCCGCAATATCCGGGACTGAAACGGTTGGTGTGCAGCAATCCTTCCGGCAGGAGCATTTGTTCGAGGGCTGCTTCCATCCGGTCTGCCGTCTTTTCGGCGATGATGCTGCCTAAGGAATCCGCCATGTATAGGGCTACGAGGTTACCTTCTTCTTCCAGCCGCTTTGTCCATTCTTCGTATTGATGTCCGGCAGTGGCGGCGAAGATGATGAAACGTTCGCTTCCACGTAACTGTCTGCTGATGATCTTTCCAATGTCGAGGGTGACGGACGATAGTTGCAAGGTCTCGTCTTTCAGTTGCCCGTCTGCCGGGTAGAAACAGAAACACGGGTGGATCAGTTCGGCTGCCTGACTCAGGATAAATTCACTGAACTGACGTATGTCATCATCAGGGGTCTGCTCTCCATACCCCATAGCCTCGTATAAGTCGTTCAGCGTAATGTCTAATTCCGAGAACTCAGGAAAGATGTCTTTTGTATTCCGGTTCATTTTCCTTGGTTATATTCTTCCAATGCTTCAAAAAATGCGTCGATATTTTCCATCGGCACATGAGGCGGAGTGTCGCAACCGCTGGAGAGGACGAAGTTCGGGTAAGCGGCTGTTTCGTTCAATAGTTGCAGGGTTGCCTGCTTTACCTGTTCCGCCGTGCTCATCTTGAAGATGCCTACGGGGTCCAGATTACCCATGGCAAGTGCATCCGCAGGAACTTCTTTCAAAGCGTCTACCATGTTGATCTTGTTGCCGAAGTGGTAGCCCATTGCTCCTGTGGTGACCATGGCTTGCGTGCAGTGTCCGGTATTACCGCAGTTGTGCAGGATGACGGCAAAGTTATCATCCTGAACCTTGTCTATGATTTGTTTGACATAGACGGATGAATATTGTTGGCAATCTTCGTTGGATAACAATCCGGCTGCCGGTTCTGCCATCACGACTCCGCTCACTCCGGTGGCTTTCAGTGCCAAACAGTAACGGGTGATAAAATCCGTACATTTCTGTAACAAGACGGCGGCTGCTTCCGGATTGATGTAAATCAGCATCATGATTTCGGACATATCGTAAAGTCGTCCCGCCAGTGAGTAGGGTCCGATGCATCCTGCCAGTACAGGGCGGTCGGCAATACTTTTGGCTGCCAGCATATTGGCTTTCAGGTATTGTGCGATACGTCCCCTGTTCAGTGCCGGAACTTCCAGTGACTCGATGGCGGCTTCATCCGTGAGCAAACGACCTGTGACGCTGGGCACTTCATGTTGTGGAAACACGATTTCCGCTCCGAAAGCCTCAGCTTCGACGGTTAAGTCCATGATGACCGTAGCTGCTGCGGATGGATATTTCTCTTGCAGCACTTTGATGGCTTCGGCGTGTGCACATCCGTCTGTCACCGCATCGCGTACGGTTTTGTTGATATATTCTATACCCGGATGGGTCATAATTGGAACCGCTACCCGCTTGGGGTTATTGATAATTTCCTGCATCCAGGAACGCATGTTTAATTTTCCCATACTACCTTATTTACTTTGGTTTTGATATAGGACGTAACCGGGGGCTTTTTGTACTACACCTTCTTATTTTTTTAAGACTGATAAGTACAAAACATATATCCGTCCGTCTTCATGTATATGAAGTAAGTTCAAAAAGATTGAATCCAATGACGATAAAGAAAATAGTGCTGAGTGCCTGCATCTTATTAGCGACGTCTTCCGTGTGTTTCTCTGCACAGGAGTATAAGTTGTGGTATGATTGCCCGGCACAGGTGTGGACGGAAGCGTTGCCGTTAGGAAACGGACGTTTGGGAGCTATGGTGTTCGGTAATCCGGCTATGGAGCAGTTACAGTTGAATGAGGAAACGCTTTGGGCGGGACGTCCCAATAACAATGCGAATCCGGATGCGCTGGAGTACATCCCTAAGGTGCGTGAACTGGTGTTTGCCGGCAAGTATCTTGAAGCGCAGACATTGGCGACGGAGAAGGTGATGGCGAAAACGAATTCGGGTATGCCTTACCAGACTTTCGGTGACTTGCGGATTGCTTTTCCGGGACATGCGCGTTATGATAATTATTACAGGGAGTTGAGTCTGGACTCTGCCCGTGCCGTTGTAAGCTACCGGGTGGATGGAGTGAACTACCGACGGGAAATGATAACCTCGTTCACGGATCAGGTAGTGATGGTGAGGCTCACGGCGGATGCTCCGGGTAAGATTACGTTCAATGCTGTGCTCACTACGCCTCATCAGGATGCACTGATTGCTACGGATGGGGATTGCGTGACGCTTTCGGGCGTGTCCTCATGGCACGAGGGGCTGAAAGGAAAGGTAGAGTTTCAGGGAAGGCTGGCGACTAAAATTAAGGGTGGAAATAGTTGTTGTAAGGATGGTGTACTTCTGGTGGAGAATGCGGATGAAGCCGTCGTCTATGTATCTATTGCCACGAATTTCAATAATTATCAGGACATTACGGGAGATCAGGTACAACGTGCCAAAGATTATCTGACGAAGGCTCTGAAACAGGATTATAGGGAAGCGAAGAAAAGCCATGTGGCTTTCTTTAAACAGTATATGGACCGGGTCTCACTGGATTTGGGCGCAAATAAAGAGGAGATGGTAACGACCGATATGCGTGTGCAGAATTTCGGGAATACCAATGACGCCCATCTGGTGGCTACTTACTTCCAATTCGGACGTTATCTGCTGATTTGTTCCTCACAACCGGACGGGCAGCCTGCCAACTTGCAGGGCATTTGGAATGATAAACTGTTCCCTTCATGGGATAGCAAATATACGTGCAATATCAATGTGGAAATGAACTATTGGCCTGCTGAGGTGACCAACCTCAGTGAACTTCACGAACCGTTGCTGCGCCTTACGAAAGAGGTGAGCGAGACGGGGCGTGAGACGGCGAAAATCATGTATGGAGCCGATGGTTGGGTACTTCATCACAATACAGATATCTGGCGCATTACGGGAGCTTTGGACAAGGCTCCTTCGGGCATGTGGCCGTCGGGCGGTGCATGGCTGTGCCGTCATTTGTGGGAACGGTATTTATATACGGGCGATGTGGAGTTCTTGCGTTCTGCTTATCCCATCATGAAGGAAGCCGGACGTTTCTTTGACGAAATCATGGTGAAAGAACCTGTACACGGATGGCTGGTGGTTTGTCCGAGTAACTCTCCGGAGAATACGCATGCCGGAAGCAACGATAAGGCTACTACTGCCGGAGGATGCACGATGGACAACCAGTTGATTTTCGACCTGTGGACTTCCATTATTACCACAGCGCGTTTGCTGGGCACGGATGCCGGATTTGCCGACCATCTGGAACAACGTCTGACGGAGATGGCTCCGATGCAGATCGGTCGTTGGGGACAGTTGCAGGAGTGGATGTTCGACTGGGATGACCCGGAAGATGTGCATCGTCATGTATCGCATCTGTACGGCTTGTTTCCGAGTAATCAGATTTCTCCTTACCGCACTCCGGAGCTGTTTGATGCCGCCCGTACTTCACTGATTCATCGGGGCGACCCCTCTACGGGATGGAGCATGGGGTGGAAAGTATGCCTGTGGGCACGTCTGCTGGATGGAAATCATGCTTATAAACTGATAACGGATCAGCTGACGCTTGTCCGCAACGAGAAGAAAAAAGGAGGAACGTATCCGAACCTGTTCGATGCTCATCCGCCTTTCCAGATAGACGGAAACTTCGGCTGTACTGCCGGAATCGTGGAAATGTTGATGCAGAGCTATGACGGCTTTATCTATCTGCTGCCTGCTTTGCCCGATGTATGGAAAGAGGGCGAGATAAAAGGCATTATTGCCCGCGGAGGTTTCGAGTTGGATATCCGTTGGAAGGCGGGGAAGGTAGACCGGTTGGTGGTTAAATCGCATAAAGGAGGTAACTGCCGTCTGCGCTGCTTGACGAAGTTGTCGGGCAAGGGGTTGAGAAAAGCGAAAGGCGACAATCCGAATACGTTGTATGCTGTGCCTGCCGTTCGCAAACCGTTGATAAATGAGCAGGCGAAACTGAATGGAGTGGAATTGAAAAAGACTTATCTCTACGACTTGGATACGAAAGCGGGAGAGGAATATGTCATTGTAGGAAAATAAGTGAACTATGAATAATAAAGCGATTAAATGGTGGATGGCCTTCCTGTTGTTGGGAGGAATTTTAGGATGTACCGACGGCAGGACGGAAAAGGAAGAACAGTGGAGTGAACGCATGGCGCGTTCCGAAATGAAACGTTTCCCGGAACCTTGGATGATAGAAAAGGCGAAGAAACCTTATTGGGGTTATACACATGGATTGGTGGTCAAGTCCATGCTGGAGGAGTGGAAACATACGGGTGACACGGCTTATTATAATTATGCCAGGATTTACGCCGACAGTCTGATTGATGCCGACGGTAAGATAAAAACCATGAAGTATCTTTCGTTCAACATCGACAATGTGAATGCCGGAAAGATACTTTTCGACTTCTATGCGCAGACGCATGACAATCGGTATAAAATAGCGATGGACACACTTCGCAAACAGATGACCGAACAACCCAGAACCACAGAGGGAGGTTTCTGGCATAAGCTGCGCTATCCGCATCAGATGTGGTTGGACGGTATCTTTATGGCATCGCCCTATCTGGTGCAATATGGGGAAGTGTTCGGCGACTCTCTTGTCTATCCGGATGTAGTGAACCAGATTACCCTGATTGCCCGTAAAACGTATGATCCGGAAACCGGATTGTATTATCATGGTTGGGACGAAAGCCGTGAGCAAGCATGGGCGGATGATGAAACGGGCTGTTCGCCCAACTTCTGGAGCCGCAGCATCGGTTGGTACGCTGCCGCCTTGGTGGATGTGCTCGATTATATGCCGGAGACGGTTGCCGGGAGAGATACCATTCTGACGTTGGTAAAGAATCTGGCTCCTGTCCTCGTGAAGTATCAGGATGGGAAGAGCGGAGTGTGGTATCAGGTGACGGATCAAGGTAATCGTAAAGGTAACTATCTCGAGTCTTCCGCTTCTGCATTGTTCGTTTACTTCCTGAGCAAAGCGATCAATAAGGGGTATATCGGAGAGGAGTATAAACCGGCGGTGAAGAAGGCTTTCGACGGGATGATTAAGGAGTTCATCAAACAGGAAGAGGATGGTACTTATACCATCACGAACTGTTGCGCGGTAGCCGGACTGGGTGGCGACAAGGTGTATCGGGACGGAAGTTTCGAGTATTACGTTTCCGAGCCGGTCATTGAGAATGACCCGAAGTCGGTGGGTAGCTTCATCTTGGCTGCCATCGAATACGAGAAGATGAATAAGTAATGTTTGAAGAAGTAACAATAACAAATCAAAATAAGTGGATTTCATGAAAAAGAAGAAACTGGTATTACTGCTGTCGGCGTGCCTACTTTCTGTGGGTAGCCTGCAGGCGCAAAAGAATAAGATATATCTGCCGTGGGAGAATGGCAAACTTCAGGTATCGGAAGAAAACCGTTATCTCAAGCATGAGAACGGGACTCCTTTCTTTTGGTTGGGTGAGACGGGATGGCTGCTGCCGGAACGTCTGAACCGTGATGAGGCTGCCTATTATTTGAGTCATTGTCGTCAGGCGGGCTACAACGTGGTGCAAGTGCAGACCATGAACAGTGTTCCTTCCATGAACTGCTACGGTCAGTCTTCCCTGCCGGATGGGTTCAACTTCAAGGAGATAAATAAGAAAGGCGTGTACGGCTATTGGGATCACATGGACTACATCATCAAGACAGCCGAGAAGAACGGCATCTATATCGGTATGGTTCCCATTTGGGGAACGCCTGTTTCCGAAGGTCTGATGACGGTGAAAGATGCGCAGGCTTACGGTAAGTTCCTTGCCGAACGCTACAAGGATGCTCCGAACATCATCTGGATGGTGGGTGGTGATATTCGCGGAGATGTCAAGACTGCCGAGTGGGAAGCATTGGCAAAGAGTATCCGTGCCGTTGACAAGAATCACCTGATGACGTTTCACCCGAGAGGAAGAACCACTTCGGCTACTTGGTTCAATGATGCTGATTGGTTGGACTTTAATATGTTTCAAAGCGGTCACCGCCGTTACGGACAGCGTAACGGTGACGGGGATTATCCTATCGAAGAAAATACGGAAGAGGATAACTGGCGTTTTGTGGAACGCAGCATGGCTATGACGCCGATGAAACCTGTCATTGACGGAGAGCCTATCTACGAGGATATACCGCAGGGACTTCATGATCCGAACGAAACACGCTGGAGTGCTGCCGATGTACGCCGTTATGCCTACTGGTCGGTATTTGCCGGATCATTCGGACATACCTACGGACACAATGACATCATGCAGTTTATCACGCCGGGCGTAATCGGTTCATTCGGTGCGGACGGTTCTAAAAAGACATGGGTGGATGCGATGAAAGATCCGGGTTTCAACCAGATGAAGTATCTGAAAAGGCTGATGCTTGCTTTCCCGTTCTTTGAGCGTGTGCCCGACCAGAGCATTATTGCCGGAACAAACGGTGAACGTTATGACCGTGCCGTTGCCACTCGTGGAAATGATTACTTGTTGGTGTACAATTATACGGGACGTCCCATGCAGGTCGATTTGAGTAAAATCAGCGGAGCAAAGAAGAAAGTATGGTGGTATGGTGCGAAAGACGGTAAGTTGCAATATCTCGGTGAGTTCGACAGTAAGGTGACGACTTTCCAGTATGATGGCGGTTACATCAGTGGAAACGATCAGGTACTTATCGCTGTGGATGCAGGGAAAGAGTATGTTGAGTTGAATAAGTTGAGAGTTGAAAATTGAGAATTGAAAGTTGAGAATTGAAAATGGGATGCTCAGCTCCTCCTCTGTTTATAGAGGAGGTGTCGCATAGCGACGGAGGAGTTCTTTTGAATTGAGAATCGTTTAATTAAAAATTAAAAATGGAGAAAATATAACTCTCAACTCTCAATTTTCAACTCTCAACTTCTTCAACTTTCAACTGGAAAAACGCTCCCTTGAGTGATGCCGATCGCTCCCTTGAGTGATGTCGATCGCTCCCTTGAGTGATGTCGATCGCCCCCTTGAGCGATAGGCAACGCCCAAGTAGATGAAAATTATTCGTTATTAATTAATAGAAAGACCATGAAAATAAGAATATCCGTTTTGTTAATATCGTTGTTCGTGACGGTGAAAGTGCTGGGTGCGGTGTCTGTGACGACTATCCGTACAGAGCAGATGAATGCTCCTCTGGGCATCGACGTCCGTCAACCCCGTTTAAGCTGGATGCTGGAATCTTCGGAGAAGAACGTGATGCAGACAGCTTATCATATCTTGGTAGCCTCTACGCCGGAGAAACTGGCAAACGGAGAGGGAGACCTTTGGGATTCCGGCAAGGTACGGAGCGGAGCTTCTCATATGGTTCTCTATCGGGGCAAACCGCTGAAAAGCAATGTGCGTTGCTACTGGAAAGTGAAAAGCTATACCACTGCCGGAGAGACGGCATGGAGCGAGCCTTCCCTATGGAGCATGGGACTGTTGTCGGAAAACAACTGGAAAGGTCAGTGGATAGGGATGGACAAGGCTGCCGAGTGGGACAGTGAAACTCAATGGAGCCGTTTGAGCGCCCGCTATCTGCGCAAGGAGTTCGAAGTGAAGAAACAGGTGAAACAGGCAACGGTTCACGTCTCCGGGCTTGGTCTGTATGAGCTTTATATCAACGGCAAGAGGATTGGAAATCAGGTGCTTGCCCCCGCACCGACGGACTATCGGAAGACGGTTCTCTATAATACGTTCGACGTGACCGAAGTGATTGCCGGCAGAAATGCTATCGGCGTGACGCTTGGCAACGGACGTTTCTACACAATGCGTCAGAACTATAAGCCTTATAAGATACCCAACTTCGGTTATCCGAAGATGCGACTGGACTTGATAATCGAATACACAGACGGCACGAGAGAGGTGGTGGCAAGTGATAATTCTTGGAAGCTGACTGCCGACGGACCTATCCGGAGCAATAACGAGTATGACGGTGAAGAGTATGATGCCCGTAAGGAATTGGGTGCGTGGAGCACGTTCGGGTATGACGACAGCCGTTGGGCTGCGGCACAGCGGGTAAGCATCCCTACTGGTACGTCGCGTGCGATGACGATGCCTTACATGAGAGTGGTGGATACGGTGAAACCTCTGTCTATCAAGAAAGTAGGCGACAAGTATATTTTGGATATGGGACAGAACATGGCGGGCTGGATACGGATAAAGATAAGAAAGCAACAGGCGGGAGACAGCATTCGCTTGCGTTTTGCGGAACTTTTACAGCCGGATGGTGAACTATATGTCCGGAACCTGCGCGATGCCCGTGTGACGGATACCTACGTATGCAGGGGGGATGAGAAAGGAGTGGAATGGGCTCCGCGTTTCGTGTATCACGGTTTCCGTTATGTAGAGGTGACGGGCATGAATAAACCGGTACTCACGGATTTTGTCGGTGAGGTGGTGAATGACGATCTGGAGACTATCGGTTCTTTCTCCTGCTCCAATAAAACATTGAACCGGATTTACCGGAATGCCTGCTGGGGTATCCGCAGCAACTATAAAGGAATGCCGGTGGACTGTCCGCAACGCAACGAGCGTCAGCCTTGGCTGGGCGATCACGCGATGGGATGCTGGGGCGAAAGCTATATCTTCGATAACGGACCGTTCTATGCCAAGTGGACGATGGATATCTGCGACGCACAGCGTGAGGACGGTTGCATCCCCGACGTAGCTCCGGCATACTGGAACTATTATTCGGACAATGTGACGTGGCCTGCGGCTCTTCCGCTTGCCTGTGACATGATGTACACGCAATTCGGTGATACACTGCCGATGGCGAAGCACTACGGCGACATGAAACGTTGGTTGCGTCATATCCGTGACGAGTACATGACGGAAGATTATATCATCACGAAAGACAGATACGGCGACTGGTGCGTGCCGCCCGAATCATTGGAACTGATACACAGTAAAGACCCTGCCCGCAAGACGGACGGACAGCTGATTGCTACGGCATACTACCTGAAAGTGTTGCAACTGATGCATCGTTTTTCGAGCGTGCTGGGACTGAAAGAGGATGCGCAGGAGTGGGAAGACTTGGAACACCGTATGAAAGATGCTTTCAACGAACATTTCCTTGTTATCGGAAAAGGTACGTCGCCCGTACCGGGACATGTGCTTTATCCGGACAGTATTTATTACGGTAACAACACCGTGACGGCAAATATCCTGCCTCTGGCTTTCGGGCTGGTTCCGAAACCATACATCAATGACGTGGTAAAGAATACGGTAAACACGATCATCACCACGAACAAGGGACACATCAGTTGCGGAGTAATCGGCGTGCAATGGCTCATGCGTGAGTTGAGCCGTAAGGGATTTGCGGATGTGGCTTATCTGCTGGCTACCAACAAGACCTATCCTAGTTGGGGCTATATGGTGGAACAGGGGGCAACGACCATCTGGGAACTGTGGAACGGTAATACCGCCAATCCCGAAATGAACAGCGGCAATCATGTCATGTTACTCGGCGATTTGATTTCGTGGTGCTATGAGACGCTGGGAGGTATCCGCAGCAGCCGTCAGCATACAGGTTTCAAACATATCCTGATGAAGCCCGACTTCAGCATACAGGGCATCAGTCATGCGGATGCTTCTTACCGTACACCTTACGGTAAAGTGGTGAGCCGTTGGAAAAAGACATTGACGCATCTGGAATGGGAAGTAACCGTTCCTGTGAATACGACTGCCGAAGTCCATCTTCCCGACGGACGGGTGGAGAAGATCGGTTCGGGAAGTTATCATTACAGTGTGGATATACCTACACGCAGCAAAGCGGTACTGAAAGACGAGTTCCTGTATGAAGAAGCGTCTTTCCCGGAATGTCACGGTGCAACGATTGCGGAGACACCGAAAGGTGATTTGGTAGCCGCTTTCTTCGGAGGAACGAAAGAACGCAATCCGGATTGCTGCATCTGGGTATGCCGTAAGGAAAAAGGCAGTGACGCATGGACGGCACCTCAGATGGTTGCCGACGGTGTGTTCAAACCGAATGATCCGCTGGCTGCTTTGGCAGGTGTCACGGCGGAAACGAAAGATCATCGGAAAGCGTGTTGGAATCCGGTCTTGTTTCAAGTGCCGGGAGGAGATTTGTTGCTGTTTTACAAAATAGGGCTGAAAGTATCCGACTGGTCGGGCTGGCTGGTACGTTCCAAAGACGGCGGTAAGACGTGGGGTAAGCGTGAAGCTCTGCCCGAAGGCTTCTTAGGTCCGATAAAAAATAAACCCGAATACGTTGGCGGACGGATTATTTGTCCGTCCAGTACGGAAGGAGAGGACGGATGGCGTATCCATTTCGAGATTTCCGATGATAAGGGAAAGACATGGCGCAAGATAGGACCGTTGGAAGCGGAATTGGCTTTGCCTACGCAGTTGCAGGGAAAAGCGGTAGAGGCGAAAGACGACCAGGAAGCGGGAGAAGCCATCAAAGGCGAGGGGATGAAACCTATTTATGCCATACAACCGAGTATCTTAAAACACAAGGACGGACGCTTACAGGTGCTTTGCCGTACACGCAACGGACAGTTGGCGGAGGCTTGGAGCCCGGACAATGGCGACACATGGAGTAAGGTTCGTTTGACCTCTTTGCCGAGCAATAACTCCGGTACGGATGCCGTGACGTTGAAAGACGGTCGTCATCTGCTTGTCTATAATGATTTCAGAACCTTGCCGGGCACACCGAAAGGACCCCGTACTCCGTTGAGCGTGGCACTTTCCGAGGACGGGATAAACTGGACGCCGGTCTTGGTGTTGGAGGACAGTCCCATCAGCCAATACTCTTATCCGTCCGTCATACAGGGAAAGGACGGTAAAGTGCATGTCATCTATACTTGGCGTCGTCAGCGCATCAAGTATGCCGAGATTGATTTGAAAGAATTGAATTAAACATTATATAGAAATATGAACAGGATAAAATCATTGTTATTGCTCGCTTCTGCCGTAGCTTCCGGTGCTTGGGCACAATCATCGGGACTGACGGATATGAGTCGAAGTAAATATGCCTGCATGGCGAATACGGAACTGGATGCTGTGCAGTGGACGGACGGTTTTTGGGGAGAACGTTTCAAGGTGTACAGCGGAACAAGCTTGCAAAGCATGTGGAACACATGGAATACACCCGAAGTCAGTCACGGTTTCCGTAATTTCGAGATTGCTTCCGGTGCTTGTCCGGGTGAACATTGGGGACCTCCGTTTCACGACGGCGATTTGTATAAGTGGCTCGAGGGCGTAGCTGCCGTTTATGCCGTAAACAAAGATTCCGAACTGGATAAACTGATGGATCATGTTATCAGCTATATCGTGAAGTCACAACGCGAGGACGGATATATTCATACCCCCGTTATCATCGAAGAGAAGAATAAGGGAATCGATACACACTCCAATGCACATAAAAATACGGTGATAGGCACGAAAGTAGGTGCGGAAGATGAGAAAGGTGCTTTTGCCAACCGCCTCAACTTCGAGACTTATAATTTGGGACACCTTATGATGGCGGGTATCACCCATTACCGTGCAACGGGTAAGAAAACCCTTTTCGACGCGGCTGTCAAAGCTACCGATTTCCTGTGTCATTTCTATGAGACAGCCTCAGCGGAACTGGCTCGTAATGCTATCTGCCCTTCTCACTATATGGGGGTTGTGGAGATGTACCGTGCTACGGGTAATCCGCGTTATCTGGAACTGTCGAAGAATCTGATCGACATACGCGGCATGGTGGAGAACGGAACGGACGATAATCAGGACCGTATCCCGTTTCGTAGCCAGAAACAGGCGATGGGACATGCCGTGCGTGCCAATTACCTTTATGCGGGTGTTGCCGATGTTTATGCGGAAACGGGTGAGAAACTTCTGATGGAGAATCTGGAAAGCATCTGGAAAGACATCACTACCCGCAAAATGTATGTGACGGGAGCTTGCGGTGCGTTGTATGACGGTACTTCACCGGACGGTACTTGCTATGAGCCGGACAGCATCCAGAAAGTGCACCAAAGCTACGGACGTCCTTATCAGTTGCCTAACAGCACGGCGCACAACGAAACCTGTGCCAACATCGGGAATATGCTTTTCAACTGGCGTATGTTCCAGACCAGTGGCGAGGCAAAGTATGCCGATTTGGTGGAAACCTGCTTGTACAACAGTGTGTTGAGCGGTATCAGTCTGGACGGGAAGCGTTACTTCTATACCAATCCTTTGCGTATCAGTGATGATTTGCCTTATACGCTTCGCTGGCCGAAAGAACGTACGGAGTACATCAGTTGCTTCTGTTGTCCTCCCAACACACTGCGTACCGTATGCGAGGCTCAGAATTATGCTTATACCTTGAGCGACAAAGGTATCTGGTGCAATCTTTATGCCGGAAACCAACTGGAAACGGCATTCATGAACGATAAGGTGAAGTTGATACAGGAAACGGATTATCCTTGGGACGGAACGGTGAAGCTCACCTTTGAGCGCGCTCCGAAGAAGAAAGCGTTTTCGTTGTACCTGCGTATTCCCGAATGGTGTGGCAAGGCTATATTGAAAGTGAACGGAGAGCCTGTGCAAGCAGACCTGAAAGCCAATACGTTTGTAGAGGTGAATCGTGTGTGGAAGAAAGGCGACCGGGTGGAACTGGTGATGGATATGCCCGTCCGCCTGTTGGAATCTCATCCGTTGGTAGAGGAAACCCGTAATCAGGTGGTTGTGAAGCGCGGACCGTTGGTGTACTGCCTGGAAAGCATGGACATCGAAGGTGGCAAACGGATAGATGATGTACTGATTCCTGCCGATATCCGGCTGACTCCCCGTAAGACGGTTATTGCCGGAAGTTCCGTCGTTGCATTGGAAGGCACGGCACGTTTGGCGGAAGAGGCTTCTTGGGATGGCACGCTCTACCGGGAAGTAGGCAAAGCGGACAAGCCTGTGAATATCCGTCTGATTCCTTATTATGCGTGGGGAAACAGAGGTAAGGCGGAAATGACGGTTTGGATGCCCTTGGCGAAGTAATCGGTCATCGGATTAAAATACAAGAATAAAATGAAGAAACAACTGATAACAACTGCATTTGTACTGGCATCAATGACAATCTCGGCGGCAGACATCTGGGTGTCTCCATCGGGTAATGACAGTAATGCCGGAACGAAAGAGGCTCCGAAAGCTACGTTGACTTCCGCTTTGCGTCAGGCAAGGGAACTGCGTAGGCTGAACGATGAGAGTATTCACGGAGGAATCCGTATTCGTCTGGAAAACGGTACGTATGCCTTGTATGAACCGCTTTTCTTTCGCCCTGAAGATAGCGGTACACCGGATTCTCCCACTGTCATACAGGGTGAGACGGATGGAAACGCCGTGTTGAGCGGTGGGGTGCGCATCAGCGGATGGAAGAAACAAGGCAAACTGTGGGTGGCGGATGTACCGGAGTTCAACGGATGTCCGCTGGATTTCCGGCAACTGTGGGTGAATGGTGAGAAAGCCGTCCGTGCCCGTGATGTGGCGGATTTTGAACAGATGAGCCGTATCATCAACAACGACCCGAAGAATGAGATTCTATGGGTTCCCTCTGCTGCGGTGAAGAAGATACTGAAAGCTCCCCGTGCCGAAATGGTGCTGCATGAGATGTGGTGCGTAGCTTTTCTCCGTATCAAGTCGGTGGAACTGCATGGCGACTCTGCCGCTGTCCGTTTCCATCATCCGGAGAGCAGGATACAGTTCGAACATCCCTGGCCCCGTCCGATGGTGACGACGGATGGTCATAATTCCGCATTCTATCTCACCAATGCAATGGAGCTGCTGGATGAACCCGGCGAGTGGTATCACGACATCTATACCCGTAAACTTTACTATTATCCCCGTCAGGGAGAAGATATGAAACATGCTGAGGCTGTCGTACCTGCCATAGAGACACTGGTTCAGGTGGAAGGCACGTTAGACCGTCCTGTTGAGAATATCATCTTCAAGAACGTAACGTTCCACCACACTACATGGATGCGTCCTTCACAGAAAGGTCATGTACCTTTGCAGGCAGGTATGTATCTGACAGACGGCTACAAACTCCGTCCGCAGATGATTCGTAACTATGGCAATCACAAACTGGATAATCAGGGCTGGCTGGGACGTCCTTCGGCTGCTGTTCGGATTTCCTGCGGTAACTCGATAGACTTTACCGATTGTACGTTCGAGCATATGGGTTCTACCGCACTGGATTATGTTTACGGTGCTCACGGCGGTAAGGTGCAAGGTTGTCTTTTCCGTGACATTGCGGGCAACGGTCTGGTAGCGGGCAGCTTCTCTCCGGCAGGACATGAGACGCATTATCCGTATGACCCGGCAGACTTGCGCGAAGTTTGTTCGCATCAATACATTGCAAACAACTACTTCACGGATGTCACGAACGAGGATTGGGGTTGTCTGGCTATCTGTGCCGGATATGTGAAAGACATCAACATAGAGCATAACGAGATATGCGAGGTATCCTATTCCGGTATCAGCTTGGGATGGGGATGGACAAAGACGGTGAACTGTATGCGTAACAACCGTGTTCATGCCAATCTGATTCACCATTATGCCAAACATATGTATGATGTGGCGGGAATCTATACACTGGGTTCGCAACCCAAAAGTGAGGTAACGGAAAACTGCGTTCACAGCATCTATTCACCGGGTTATGCGCATGATCCTCATCATTGGTTCTACCTTTACACCGACGAAGGTTCGTCTTTCATCAATGTAAAAGACAACTGGACGGAAGGGAAGAAGTTCCTTCAGAATGCCAATGGCCCCGGTAATGTCTGGGAAAACAATGGTCCGATGGTGAATGACAGCATCAAGGTGAAAGCCGGATTAGAGAAAGAATACCTGCATTTGAAAAAGTAGGTGGCAGCTATTTAGTTGGCAGGGAAGAAGAAATATTAAAATCAGATAAGAAAAGAAGCGGAGAAGCTAAGAAGTTGTACACAGCATCATAGTCGCACAGTATAATCAACCTCCGGCCTTTAGTGGAGAAGCGTGAAGAAATTCTTCCTTTTTCACGTAAAGAACAGAACCTCGTTCAAAGCCCTTTAGGGCTGCGTTTGGTTCTGTTTAGTGAAAGAGGATGAATTTTAGCTTTGTAACGTTAGCCGGCAGCTTTTGTTTCTTTTGGCTGCTGAAAAGAAAGACTGAAAAGAAGTAATATATAGATATAAGCATGAGAAGAAACAAAAGAATAATAGCAGTATAATCAACCTCCGGCCTTTAGTGGAGAAGCGTGAAGAAATTCTTCCTTTTTCACGTAAAGAACAGAACCTCGTTCAAAGCCCTTTAGGGCTGCGTTTGGTTCTGTTTAGTGAAAGAGGATGAATTTTAGCTTTGTAACGTTAGCCGGCAGCTTTTGTTTCTTTTCGCTGCCGAAAAGAAAGAAGAACATTATGAAAACCAAAATTACAACCTTACTCGGTGCGCTGGCACTAACAGCCACAGCCGCCGCACAAACATGGATCTGGTATCCGGGAGATTACGAAATATGGCTGGGCAACCAGATGAACAACCGCCGTACGGAACGCGGAGCGTTTTTCCCTCCGTTCTGGAAAACGGATAGCCACTATGTAGTGGTGGAGTTCAGCAAGAAACTCGACCTGTCGCAATCGGAAGAAATCTTCATCGCCGCAGAAGGAAAGTACAATGTGAAGCTGGACGGAAAGTTACAGTTCGGTATGCCCGAAACATTCCTTCTCCCGGCAGGTAAGCACAGTCTGAATATCAAAGTGTGGAATCAGGCTACCCCTCCTGCCATTTATGTCAAGGGAAAGACGGTGAACACCGATTCTTCATGGAAGGTGACCTATGAGGACAAGGAATGGATTGACGAAAGCGGTAAGGCGAGCGATACTTCCGCTACAGTGTATATGGATGCCGGGTGCTGGAACTTCGACGGAGCTACGCAGAAACCGTCCGAGTTCTCTTTGAACCGTGAACCGATGCAAGCAGTCTCCCGTAAAGCCGTGAAAGATGGGGAACTGATAGACTTCGGCAAGGAAACTTTCGGATACATCACTGTGAAGAACCTGTCGGGTAAGGGACAAGTGAACATCTACTACGGGGAGAGTCCCGAAGAGGCTTTGGATACCGAGTATTGCGAGACGTTGGACAAACTGTTGGTAGAACCGGGACAGGTGACGGATCTTGCCGTGAAGGAAACAACTCCGCTTACCGGAGAATATGTCATGGGCAACTCCAAAGCATTCCGTTATGTATACCTGACGAAAGATGCGGATGTACAGATCGGTGAAGTGGCAATGCAGTACGAGTATCTGCCGGAGGAATATCGGGGCTCGTTCCGTTGCAATGACGAGGAGATAAACCGTATATGGGACATCGGTGCGTACACCATGCATCTTACCACCCGTGAGTTTTTCATCGACGGTATCAAGCGCGACCGCTGGGTGTGGAGCGGTGACGCTATCCAAAGCTATTTGATGAACTATTACTTGTTTTTTGACAGTGAAACGGTGAAACGTACTATCTGGCTGCTTCGTGGCAAAGATCCCGTGACAAGTCATAGCAATACCATCATGGATTATACTTTTTACTGGTTCTTGAGCGTGTACGACTATTATATGTACACGGGCGACAAGCATTTCGTCACACAGCTTTATCCGCGTATGCAGACCATGATGGATTATGTGCTCGGACGTACCAATGCCAACGGTATGGTGGAAGGCATGACGGGCGACTGGGTGTTTGTGGACTGGGCGGACGGCTATCTGGATAAGAAAGGCGAGCTTTCTTTTGAACAGGTGCTTTTCTGTAAGAGTCTGGAGACAATGGCGCTCTGTGCCGGGCTGGTAGATGATGAGGCGGGCAAGAGCAAATATACCGGATTGGCTTCTGCATTGCGTGCCAAACTAGAACCTGCGTTTTGGAACGAGGCAAAACAGGCTTTGGTACACAATCGCGTTCAAGGCAGACAAAGTGATGCTGTGACTCGCTATGCCAATATGTTCTCCGTGTTCTTTAACTATCTGAACCCGGAAAAGCAACAGACCATTAAGAATTCCGTACTGCTGAATGATTCTATCCTGAAAATCACTACTCCCTACATGCGTTTTTATGAGTTGGAAGCGCTTTGCGCATTGGGCGAACAGGAAGCTGTGATGGGCGAGATGAAAGCGTATTGGGGCGGCATGCTTCGTGAGGGAGCTACTTCGTTTTGGGAGAAATATAATCCGGAGGAGACGGGTACACAACATTTGGCGATGTACGGTCGTCCTTACGGTAAGAGCCTCTGCCATGCTTGGGGAGCAAGTCCTGTTTATCTGCTTGGCAAGTATTGTCTGGGCGTTCGTCCGGTAAAAGAGGGTTACAAGGAGTTTGCCGTCACTCCCGTTTTGGGTGGACTGAAATGGATGGAGGGCAGCGTACCCACTCCGAACGGAAATATCCGGGTGTATATGGATAAGAAGACCATTCGTGTGAAAGCGGATGAAGGCAAAGGCTATCTCACCTTTACGTGTAAGCGGAAACCGAAAGCCAGCGCAGGTGAGGTGGAGCAGACAGGCAAGGATACTTACCGCCTATGGATAGATACGCGGGAAGAAGTGACGGTGAAGTATTAAGACGTGGGGGAGTAATATGAATTGTTAGGGATATAATATTAAGGTAAATGCAATGGATAAATTCAATTGATTATAATTTATTCTGATTACCTTTGCCCTGTAATTCTAATAAAAAGAAATGGAAGACTTTAACCGTCTTATAGAGAAGAAAGATTTTGAAGCCCTGATTCATGCAATAGGTTTTGAAATAGAACATGCACAAGTAAAATTGATTGTTGCTGCTAACACTCAAATGCTGTTCCATTATTGGAAACTAGGAAACTTCATTCTATATCATCAAAAAAGATTAGGTTGGGGTGGTAAAGTAATATCCAGGATTTCACAGGCTATCAAAATGAATTATCCTGAAAAGAAAGGGTATTCATCAAGAAATCTTACATATATGTGCCAGTTTGCCCGACTATATTCAATAGACGTTTTACAAAAGATGCTTTCTTGTGATCGGGAATTGGAAACTCCGACAATAGATAAAGTTCTGTCTGTAACCGAAGGGTTAGACGATTTACGATTTGCGCAGGAACTTCCTGCGCAAACTCAAACAGATAGAAATCAATTGGATAGGATTGCGCAGGAACTTCCTGCGCAAATAGAGAATATTGACAAGACAATCTCTATGATGTTGCAGATTTCTATTGAAGAAATAGAGAACGTCTTTATTTATTCACCTATTTCCAAAGTAAATTGGGCAAGTCATTTGGTTTTATTGGACAGTTCATTGTCTTTGGGTGCTAAATATTGGTACATAAAACAATCTGTCGAGGTTGGTTGGAGCAGTAATGTATTGAAAATACAAATTGAGAATAATCTGTTCAAACGGCAGATAGAGGCACAAAAGATCAGTAATTTTACAACTACGTTACCTGTACCTCAAAGCGATTTGGCTAATTATCTATTGAAAGACCCTTATATTTTTGATGTAGCGGGTACAAAAGAACTGGCTGACGAAAGAGATATTGAAAAACAGCTTGTAGAACATGTTACAAGATACTTGTTGGAAATGGGAAATGGTTTTGCTTTTGTGGCAAAACAGAAACATTTTCAAGTAGGGGACAGTGATTTTTATGCCGACTTAATTCTATATAATATCAAACTCCATGCTTATATAGTTGCAGAGTTGAAAGCTACCCCATTCAAACCCGAATATGCCGGACAGTTAAACTTTTACGTTAATATAGTGGACAACCAATTGAGAGGTGAGAATGATAATAAAACCATAGGATTATTACTTTGTAAAGGAAAAGATGAAGTCGTGGCACAATATTCTTTAACAGGCTATACCCAACCGATAGGAATCAGTGATTATCAGTTGAGTAAAGCTATTCCCGAAAATTTAAAATCAGCACTGCCTACCATTGAAGAGGTGGAAGAAGAATTATCACAATTACTTGATAAAAAGAAAAATAGATAATCTTAAACTGCTTTTTTTATTTCTGAAATATATCAGAATCCCTCTTCCTCACTCCATCGTCCGAAACTCGTTGGGGGTGCAACCCACGTATCTCTTGAACAACCGTGAGAAATGTTGCGGATATTGGAATCCCAGTGAATAGGCTATTTCCCCTATGCTCTGCTGCGTGCCGAGAAGATATTGTTTCGATAAGTCTATTATCTTGGACTGGATGTACTCTTGCGCTGTCTTTCCGGTCTCTTTTTTGATAAGGTCGCCAAAATAACCGGGGGAGAGGTAGGCTTTCTCTGCAAAGAATCTTACGGAAGGCAGGCCGTTCTTCTGGGATTCTCCGTTTCGGAAATATTCGTTCAGGTGTTGTTCGAACTTACGGAGAATATCGCTATTTACCTTTTCCCTTGTATGGAACTGACGGTCGTAGAAACGCAGGCAATAATCCAACAGCAATTCGATGTTGACGGATAGAAGCTCTTTGCTGTGTCTGTCTACAGGATATTCCATCTCCAGCTGAATCTTGTGCAGGCAGTCCATTACGATTGTTTTTTCCTGCTCCGAAAGATGCAGGGCTTCGTTCTGTTCGTAAGAGAAATACGTGTACTTGCTTATATTCTGTCCTAACGCCGTTCCGTGAATCAAGTCCGGGTGGAAAATCAGTCCGTACACCTCTTTCTTTATCTCATCCTTTTCCGCATCTACACCGATGAGTTGCCCCGGTGCGAAGCAGACGATCGTGCCTTCCTGATAATCGTAATACTGTCGTCCGTATTTCAGTGTACAGTTGGCGGCTTGTTTCAGGAAAAGAGCATATACTCCGTAGTTCATTTTAACATGATTCACGGTACTGGTAGCTTTCGTAAGGTCTACTACCGTGACCAACGGATGCAGGGTAGGCAATCCGTACAGCTTGTTGTAAGCATCTATACTGTCTAACTGAATAATCTTTTCCATATCCTTATCTTGTTTATATCCGCAAAGTTATGTAAATTCTCCATCAAAAGAAAGGGCTCGAAACAGAAACCGGAATTTGGGTTATGCT
>ERZ791808.837-NODE-837-length-28751-cov-20.420372_pt1 | contig 28751 bp, 37 predicted proteins | sample MGYA00510305_ERZ791808 | MGnify/ENA primary metagenome ERZ791808 (study PRJEB30046, sample SAMN00792024) | human gut metagenome | study: EMG produced TPA metagenomics assembly of the A metagenome-wide association study of gut microbiota in type 2... | reverse complement strand
GAGTAAAAAAAGAACTTCAGTCCTAAATAGTAAAAAAGTATGGGCATTGTGCAGTCGTTTGGTATCTGGTACAAATGTAGGAATAAAATTATTCCCTTGCAAATAAAAAGGAATATTTTTATTCCTACAATTATTTTGCCGGAGTTCAGAATGCAATCTCAATCATCCAGCATGTCTTGTCGATTATTCGGCGCGTGCCGTTGTCGTTTTCACTGAGAACTGACAGGATCGCCGTTTGCTCAAATGGCTCGGCGTCCGTTACAACGGTTGGCTTGCATGGAGCGGCGAGCGTGTTGCGGGCTGGGTCTATCCCAAGTCCTGTATGGACAGACTCAATAAGTATCTTCCGGCGCGGAACCCTTCACTGTAGTTTTGTATAGTAACAGAAAAGCAGTAAATTTACAGCCTGCAAAAATTGTTAACCAAAAAATTTGCGTAAAATTCCACTATTATGAAAAAGATTTTTAACTATGTGCTTGCTATCTCTGCCATTGCGATCGGGATGGCCTTTGGTTCTTGTAACGAGGGAGATTTCCCCCCCCCTCGCATCCTGATGGAGATGTAGTCCCTGTTATTCTAAGTGTCGAGGCGGCAGATCTGGCTTCGTCCCGTGCGATCGACGAGAATTTGATCAGCGATATTAATATTTATTTTTTCGGGAATAAAGTCAGTTACCATTTCTACTACGCAGAAACAGCTCCTTCTTTTACTTTTCAAATGCTTCCCGGCACCTATCAGTTATATGTAGTAACGAATGTCCATCAGGATTTGGGAGAGCTGACCAAGGACGAATTATTGGCTTGCGATTATATAATCGATGATATGGTGAGCGATATTCCCATGACGGGGAATATGAATATTCATATAACCAATGCAATGACGCTCCCGACATTGCAGGTAAAGCGTGTCGCTGCAAAAATATCGTACAATATTACGGTCGATAATGCTGTCGCTTCCAATATAAAATTACGTTCAGTGCAATTCTGCAATCTTCCGAAATCTACGGTACTGTTCGGCTCGGGGACTACGTCGGATGATGTAAATGATTTCTATGATGCCAATGCGATAGAGATCGACAATGACATGATATTTTCAGATGTTTTCTACATGTTTGAGAACTGTCAGGGCAACGTAAACAGTATCTATAACCAAACTGATAAATCACCGGAAAAAGCTCCTAAATGCGCATCGTATATGCGTATTCTTGCGGATGGGCCGGGTAAACTTCTTGAGTATATCGTATATCTGGGAGAGAATAGTACTACAAATTTTGATGTCCGAAGGAATACCAAACACGAGATGAACCTTTACATCAAAGGTGAAAATGAGATTGATAACAGAGTCACGGTTTACGAAGGGCTTTATTATGGTAAGGCAAATTGCTACATCTGTACAGGTTCTCAGGTTGCGTTCGATGTCACGCCATACCGCACATCGAAAAATCTGACGTATACCTATTCGGATATATACGCTGGAGTTGAATATGAGGCCGTGAGGGCCGCCTTGTTGTGGCAAGATACGAAGAATCTCGTCCGATCGGTCAGTATCAATGATAACACCGTGATCGTCAATACCAATGGGGGAAAAGGTAACGCTGTGGTCGCTATATATAATAAGGCCGGAGAGATCTTGTGGAGTTTTCATATTTGGTGTACAGACCAGCCCGAAATATGCGAGTTTGCAAAGAATAGTGTCGGTAACTCATATTCCGTTATGGATCGGAATTTAGGAGCGACGACCTCCGCTTTAGGGGTACAATCATCCTATGGCTTGTACTACCAGTGGGGGCGAAAAGATCCTTTTGTCGGAGCTCTTGGAGCAACAAGTAGTGAAAACGGAAAAATGTATGATATAAATGGAGGAGAAGTGAGTTTTCAACAAGAGAGAGCTGTTGCAGGACTTACAGTCGAAAATGCAATTAGGAATCCTCAGGTATATTATACTGGCTATAACACATTTTGGGTGGCAAAGAGTGAATCTACCAAACTATTATGGGGCGATAATATAGACGACAACGTAGCCCCGGTTAAAACCGTGTATGATCCGTGTCCTGCCGGATATAAAGTTGCCCCACAAGATCTACTGCGAATTACGAGTAAGAACGGATCGTTAACAACAACTCAACCGTCAGGGTATTATACCTATGGTCAATTTAATTCGGGTTGGGCCCTGTATTACGATGGAAGAGGGACGGATAGAACAAAAATATTCTATCTGCAGGCTGGAGGTAGTCGTGCTGGATTAACGGGCGGAATAAGTATGGGCACGATAACGGGGGCTATGTGGACTTCCGGATGCAATAGTATTTTTAGCGCGAGTTCGGCCGGTTGTAATAGTGTTGAAATACTTAATCAATCAATTGAAAATCTCTCGCAGGGATATAATATCCGTTGTGTAAAAGAGTAGATGTGAAATCGTAAAAGTAAAGATAGAAAATAGGGGCTGTCTAACAAGTCTTAGACAGCCCTTTTTTATTCGTACTGCTAATTCGAGAATATTTCCGAATACGCAATTCTCAGAGGGTTAAAAAAACTTATTAGACAGCCTCATTTCAAATTCTGACCAACCCGTAGCTGTCCAGCAGACCAAAATTCTGGCTTAATAAAAGCAATTAAGCTTAAACGAATCGGAACAGCAAATCTAAAAGCACGGACAGCAGCGCAATCAGTAATTGTAACATCGCTACAATATTTGCATTCCTTTTGCGCAACCCCTCTTTTCGATAATGTTTCATACGAAAAACTTTTGAGGATCTCGTTTTAACCTTCCGATGAAGAACAACTGTTCTTAATGGTCTTATGACCACCGCCCGGTTAAAACACTGGCGCACTCAATGCCTAAAGGCGTCACAAAGATAGTGATTTTTGTCGATAAAGTAAATTTGATCTGAAGAGTGCAGATTTAATATCTACTTTGTTTGTGGTAAAAGTCAATAAGATTTCAGATGGCGAATCTTATCCGTGTGGGGCAAAAATGGCGTGGAATAGTAGTTAAATCTCGGGGGATGTCATGCAAAACTAAACCCTGAAGTATGCCGTAGCAGGGACTTCAGGGGATTACGATGCAAAGATAAAAATTAGTTTGGGAGATGATCTTGGCCCGGTTCATTTATTCGAGAAACTCTTCCTTACTCCTTCAAAATGGCAGTATGGCACATGTCCTGAATGATGATGCCTTCGTCAAATACTTCGTAGGCGAAAACCCAATCTTTCTCGAATACTGCACACCGATATCCGAGCCGGTGCCATTTTTTGAAGCGGCACAAGGGATAATCTACGCGTCCAGCCAAAGATTCGAAAAACTCATCCATCCGATCGCAACGCTTGCGAGCAGCCGTTTTCGACATTCTCAGTTCATCCCGCAGAAACCCTTCAAGCTCACCGATCCGTGCCTGAACGGTATCAGCAACCACTACCTCACGCATTGTTTTCCGGCCATTGTTCTATACGACAGCGAAGCTCTTCCGTAAATACATGGGCAGGCACAGCATTACATGCTGCTGCTGCTTCCCGGAAGTTTTTCTTTTTTTCGTCCACGACAGTAACGCTTTTATGTCCCCTGATTAACTCCACCAACCATTTTCCTTCGGGAGTATCTTCAATCATAATGTGTGTCATAACAACCGGATATTAATTTGTCCTTGTGCAAATATAACGAATTTCTTGCCGTGAGCGTATATTTCTGCAAAAATAGTCTCCTTAATCGTACTCAGCCTATTTCTTGTGATTAATCACAAAAAATAGGTTTCCGCCTTTGAAATGTTATTTATAACATTTATATTTGCAATGCTTAAAGATTACTACAAGGCAGCGATGCCCACCCCGGAGAGGTGGATTTTTTATATCCATATCTTTCCAGTAATTTAGCGGTATTACACCCCGTGCGAAACTGTAATGGTTAGCAAAAGCCTCATTGGCCTATGAACAGCGGGGCAGGAAGAGATCATTGTGCATGGATGTTATGGGACTTGCTTCGCATATCGGTCGAATCAAAGTTCAACAAGACATGATCGGGGCATATCCGCCGACCTCAGAGTTCTGGCGATATCTTCATCTTAACGAAGAACAGGAGGTATCCGATAGTCCGGAAGGCGGTGTATCCGTTCTCTGTATAGAAGGTCGAGTCGAACAAGAAAGACCGAGATAAGCAGCTTTATGTTGTAGCTCCATAGCACTCAGATTTTATCTTTATCATAGCAATTTCAGAACACAAACAGGTATGTTATTTGTTTATATATAACCTGAAAAAAATGAAATTGTAATGGATGAAGTACAATAAATTCAGGAAAAAGCGTTATCTTTGCAAAAGCAAAGTATCCGAACATCAAACAAATCGCACAATGAAACCGACTGCAAAAAAATCTGTCAATATCTTGGAAAAGATGTTGGAAGATAAAAAGGCGATACAGAAATGTATTCGTCAGGGGGGCGATTTGAAGAAACTCGCCCAAAAACGTCATGTCAGATTTGTTACACCCTTATGACTATAAGGAGCAAGACAAATTCTATGAGTTCACCACAGCAAGAGGAATCGTATATGTCGCTTATTTCCTTGCTATGGCCGAATACGGCCCTGCTTTTACCAACGTCTATACTTTTAACTTCGAACCTCGCACTAAGGTAGACGATGCTCCACACGATGAGCGCATCGCAGATACCATTTGCTCCATCATAGAAAGGATATTTGTCAATGACCGCAATGCGGTTATCATCGTTTGCGACAGTACGGATCACCACGAGCAAGGACGTAATCGTCTGTTTCAACAGTGGTATGCGCGCTTGAACAATAAATCGATAAGTAAAGTAGACAAGCAATATCAGTCAGAAGATTACGACATCTATTCTTCTTTACTGATCCATCTTGACAATCCTGATCTGGAGGAAATAACCTTTGCATTTAACCAGTTGGCAGAAACCGGATTTATCCCGGAAGAAGATTAAGGAGATCGATCACAGGACTCTGGGACGAATACGATCGGGTCGAGCGTGAAGCTCTGTCCGCTTACGACGGTTTTGGAGAAGGATGTTGCCGACGTGAAGCTCCCGCCGGCCGCACAAGTCGCCTTTATCGTGACAGGCCCGGAATAGTCGGTCACGGTCATTTTTAGCGTAGCCAGTCTATTTGGGGAATTAATCACAAAAAATAGGTTTCCGCCTTTGAAATGTTATTTATAACATTTATATTTGCAATGTTCAACTTTCTCTAAGGCGGCAGATGTCCGTCAAAAGCGGGCATTTATTATGCGCGTAATTTTAGGTTTCGTACCCCCGTGCCGAGTGGTTAATGCCCCGGTAAGCCTTAGAGGTGTTGAACAGCGGGTCAGGCGAAACCTTTTTATTGTTTAACGGTTTAATGTTCAAACCTCTATGTCAAACAAACCTATCCGTCCGGACTACGTGCCTGTGACTATCGAGTTGCCGGCTGAGTTGGCCGAGAAATTCCGGCAGCAGAATTACAATTGGCAACCACTGATCGAATTGATCCTGGAAGATTATTCTCCATCAGCCATTGCTGAAACCCTCTTGACGCTCTATTTCGAATTGACTCGTCTTATCGTGCTGGAACGCGATAAACTATCCTGCAGTAATTCGGAGCTCAACGAACATTTATTTACGCTTGAGCAACTCTATCGGGCCTTGCATGCGATGTCCGTTCCGGTTGCTACTTCCCTCGATGCGCCGGTTGACGCCTTGGGGCAACAGTCGTGATGCCATGGATGATCTCCAGATAATCCAGAACAAGATTTACGAGCTCCGTGGCCAGCGGGTCATGCTGGATCGTGATCTTGCCGCCATGTATGGCGTAGAGACGAAAGTGCTTAATCAAGCCGTGAAGCGAAATATCAAGCGGTTTCCGGATGATTTTGTGTTTCAACTTACACAGCAGGAACTTCAAAATTGGAAGTCACAATTTGTGACTTCCAATTCAATCAAGATGGGGGTCAGAAAACGTCCTTATGCCTTTACTGAACAAGGAGTCGCCATGCTGGCGGGAGTGCTGAATAGTGATGCTGCGGTCAGGGCGAATATCGTTATCATGCGTGCCTTTGTCCAGATGCGAAGCTATTTGGCCATGACACCCGAAACTCTTGCCGCTCGCCTTGAGTCGATAGACCGGCGTCTGCTGGAACTTGAGCAGAGCCGTATCGCCGGCGAGCTCGGCTCCGTCCGGGAGCCAGCGCTTCCCGAGCGCCTGTCGGCCGAGGTGCGGATCGTAGACTATTCGGCGCGTGCCGTTGTCGTTTTCACCGACAACCGACTGGATCGGAGGTTGCTCAAGTGGCTCGGTGCCCGTTACAACGGTTGGCTTACATGGAACGGCGAACGTGTTGCGGGCTGGGTCTATCCGAAGTCCTGCATGGATAAACTCTCAAAATACCTTTCCACTTCCTCCGGGGCTCTCCAACGCGATAAATCTGCAAAATGATTTGTAATATTGAGTGGAAAGTATTACTTTCAAAAGAAATTCTAAATTATTTTGAGATATGGCAATCATTAAATGTCCTGAATGTGGCAAAGATATTTCAGAAAAAGCGGCTCATTGTATTCATTGTGGGTATCCTATAAAACCTCGCCCAGCTCAGCCAGTACAGGTCGTGCATCAAGAGGGATGCTTCTTGAAGACTATGAATGTAGGATGTTTAATTATTATTGTTATCGCTATATTGATATTCCTTAATGCGATTTTCCTCCGGTTTTAGTATAAAATTGGGAGTTATTAACCAAAACTTGCGTAAAAATCTCACATTTCAATCATTATGAAAAGTATCTTTAAAATGCTATTCATGGCCGCCTCTGCCATGACGATGATGTTGTTTCCCTCTTGCGATAAGGACGACGACGGCGGTTCAGCGGGCGGTTTCGATGTCCATGTTCCGAGTTTCGTGAAAGGCACTACTCCGATCCGCGTGGATCTGGGTGTGAACTGCGACAAAGCGCCCACGGTCACGTTCACTACTGAAGGCGATGCGCTGGGCGTCGTCAGCCCCGTTGAGAACCCCGAGTTCGACACGGATTATGTCTATGCCGGCGAGCCGATCGACGCGGACTTCGTGAACGGCTGTGCTACGGCTTCGTTCTGGTATATCCCCCTTACACCGGGCAACCATGCCGTTACCTTCACGGTCAACTATACGCAAAACGGTGCGGCCAAGACCGGCACGAACCGCAAGGTATTGAAGGTATCCGATGCCTCGAACGGCGGGTTCTATCCGGAGGTTGTTGGTGAAGCTGCGGGTTATTACTTTTCTTTTAGAAATGAACTTGAAAAGTTTAAACGAGGTTGTGATTTTTACGTGGCTTTTGTTTCCCTCAATGGCAAAACCGATCCTGAGCCGTTTAATATCCTGATTTCTCAAGGAAAGAATAATGCTGTTATGGCAAAGGATACCTTCTATTCAATTAGTGGCGGCAAGTGGGATGATGGTTGGCAAAATTGGATTGATGGTGATGGCATGGTAATACGGGAAGGTGTTTCCGGGGAGATTACACTCAAACTCATTTTTAGAGACAATTATAATCGCTGCCGAGATGTCGAGGTTAAGACTGATGCGAATGAGGAGGTAATTTCATCCATAGCCAGTGATTATTATTTGTGGCCTCGTAATAAGTAATATATTGTTCCCCTGTAATACACAAGTCCCCAGTAACTTTGCAGTTTCTGGGGACTTTGCTCATTGTTTAAATTGACGAGATCTGATTATTAAAGGTTATTTGTTATGTTGATGAGTTTTATATCAGTAACTATTTGTAAATCATTCTTTGGATAACTATTTGACACAGATATTTGCGAGGGTAATAGTGTCGGTTTATTAAAGAAATACTTAATAAACGTCCTATCCGTCATTTTCGCCGCAATAGCCTCGCTTTCGGTAAACGGCAACACCAGCATTGTGTCGCCTTCGGTGTAAGGTGCGAGCAGGGGATTTTTGGCATCGAGCCCGGTCATATTGCTCACGCTCGTCAATGTGTATGAAATACCTTGTGCATCGGCATATGTTGTGTTTATGGCAGCGAACTCATGCCCGGAAATACTCGGGCTGTTAATCGTCCGCTCGACGGGTGCCCACTGCCCGCTTCCGGGATCTTCGGCACCGGTTATCTCATATGCCCGAAAGGTGGGGTATAGCTGGATCTTGAGGAGCTGTGCGGACTCGATGGGCGCAGGATAGTCGAGCGCGGGAGTAAATGCTACCCGTGCGATCACAGTCTTATACCCGTACCAGTATACATATGTCGAAGTGTATGCCGGCTTATATGACATTTGGCGTGTATTCGAGTCGTAGGATATACTGATCTTAGGCGTGAGCTTCGTTGCCACGATATTGTTGGTGACGGTCTTCGATCCGATCTTTATCCCCGTCGATGTTGCGACGTCGATGGTGTATGAAACGTCTCCTACGGCCGTGGGGACGAATACGATCGGGTCGAGTGTGAAGCTCTGCCCGCTGACCACGGTCTTCGAGAACGAAGTCGTCGATGTGAACAATCCTCCGGCCGCACAAGTCGCCTTTATCGTGACGGGCCCGGAATAGTCGGTCACGGTCATTGTTACGGTGTTCTTGTTGTACATGTAGGTGGAGTTCTTGTTCTGCTGGTTGCAGGAGATATCGACCTTCGGCTGCTTTACGAGCGCGAAACGGGCATATATGGCATCCTGCCCCTTTGTCGGGGCGTGCTTGTAGGCTGCTGCGGCGGATAGCAACTGCGTGTACGCCTGGTCTGCATACCATCCGTCGAAAGCGTATCCGTTGCCGTCCATGGCCGTGAATGTACAGCCGTCTTCGTAGCAGTATGCAAGTACGTAGTTCGTTCCCGCGGCTTTGGCCAGCTCACCGCTTACGGTCACCGAGCCCGTTCCGGCCTGAAAGTTTGCCCGCACCATGTTTGCGAATTCACAGGCGAAGTTGAATGTCGTACTTTCGCCTGCATTGTCGTTTACGACGACCTGGTACTGCACCTGCGAGTTTACGCCCTTTTTGACCAACGAGGGAGCATATCTCAGGTCGTAACGCTGGCCGCCTCTCTGGGGTATATATAACTCCACGTCGGGGCCGAAGTTCCAGCCGCCATCCCCGGCTGCGAATTTCTCGCCGTCGCCTTTCATCACCTTCAGCGTTCCTGTGAACGTATAGTCGCTCTTGTTCGTCACGTAGATGTCGAGTCCTCCGTAATCGTTGTCCGGGACGTTGTATTTTCTGGGCCACCAGTCCGTGATGTCGAGCGTATAGCTTGTGATGCGGGTGTCAGTCTCGTTGTCACCCGAGAGGGTGATGTTGTAGGTGTGTGCTTCATTGGGCCAAACGTTGAAATCTGAGGTATTGTTTGCCCCGAGGTAGACGACATAATCCACGATTTTATTTTCTCCACTGCGTCCGCGTATGCGGAAGAAGGATGCGTTTTTCGGTGCGTTGTTTGCGTTTTTCTGTTTCTGGTCTTTAATCGTACTGTTCTCCCCACGGCGGTTGGAAAGCATGTAGAATGAACCGGACGCACTCTTTGCCCCTTCCGGCAGTGTGCGGACTTCGCTGTCATAAAAACCGTAGGATGGATCTGTCAAATCCATCTGATCTTCGCAGATGAGATAATCCTTATTGGGCATGCTGCACAACTGCACAGAGAGGATCTCTATCTCTTTGTCGGGTGCAACAGTTATGTTGTATGCGATTTTTGCGGCGTTGCGCTTGACGCTTACCTGAATTATTTTTGTTGCCAGGTCGATCTTTTGGTATACGTAGCCATACATGGTGAGTGTTCCTTCCCGAGGTGCATCTGTCCTGCAATTTATAAGGGCGCTATAAGGGAGGTCGCCGAGATCCTTGTGCTGATTGACCGCAGCGTGAATGCTGTAATTGCCGGGAACTATATCTATATCTATTTGGTGAGAAGCACCGGTAGCATAAAAATGATATGACTGTCCGTTCCCGTAGAGATATAGGTTCACGTCCTGGATTGTGTTCTCATCTGTAGCCCGGGCCTCTGTCGCCGGCTGTTCGGGCTGCAACTCCAATGTAACGGAAACAGTTCTCCCGTCGGGACATATCTCGCCCACGAACTGCTGGCATCCCGAGAGTAGGATTAACGATAAAATGCTGTTTAAGAGATATTTCATAAGTGTAAAGTTAAAATATAAATAGGCGGCGGGCCTTTCACCCGCATTGCGCATCCGTTCCGCACAATCCCATAGTTGCGTCCCTGTCCTGGAGTGAACGCGCCGTTCTGTTTTTTGAACTACGCCGATTTGAGGTTATCTGGTCATTGTTATGTCTGAGGGCAGGTAGTATTTCGTCGTTTGCGACTCGACGGATCTGTCATTGTAATTGAACTTGAAGCCCGGGTTGTCGGCCGGGCGTATCGAGACGGAGAATTTTTCGTCGCAGCGCCACAGGAATGTCGATTTCGTCGCCCCTTTGGGGATCGTCGGCATTCCTGCGGACTTCCGGCCTACGGGCGGGATCTTCGATGTGTCGAGCCTGTACTCTTCGTAGTATAACTTCACCGGCTCGGATGCCTTGTAGTCGGCCGAATACTGCGTGCGGAAATCGTATGCGACTTTCGGCACGGGGCGTCCGCCCTCCATGACGAGGTACTGAAATCCGATCTGTGCGATTCCCTGCCGGGTTATGGTCACAGTCCGGGGCTTGAGCCTGAGCTGGATGTCGGTGATGCAGTCGCGCGCGAGTGTGAGCGCATAGGTCGCCTCGCCGGACAGGAGCTGCCCGGATGTGTCGTACCAGCCCTCGACCTCGAAGTTGAAGAGGTCTTCGTTTACGAGGGCGAGCGTTACTGTTTCGCCTTCGACGTTGTGCTCCCCGGCCCCGTCGATGGTGAAGCAGCCCTCGACGACGCTTGTCACGACGATGTTTTTCACGACGTCCATGTATGCGCGTGCTTTTGCCGACGCCTTCCCTGCCGCGATCTCGAATTCGAGAATCTGCTCGCCGATCTCTTCGGGCGCATACTCGAACGTCATGTCGGCATCTACGGGACAAGCCTGGCCGTTCACGGCGTTTCCGTTCAGGAATATCTTGCCTTTGCCCAGACCGACGGTCGGGGTTACGATGAATTTCCCGTCTGCGCCCGGAACACCTTGAATGTGTAGCTGCACCGGAATCCGGGCATCGGCCGCGGGGTTTACGATCTTCGCTTCGCAGACAGCTTCGGCCGTGATTTCTGATGGCGCTGTTACCGTGACCTTCAGGTCTTGCTGTTCGCTGACTTCGCCATCAGGTGACTTGGCCTGAAAACTTACGAGCAGATCTCCCGTTTGGGCCGGTGTAATCACGAGGCGCGCATTCCTGTCCGCGAGCTGCACCCATTGTCCCGATGTGTCCATGTCGCTTCCGTCGAGCGTGATTGCGGCCTGCCCTTCGCGGATAAACGCCGAGAGGGAGAAGTTTCCGTCGACGCCTTCCTGAGAGACGGCCAGCGAGAGGCTTACGGCCTGTCCCACTTCACAGACCGCTGCGGCGGTAGACAGGGATAATTGCGGCGTCGGCTCGACGATCCGGTATTTCGACGGGGAGCATCCGGCCGATACGAACAGTGCCAATGCGTAAAATAGGGTTGTTCTCATGGGTCAGTTTGTCACGATGATCTCAAGGGTCTTGAATTGGGTGGTATATCCGTCCGTTGCCGAGAACTGGAGACGGTGCATGCCCCGCTCGGCGGCAGTGTAGTAAAGCGGCTGTTCGATGTTCGCCGGCACGGAGAATGCTTCGGCCGGGGTGACGGCCACGGCTCCGTATTGGAGCGTGCCGCTGCCTGCGAGTTGCGTGTAGGTTACGGGGATCGCCCCTGTCCATCCGGATTTTGTGAGGAGCATCGTCATTTCGATCCGCTCGGTGATGGATGCCGTTTCGGGGTATTTGACCTCCAGCGCGAGTGCGGGACTCTTCTGAACGTTGAAGTTTATGAAGCTGCGGCCGGACTGCTCGCCCTCTTTGGTTTTGACCTCGAAGGATATGCGCAGCGGCCCGGCCAGCGTCGGCGTGAGCGTCAGGATCTCCGTAGTGTTGGACATCGACGTCCAAGTGCCGTCGGTCGGGAGGTCGCTGCCCTGCATCGAGAGCTCGCAGGCTCCTTCGCTGAGTACGGCCGAGACCTGAAATTCCCCGTCGTACCCATGCTGCGAGACCTTGAGCTGGAGATACGCCGGCTGGTTGATGATGTAAGAGTCCTGCAAGGCCGTCACTTCGAGCGTGGGCTTGGGCTCGGTGATCCGGTACTCGGATTTCTCACAGCCTGCGGCCGCGAAGAGTAAAAGTGGGAGGATTATTTCACGATATTTTTTCATTGTATAATAGGGTTTGAATTCACACAATGGGTAACGCTGTCTCCGGGTATTTCTCCGGCCTGGATCATGGCGCAGTGTGAGCACAGATCGGCCTTTACCCACCAGCACATTCCCAGCTTTTCATGGTAGCAGGGATCGTCCTTGGTGCAGCCGCATATTTTACAGGTCTGAACGGCTGTGTGGCCGTCCATGTCGGTCAGTGTAAGTTCTCGTTTCATATGTTTATTGTTATTGTTTTGTCCGGCTCGGTGACTATTAAGCCAACTTTCGATACCTCACTCCAGCCGTATGAATATTCATCATCCCACTCAATCTTAATGTTGTAATCCTCGTATCCGTTCTCGACCGCCCAGTCGTACAGTTCTTGCGGTGTCATAATTTCCTCCCGCACATGGGGCAGTATTTGATATGCACTCCTGATGCAAAACTATCATCGTCACATTCTGCGTCGTACGTGATCTTTAATCTTTGCCCGTCAATTTGCAAAACGCATTCGGATACCTGGTCAACTATCCACCACATACCAGGTTTGCAATACTCGCATGTTGTGCCTGTTTTTTCTTGTTTTTTCATAGTTTATCTTGGTATTTAATTTCCACACTGTCGATCTGCTCCCGCGTGATAGCGATTCGGTGCTTATCCTGAAAGGCCGATATCCTTTTACATACCCTCTTAGATTCGGCCGAGGACAGCATATCGTGATAGTATAGATAACTTTGGCAAAACAAGAGGGTCGCCAATTCCTTTCGCCTTTCGGCCGCTGTTTTCTCTGTTTCCATATCTCCGTCTTATTCTTGAATCTCCCGCCAGCCGATGATTTCGTGTCGGTAAAACGAGCCGTTGCCCGTGAACCAGTAGTTAAATTGCTTGTCGTAAGCCGCTATGTAATATATTCCCGGGGAAGTGCATATTATCACTGGTTTATTGTCATCCGGGGTAATGTTTGGGTCGTGCCAGCGCGTCAGCTCCGCGCGTTCGGATTTTCCGAACTGGATAAGCCATTCAAGGACAGAGAAGGTAGGAATACAGCATCCCATACATCCCCGGTCGCAATCCTTGCGGTCTGCGCAATCTACACAGATATTTTTTTCGCAAAATGCTTTTGCCCTTTCCTTAATCGTCGTTCTCATTCTCGGTCAGTTTTTGGATGAAATATTGAGCAATTACACAGCTTGCATCGCATTTATTTCGTTTAGAGCATATAGCTTCTTTGCAATGATATTCCATAACAAAATAGCAAAACGCCTTGATTGCCTTCTTCCGCATCCGCTCCTCTGCCTCCTGCTCGGCATGCTCGACCGCATACTGGGCTACATCTACTCTCACGGCATGATATGGCAGGTCAAATTCTTCGCCCTCACAATCGACTTCTACTTTCCAGCTACCGTCCTCCAGTTCTTGTCTTGCTTTTTCGCTTTTCATATGTTCAGTTTATAGCCGTTAGACAAAAGCCATTCGGTAGCATCCATAAGTACATCGACCAATTTCGTCCCCCGGTGGGAAATCAATTCTGCTCCGCTTTCAGTTTCATAGCTTACATACCATCCCTCGTAACATTTGGAGATATTGAGGTAAAATGTACCTTTTGCGTCAATGAACATGGGGAGTAATTCCTGAAGGTCAGCGACCGTGAAGGCGGGAATACTCTCCCCGCTTTTGATGTACTCTGGTGTGGCTTTATAGTGTGGTAAGACGGATAAATGGTATTTACCGCTACATGTAGCCCATACCATGCTTGCCTTGTCCGCGGGCACTCCCATCTCGATCAGCCGCTTCGACTGCTCGATGCTCGTTACTTGGTCTGTCATAATTTTTGCTGTTTTATCTCGTTCTTATTTGTGACTATGAAAACCGATTCTTTGCGAATTGGCAATTACGTTCTTCACGCCGGGAAAGTGATTGCCGTGACCAGCGTATTCCCCAAGGGGATCAACGCCCATACCGACCGGATCACCGGCAAGGTGTCGTACATCCCCGCCGACCGGATCGACCCGATACCCCTGTCCACCGACATGCTCCAGCGGCTCGGGATGCGCCGAAATGCAGTGCGTTGGGTCAAATACGGCGTCGATAACCTTTATGTCGACCGAGCCGTGGATAAGTTTTACATATCCATCGGCAGGCTTGGCGAGCGGGTATGTCAGGTGCGGTTCGTTCATCAGCTTCAAAATATACTCTCCGACGGCTGGGGCGTGGAACTTAAATTACGGCGGTAAGTTGTTCATATTCGTAGAAAAGCGTGCGTCATGGGTTGTTGATTTTCATAAAACACATCCACTGCGTTTTGGAGTTCTTGCCGCTCTTGTGGCCGAACAGCGGCTCCACTCCGAAAATTTCGATGATTCGGCTTGCGGGTATTTGTTCTTCGCACCACTTGAAGATTAAAACCCCTTCCGGTTTCAACACTCGCATACATTCGTCGAACCCCTGCTTTAGATCGGTTTCCCATGTGGATAACAATTTGCCGTATTTGTGCGCCATGTAGCTATTGTCGCCAAGACGGACAAGGTGCGGAGGATCGAACACAACAAGCCGAAATGTTGCATCTTCGAACGGTATACTTCGAAAGTCACCGATTACATCCGGATGCACCTCCAAACTCCGGCCATCGCAGAGTATATGCTCTTCGTCCCGAATATCCATGAACACAGCCTGCGGGTTCCGCTTGTCGAACCACATCATACGCGGGCCACAGCAGGCATCCAAGATCAGTTTGTCCGTTTTCATAATTCACACTCATGATCTATTCGTCTGTCTCTCGCTCCAGCCGCATGCTGTCGGCCATGGCCCAGAGGTATAGGATTGTCGTTCTGAAAAGTTTCATAGGGTAGTCGTTTGAATTATCAAAGTTCTTCCGTCTGCAAGTCGCGGACGGGATATGTCCGGTTGTCGGGTTCGTAGAGGAAAAAATATATTCGTTCGAATTGTGTGAGACTGATTGCCCAAAGGTGCAATCCATCTGCGGCAGTGGAGGATATGTAATGCTCGTTGGCTTTTAGTTTTCTGCCACCTATCAAGCTCAGACATCGTTGTACTTCGTCCAGATTTTGACGTATCAAATACATTTGTCCCGCAGCAGGCTGGTACCACTTGCCCGGATTATCTTTATCGTAGTTGTAACATTTTTCGGTGAACTCGATTTTCCGCATAACGTCTTTGGCATTGAGTAATGCCTCTGTGTTTTTTCGGCCGTTATAATCGAATTTGGCTTCTCTCCAGTCCTGAATGACCTTGAGATCAGGCACGTTCGTGAATTTATCCCCTCCCCAATCTCCGATAACGGGATCCGGGGCCATCAGAAACCTGCATTCCTCCGTGATGATTGCGACACCTTCAGCTTGCTCTTCCCATTCTTTGTTCCATGCCGTACTTGGGTAGTAGAGTGAATTGCAGTAAATATATACGCCGGGCTCGGGATTCGTGAGGCTTCCGTTAATCCCTTTGACTTCGACTTCGATGTCCACTTCGGAAACACTGATGTCGTCCTTTACTATGCAATGGATTTTGTGTATACCCGTTACATGGGGTTGGTAAGAGAGCGTATTATGGGAGTCTGCAGAACAGTAGAAACGATTTCCGGCAATGCCGTCTTCGAGTATGAAAAATCCGTTGCCTTCAGTTGACAGTTGTACGAAAAAGTCACCGGCATAATTCTCTTTGGTTGCTGTTAAAATAAATTTAAACTGCTGTTCCAAATTGATTGTCGGGGTGATACATTCGACATTCGTTATGATTTCCGCAGTATTGACACTCACTGCATAAATTCTTTTTTCGACCTTTGTCCCGTCTGCCGAAGCCACATAGATCCCGAAGTTGAATGGCTGCTCAGCCGTTTCTCCGGCCTGGGGCGTAATCTTCAGGCGGAGCACCTTCGAGGAGAACTCCTCGTTGACGATCTCGTAGGGTATCTGCTGTTCGGCCTGCCATTGCAGGGGCACTCCGTCGATGGTCGCCACGGCCTTACCGCCGTTGCAGGAGGTATTTAGGCAGAAGTAGTCCGCTGCCGCCTTCTTTTCTGTGATTGTCAGTGTCGCCTCGATCACATCGCCCAGCTCGTACTCCCGGTTCTCGTAGTCGAGTACCAGGTCGATCGAAGATTCGGAACGGGGAGGTTCCCCGGTTCCGGTCTCTTTGCTGCACGCCGTCGTTGCGGCCAGCAGCAGCATGAGAATTGTCTTGTAAGTTTTCATGACGCAAAATATTTGGAGTTGTGTCGCCGGCGGGACTCGAACCCGCAACCTCATTAACAGCTACCGGTCTGTTACTATTCCATTTCCATTACACTCCGAACGATAGCGATATATCATGCGCTCTTCCGATTGAGCTACGGCGACCTGTATCACCCCCGGCGTCGGCCGGGGATGATCGGGGAAAGGGGTGCTACTGTCCCAGGTTCACGTCCTGCGTGGCGAGGGCGTCCCAGTTTGCGACGGTCACGGCCAGTGTCACGTCCTGTCCTGTGAGTCCGTCGAGCTTCGCATTGACTTTGTAGGAGCCGTTTCGTGCGATCTTGCCGCCTGTCGCTCCCGTGAGCTCCGTTTCGTAGGTGACGGGCATCTGGTCGGTCGTGGTCGAGAGGTTTCCGTCGGCATCGTAGATGGCGTCGATAAGCACCTTTACGCGCGCCCCTGCCGCTGCTGCGGCCTTTTCATTGAGGTAGAAAAGGTTGTTGTACTTGTATGCGTTCGTTTTCGACGCTCCGGTCTTGTCGCAGAAGGCGTCCTGGCCCGAGGTGAAGGTCGAACTTACGGTGGCGTACTTGCTCGTGGTCTGGTCGATCAGGTAGGACTTCTCGGCACCGCGGCTCAAGGTTACCTTCTTGACCTCGACGCAGCCGTTGCCGTACTTGGCACGGAACGAGTCGGTCATGGTGCACTGTACCTCGACTTTTGCCACGACGCGCTTTACGGTCACGGCTACTGCCGTGGTGCCGGATACGATCTTTGCCGTCGCGGTTCCTGTCATTACGAACCCTCCGGAGCGCATGGCCTTGGTGGTTACGTTTGCGTAGGTGCCGTTGTAGGAGGCGATGTCGCTCTCCAGCTCTGCGAGCAGGGCGGTCTTGGTGGTGATGTTGTCCGCTACGGTGCGGTTGATAACGACATAAAAATCGCACGATGTATCCGCGTCTACGCCGGGCAGTACGAGTTTGATGGGCGTCGATGTCGAAGCGGTGACTTCGGAGGAGGTCAGTACGCGGCGCAGGATCTGCGTTCCCGAAGCGTTGTAGACGATCAGCACGGCCGAGGAGATCGACTTCTCCCACGCTTCGGTCGTCCCGGCCCCGAAGGCGCGGGTTCTGTCGGCTGCGCTCTCGTTCTTCAGGGTAAGTTCGACGATGTTTTCGTTCCCGCCGTTGTCCGGCGCAGGATCGAGGTTTTCTTTGTCACAGGCGACGATGGCCGCCGTCATTGCCGCCATAGCGGCCAGTCTGATAATAAACTGTTTCATGGTTTAAAAAATTAAAAAGGGTTTTTAGAGTTGTTATTGAGCTTTAAGCCCCGAAGTGCTCTTCCTGGACGATTGTCCCTTCCCAGTCTGAGATGACGATCGTTACACCCGAGCCGTTCAGGATAATGTGTATGTCGATCTCTACGTCGTGGCCGGTGTCGGGCTTGATCTCCATGTAGCGCTGTATGGTGGCCTTGAACAGGGTAAGTCCGTATATGGACGCAGGGTCGTCGCAGTAGATCCCCAAGGCGATCGGCGCGTCGTTCGGGAAATAGGGGGTGTAGAACGATCCGTACATCGTCCCGGCCGCCGGATCGCGCTCCAGATGCGGGCGGTATGTCTTCGTTTCGCCGCAGGGGACATTGCCGAAGGTCAGTCCGGCGCGATTGTCCAGGCCGAAGTAGAACTCTTCGGGGTCGTCGAGGTTCTGCATCCCTTCGACCAGGACGTTGACCTTGTAAACGGACTTGAACAGGTCGATGTCGAAGCGCAGCGAGTCGCCCTTTTGGATCGGCGTCTGGATGCGGTTGAAGAAAAGCGGGTCGGCACCCGTATCCGGGAAGGTGATCGCAGCGTCCCGGACGTTGTCTGCCGATACCGTGGAGCCATGCCCTACATTCGCAAGCGTCACAATCCCATATTCTCCATTGGAAATGTAGGTCTGCATGGCTCCGGTATCGGTCAGGAATTCGTCCCGCGTAAGCGTCGTGTCGCGGTACTGCCTGCCGGTCTTCAGGTCGAAGAAGAACAGGCGCAGGGTCTGCACCTCGTCCATGGTGTCGTGCTCCCCGTCGTTGTAGTTGTAGCGCAGGTATACGATGGCCTTGCGCTTCACATCGACGTCGATGTCGTCGTGGATCTCGCAGCCGGGGAGAAGGCTTGCGAGCCAAAGCCCCGTGAGTATGTAGCAGAGGTATTTCATATTATTCGTTGTGTTTCTTGAGTTCGTCGAATAGCGTCTTGAGCTTCGCGTTGGATGCCAAATACAGGAAGAGCATATTTCGGGGTTTACAGATCATGGCCAAGTGTTCCTTTGCCTCGTCGATCCGCCCGGCCTTGTAGTATACCAAGGCGGCCAGTGCGTGTGTCTCTTTTGTGAAATGCCACCAATGCAGGCAATCCATGATGTCTGCTGCGTCCTTGATCTTTCCCTGCTCCAAAAGGTCGAGAGCCATTGCCTCGTAGCTTTTTCGACGAAAGGAGACCGAGTGCGGTAGCATGTAGCATAATATGGTGCCTGTACATAGCAGAAGCGTATAAAGCACGATGTCGAATACACCTAACTCAATTGTCATACGCCGTAGATTTTACGTTATTCTGTTTGTATAAAATTTGGATCTCTGGATCGAGGTTTCCTCGGAACTTCAGCACCGGGTCTGCCTGAATCGCCTTGAGGTAATACTCCAACCCTTCGCGCGGCCGGTTCATGCGCGAGAGTGCTATGGCCGAGAGGTAATCGGTTCTTGGGTTCTTCTCGGCCGGCGGCAGCTGCTCCAGAATCTCGAAAGCCGCCTCGTCGTAACTCAGCGAGAGCAGCACGATCGCAAGGTTCTGGCACTTGTAGTCGTTCAGGGTGCGCAGCGCCCCGACATAATCCCGGTCGCGGAGCTGCTGTACGCCGCGCATGTAGGTCGTGTCGAGTACGGTCAGCACGACGGTATCCTTGACCATATCGACGCGGCGGAGGTTGTAACGGAAGTCCACGGCCCGCAACTGGGGATAGAGGATCTCCTTCATGAAGGCGTAGTCCCCGGGGAACTGCTGGCGGATCTGCTGCTCCGTCACGTCGAGGTTCTGGCTCCGGTCGATCATGTCCGTAATCTTCTCCCAGTCGGGCACGTCGCTGTTGTGGCGGATCAGGCGCTTGAGCAGCGTCCAGTCCTCGCCGATGGAGCGGGTTCGGATCAGCGTATCGACCTCGTGGCCGAATTTGCGCACCAGGCGCTCCTTGATTGCCCGGGCACGCTCGCCGGCAATGCGGTTGTTGGTGGCCACCGATCCGTCGGGCGAGGACGACGCGGTGATCGTAATGGAATCGACGAAGAATTCGTACTGGTTGATAAGCGTGTCCATCAGGCGCTCGATCTTTGCGAGCTGCACCCGGTTCTGGCCCATCGTGTCGATGATCGTGGCGCGGCCGACGGGGAAGGTGACGTAATTGCGGTCGCGTACCTCGACGTACTTGTCGATGATCTTGAGCATGTAGCGCGGCTCGTTGTCAAGGAGCGACAACATGGATGTCACAGTATAGGTCAGTGTGTCGCTGTTCGAGAGGTCGTAACGGCTGCGGTCGATGGCATCGACGCGGCCCCGGAAAAAGAGATGCAGGCGCTTCGTATCCTTCGTCGGCCGATAGGTCTGGGTGTAGTAATACCGGATCTCCCCTTTGCGGATCAGTACGGAGTCAAGCCTCGGATCGTTCAGGTAGGGGAACGAGATCGTTTGTTTGTAGGTGGACTCCAGTTTGTCGGCCCGTCGCTTCTGTCCGCCTGCGATGTAGCGGTTGTAGGCTTCGTAGTACTTCGCGGCCAGACCGGTAGTGGTCGTAAGCTCTGTCGAGTCGCCGAGAATACGGTTCAGGTACTTGTTCATCTGCCAGTACTGGCGTTTCTGGATGTCGGAAAAAAGCTCACCCCGGATAGAGAGAGGTTGCAGTGCCTCTTCAGTCCCATTGTTCTCTATGACCGGGGTGAGGGACAACCCCCACGTGCTGCTCTGGAGAGCAGCGGGTATGCCTACGATAAAGTCGATAGCAATCTCGCCGTTGCGTTCGGCTACGGTTTTCGACTTGGCGACGATGTAGACGGTCTGAATGTCCTCGCCCTTGATGGTGACTTCGCCCGTGGAGTCGCGTTCGACCTCGGCCAGATAGGCGCTGTCGCGGCCACCGTTCATCGAGATGCGGCGCATCTTGGCCACGGCACGTTCTACGTCCTCGACCTCGGGGGTCTCCACAGGGCCGTTGCCGGGCAGGTGGATGTCGGCCGTCGGGGTGCTGCGCTGCAAGGAGTGCGTCATGGCGCAGGAGAGCATCAGGACGCAGAGGGCGAAGTATACGATTGTTCTATATGGTTTCATGTTACGCAATAGGGGATGCTGGGTTGGTTATCAAAATTCTATGATTGCGGCGAATGCGTTCGAGAAATATTTTCTCGATTTCGTCATGTGCCGGCGCTTTCTTCGGGGCGGCCAGACACCATTCGTCGTAGCACTCGGGGCAGAGATACCGGTTGAACGCGGCGACATAGAACCCGGTCGTCGTAATGCGGCTCCCGCATGTGTCGCACTTTTCCGCCCGTTGCCAGCATGTGCTTTCATCGGCTGAAACGGCGAGGATTGAATAATTCTTGGAATTGCTGAAGGTCGTTGCCATACGTATGCGAAAGTTTATGCGATTTTGCTATCTGTTGGCGGGCATGGCGATGCTGTTGAGATTTCATTTTTGCGCAACTGTTTTGCGAGCGAAAAATGGAGCGCATCATCGCAGATCATGCACATGTACAACAATGCCGTTGTGCCGAGCTGGATTGTGTCGGGATGTGTTTGAATGAAGGGTATTTTCTCTGTCAGAGAACTTATGAATGCGAGATCTTTAAAAAACAGGGCTATTATGATTACCAGACATGCTTCTTGCAGAATCCGAATAGAGGGTATTAAAATATTCGATTTCCAATCATGTGATTTCAGATTATTTGTCCGATATTCCATGTCCAAGCGTTTGATAAGACATACGGCAACCATGCTTGCCAATGCCACACTTTTATTGAAGAGGAAAAATAAAATGAGCCCGAGGGTAAGGGTTGTAAGGAGTATTGGATCCATACCCATTATCCGAGGCCGTGAGAGGGTGCCGAAAACCATATTTCCCCGCACTATTTTGTCTTCAGCCCTCTTGACGTTCTTTTCTTCAACGGCGATTTGACTTTCTGATCTGACGGGAACTGTACCATGCCATGTCTCATAGCATTTAGGGCAATACATGAGATCGAAGGCTCCTACGTAGAACCCATTTGAACTGATCTTTTGGTTGCAGCGGTCGCAGACTTTGGCCCGAGCCCAGACCTTGATTTCATCGGCAGACAATGCCAGGATCTTGTATCCTTTGGAATTTTCGAAAGTCGTTGTCATGGGATCTGTGAATTAGAACAAGTAGGAAAATGACAGGTTGCATTTGATCGGGACGAGCAGGAACCGGCGGTGACGATAGGTATACTCGTCGTCGAACTCCCCGATGTACTTCGGCCGCAGCTTCTCGGTGTAGGGGGTATAGACGATACCGGCTCCGATCTCGACGATGAAGTTCCAGCGCGTACTCAGGAGCTTCGAGTAACCCCACGAGCATCCGATGCCGTAGGCATTGCCTTTGAAAGTGCGTTTGTCGTAACCTATGGTGTAGTTGGCATAAAACAGCGAGGGGGAGACGAACTGTCCGATGTATCGCTCGACGAACCAGTGCCGCCATCCCGGTTGCAGGACGACATGGCTCCACTGGGTGTCTCCGAACTTGAACGGATTGGCTGACACCGGAATGTTGATCGTATTGTGCAAGTTCACGTTCAGATCGACGGCCGCGTTTATGTTCCCGGCAGCCCATCCGACGATGTTGGTCGATACGGACGAGAACTGGGCGTGTGAAACTGACCATGTGGAAATAGTCAAGAAAACAAGCAAGATGTATTTCATACGAGAAAAATAGTAGTGACGCAAATCTTTTGCTCTTCCCTTCACTTTCAAAATCAGGGAGGTGTCGCTTTGGAACTCAGTTAGCTTTTTTTAACCATTCAAGGTAGAGATAGCAAAATGGGAGTGGGTTTTGTTCGATGTCGTTTTTCTTGATTGTGTAATGTAAATGTGGCCCGGTGCTTTGTCCCGTGTTTCCGACATAGCCGATAATCTTTCCGATGTGTACTGTGTCTCCATAATTTACAGCTTGTAGTTTCAAATGACCGTACATGGTTTCGAATCCGTATTTATGTCGGATCTTGACATATTTACCTGTAATTGGGTCTTGAGCTACTGCATTGACAATACCATTGGCCGTTGCATAAACTTTTTCTCCCAGCCGACCCGGAAGATCAATGCCTGAATGGTGTTTGTATTCATGCTGAATGGGGTGTAGCCGATTTCCATAGTATGAGCTTATGTGCAGATTCGTAAAATCATTGGCATATAAAGGTGTAATGCACGGTATATCAAATATTATTTTGTTGTCTGGGATTAAATTTATGCAGCGTTCAATTTGCCGATAGTTCGCAGCCAGCGTCAATAATTCTGTGAGCTTTGCTGATGCTTCCTGAGCGCTTATGGTGGTTGGAATTGATAATAAAATTATATATAACAAGCTTTTCATAGCTATTGAGATTAATTATGGTCATAGCCTTCGCGTAATGCCAGACACTTTAGGCCCTCATAAACGGCTTCCCATACATATTTTTTGCGCGAGTCATAGAGATAGCGAGTTATAATAGTATCCATTTCTTCAGTAAATTCTATTGTTGTACGACGTACAGTTTTTCTTATCTGTTTACGTCCTTTTTTTCTCCCACGGTGCCTGGAGCCTTGCCCCATGCCGATAATCAGATCATCTATTTCTTCTCCCATTGGTTTTTCGGTTTAATCAGGTTTATTACTTCTTGGGAGAAATTTGCCATATCAATTGCTGCATTACTGCGCCTGTCGCATTCGTACACGCTTTGGTGAACAAGCTCTGCCCGGCGGAAGCATTCGCAATACCTTATTCGAGTTGTGAAAACAGGCAAATTGTGGTCTTGCAGATACGCGAGCAGCGTTTTCGAAGCAACACGCCCAACATTGAATAAAGTTGGGAGTATGCCTAAAATTTTTACATTGGGGTTGTATTCTCGTTGGGCTACCGCAATCGTTGCAATGACAGACTCGAGCCCTTGCGATGCAAAATCGCCTGCCGTGACAGGGACGATTACGTAGTCGGCGGCGACCACTGCATTTACAACTGTCTGTCCCAGACTGGGCGGACAGTCTATGATACAGTAATCGTAGATCTCTGTATATGTTCGACTTTGTAAAACGTCGGCTAAAATGTAGAGCGAGTCCTTTTCTCCCTCTATCAATGAATTAATTTTGGATGATTTTGCTGTTGATGGAATGATATGCAGATTCTTTTTTATAATTGTCGGCGTGACTTTATCGCGTAGGGCGAACAAGGTGAAGAAATTGTCGTTTTTGGGCGTTTCAACATTATAAAAATGAGTCAGGTTTGCTTGTGGGTCTGCATCTACGAGAAGCACTCTTTTCTTCTCAATGTTAGCTATGTATTCCGCTAAATTGATTGTGGTTGTGGTTTTGCCGACACCGCCTTTAAGGTTGAGAATTGGTATTACTTTCATTGTCGTTATTAATTTGAAGGGTTAGAGAAATCGAATTTAGTTTGTATTTCTGCTGGCTTCAGGATGGTGCTATAAATAATATTTTGCATTGCTTGACGATAATATGCAGCACGGTCGGTTATCGTGTTTGCATTGTCGCCGATATAAGCCAGCAATTCATTATGTTTATCGTATATGTATTTACTATTTCGAGGTGTGATTTTATCCATAAGGGGTCGCATAGAACGCGCAGATACGCCTAAATATGAACTTGTGTCTTTTATTCTGTTTTTCCGGTTTTCATAGTCTCGCCTTTCCTGATCGCTCAGGCGGCCGTCGTGAATCGTGAAATAAATTATATCTGGCACTTTCGAACGTAGTGGAAAGCGTTCGTAAAATGTAAACCAGAAATTCGTTTTGTTCATCAGGGCATTAGCACTGCTTTTCAGTATCCGTTTTCGAAAGTCGTGATACGAACTATATCGCGTAGAATCCACATTGAGGATTGCGCGTAATTCCAGATAAGAAACTATCCATTGCCCCTTATCAGCCCAGCGGCAGATGTGGAAGTATAATTTTGCAGTATAGACAGAATTGACCTTCTCGACCGTTTCTTTTAATATCTGCGAGAACCCATTTCTCGGATTGATAATCGTTTGTACGATTTGTGCATGGAAAAAGAAATGTGCATTCTGGCGTCGTTTATTTTTGCGTTCTATCGCAACATGGCATAATCCACCTGTTGCGGTAAGTTCCTTATTGGTTAATGCAGATTTTTGAGGGAAGGTGACGCTTATGCGGCTCATATCGAGCAAGGCTTTCTCAAGGTCGTCATAGTGTTCCGGGCGAACGCCAAAATCCCGGAGAGGTAGGACGATTTCGACTATGCGGGAAGCTTTATCCCAATAGACATTTTTTGATTGTAGGGAAATTGTACTACCTGCAGTGTTGAAGTTCGTTTGAATGAGCGGTTGCAGGGAGATTGCAATCCGGAATAAGGCAATGAATTGTGTGTAAGAATACGCCGAACGCATATCAATGAACAGGTTCGGATGCTTGATTTTTGTAAACGAAGATATATCAGCAGGCGTATCCAGAGTTGCGCTTTCTGGAATCGTATAGATATATCCACCTTTGTCTCGTATTTTTACTTGATTTGCCATACTTTAAAAATTGGGGAGACGGGGGCAACCGCCTCCCCTGACGGTCTCTACCTTTGCTTCAGAAGATAGATCATTAAAAGAACCAAATATGCTATTACACGCATATTCTATTATCATTTGGGAACCCAATGCCCCATGATGTCCTGTTTGAATTTTGGCTCATGCTTTTTCCAACTCCATTTCTCTGCCCGAGAATGATCGTAGGCTTTTATCCATTCAGTCGTTGGGTATTTTGTTAAAATCTTATTTTTAAGTTCATTGCTAATGACTTGTTTTATAGAGCAATTGTGCCATTTTATTATGCGGCAGTGAGGACAATCGTATATAATCTTTTTCCCGACTTCTGCGTTATGTGCGCAGTTTGGGCATAATACTTTGAACAATACCGTGTAAGTGCGGAGACGTAGGTATTCACGCCTTTCTTGTTTGTCTACGGTGGCCCAATACTCTGCCCATTCTTCTTTTGTCAGTGGTCTGTTGCTCCCCATCACCAGCTTTGATGTATAGTAGTTGGACGGATGATTGACATAGTGCCATGTTTATTTCTACACGACTTAAGTAGTATCGAGAACCAACTTTATTTTTGGTGATTAACTTGAGTGCGAGAAGTTCTCTAATTCTGCTCTCTCCGAATTCTAATTCTGCTTTCTTTTGAGATAAAGCATCTGATTTTGGCCGTAATTCCTTCAGGACTGTCGCGGAACCTATCGCAATAGCTTCTTCAAGTAGTTGCCTAATTGTTTTAAGATCCAGGATCATCGTTTATCCGAATTATTGTAAATAGCTTCTGTTTTCTATTTTTGTGAGTCTTGAATCGCAAATGAGAAAACCTTTTGTTTCTTCGTAGCCTTTTGATTGCTGCACGTGCGTTGTCGGCCGTGTTGTCTTCTAACTTCATGGGCCAATCATCTCCGATTGCCATTTCTGTTAGTATTGTCTGCCAGTTCAAAGGTGCAGATGTTGGTCTTTTTTTCGAAAGTCTCCTCATTTTTGTCTAATTCCTATATTTTTAGTATCTTACCCAACTTTATATGGGTATTTGCATGTGGTATGCATGTACTGTGATGCAAATATATACTCAATTTGAATAAAATCCAAACTAATTGCTGCTGTTTTTTACTCAATTTATTTATTGTTGTGATGGATGAAGATATTAAAAGACTACAACTCAAGCAGTTGATAGATTATTATGCTAATGGTAATAAGTCTGAATTTGCCCGTAAGATTGGGATTACTCCTCAAGGTTTGAGTAGTTGGATTATGCGAGGGAGTTTTGATTTAGAAATTATTTACTCGAAATGCGAAAATCTGTCTGCTGATTGGTTGTTTACAGGTAAGGGGCGTATGATAAAAAGCAATGATGTGACTGAGCGGGAGGAAATGATAAAATCCTCTGCTCATTCTCAACCTTGTACGATTGATTCTGTGCATGCTAATCTGGTGCAGGCTTTGGCAGATGCAAACAAAGCGCTTGCAGCGGCTAATGATACAATATCCAATCAACAAAAAATGATTGCAAATATCATAAACACAAATAGTTACCCCCCCCCTCGGAATTTAGATGCACAGCCCATACTAAACCCTGTTGATAAAAAATAGTTGCTGGGTATGGCATAGTGTCTATTTAGTGCTGTCCAGGGAAGGAGTTGCAAGAATAGAATGGAAAAATTAATAAATGTTGCTCAAAAGAGAGTGTTGTATAGATTGTAAGGTGCTGAATATGAATTGATATAGAGGCTGAAGTGTGTTAGCCTTCTAAGCTGCGGGTCGCGCGTTCGAACCGCGCCGGAATCACCCGGAAAAGGGAGCGCTGGAATCGAATCCGGGCTCCCTTTTCGTTTTCCCGCCCGCATCTTCCTTCGCCGGGTTTGGCGTCCTGCGGACTTTTTCGTAAATTTGGGCCGAATCCGATATTTTCAGGCATGGAACCGCTACCGGGCTGCAACATAAAGTATCTCAACATCAGCCGCAACGACGAGGCGTGGGGGCTGGTCGTCACGACGGCCGGGTACCAGGCGGTCGCGGCGCACAGTTCCTACCCGCAGGCGCAGCATCCCGAATCCCATATTTTCGACCCCGGCAAGGGGCGCGTCCTGAAGGAGTACCAGTTGGTCTACATATCGCGCGGGGAGGGCTATTTCGAGTCCCGTTCGTGCCGCCGCCAGCGGATCAGGGCCGGGACGATGATCCTGCTCTTCCCCGGGGAGTGGCATACCTACGAGCCCGACAGGGCTACCGGGTGGTTCGAACATTGGGTGGGATTCCGGGGCGGCAGCGTCGATGCGCAGGTCGCCAACGGGTTCTTTTCGCCGCGCAACCCGCTTTTCGGGCTGGGATTCAGCCAGACGATCATCGGCATGTACGAGGAGCTCGTCGGCTATGCGCTCCGGGAACAGGCCGGTTACCAGCAGGTCGCGGCCGGGATCGTGCAGTTCCTGCTGGGTTCGGTCTACTACAAGCACCGGAACCTTCTGTTCAACGACTCGATGGCCATCCGCAAGATCGACGAGGCGCGCGCCCTCATCAAACGCGAGGTCGAGGGCGGCCTCACGCCGCAGGGGATCGCCGAACGCCTGTCGGTCAGCTATTCGTGGTTCCGCAAGATGTTCCGGCAGTATGCCGGAGCCTCGCCTGCGCAATATCTCTCGCAGATCCGGTTCCTGCGTGCCAAAGAGCTGCTCGATACGACGGAGCTCACCGTCGCGGAGATCGCATACAGGCTCCGGTTCGAGCCCCCGAGCCACTTTTCCACATTCTTCCGCAAAAGGGAGGGCGTCCCGCCCCAGCAGTACCGCCGCGAGCGGAGGCAGCCCGGGCGGTAACCCCCTCAGCAGACGACCGTCACCGGGATTCCGAGCAGCGCGGCGTATTTGCGGATCGCTCCGGCGACATGTCCCACACCGATGGCGCAGTGGTGCGAAGGCCCCGCCTTGCTCCAGCGGTCGATGAATTCCCGCGCGGGAAGCGGGAACCTGTAACGGCTGTTGATGTTGCCGATGTTCAGCACGGGGCCCGGCACCGATTCGCCTTCGGCCAGCAGGAACGAAATCCCGTCGCGTCCTTCGACCACCGACAGGAGTGTCACCGGGCCGTGTTTCACGGACATCTGGATCGACAGCCCCTTGCCGGGTTTGCCGTGGTAAACGGGAAGCGGCACCAGGCGGGCTTTCTCTTCGCCGAGCAGGAAGTGCGCCGGGCCGTCGTGCCCCAGCAGGATGACGTCGTCGGTGAAGTCCATGCCGTAGAATTCCGAGAAACAGCCCCCGGCACCCAGCAGCGACATGATTTTCATGGCCTGCACGTTCTTCACCTCGTATTCGCCCGCGACGGGGATGCCGCGCCCCGTCAGCAGGGTGTTGCCGGCGATGACCGAAGTGACGATGTCCTCGTAGGCGTTGCCCGCCGCCCCCGCGTAGTAGTAGGCCAGGGAACCCAGCCGGTGCGCTTCGGCGAGCTTGTCCAGCGCTACGGAAGTGCGTGCGGCGCGCTCGAGTTCCTC
>ERZ791808.827-NODE-827-length-28979-cov-12.226248_pt1 | contig 28979 bp, 25 predicted proteins | sample MGYA00510305_ERZ791808 | MGnify/ENA primary metagenome ERZ791808 (study PRJEB30046, sample SAMN00792024) | human gut metagenome | study: EMG produced TPA metagenomics assembly of the A metagenome-wide association study of gut microbiota in type 2... | reverse complement strand
GACAAAATAGACCAGCAGGGAGCAGAGCTTAAGGCCAGAGGACTGCTGTCATGATTTACTGCCCGTCGTGTGGACATGTTGCTCACACCCGTCGCGCACATTTCATGGACGATGGCACCAAGATAATGATTGCACAGTGCCGGAATATTTATTGCTCTGCGACATTTGAAGCGAGTGAAAGCTTTTTCTCTGACAGTAAAGATTCAGGAATGGAATACATTTCAGGCAAACAGAGATACCGCGATTCACTGACGTCAGCCTCCGGCAGTATGAAACGCCCGAAAAGAATGCTTGTTACCGGATATTGTTGTCGGAGATGTAAAGGCCTTGCGCTGTCAAGAACATCGCGGCGTCTGTCTCAGGAAGTCACCGAGCGTTTTTATGTGTGCACGGATCCGGGCTGTGGTCTGGTGTTTAAAACGCTTCAGACCATCACCCGCTTCATTGTCCGCCCGGTCACGCCGGACGAACTGGCAGAACGCCTGCATGAAAAACAGGAACTGCCGCCAGTACGGTTAAAAACACAATCATATTCGCTGCGTCTGGAATGAGGGCTGCCGGTTAACCCCGGCCGTCGCCGCACACCGTATTTTTATTCTTCAGCATGATGAGAAAGAGATAACGATGGAAAGCACAGCCTTACAGCAGGCCTTTGACACCTGTCAGAATAACAAAGCAGCATGGCTGCAACGCAAAAATGAGCTGGCAGCGGCCGAACAGGAATATCTGCGGCTTCTGTCAGGAGAAGGCAGAAACGTCAGCCGCCTGGACGAATTACGCAATATTATCGAAGTCAGAAAATGGCAGGTGAATCAGGCCGCCGGTCGTTATGTTCGTTCGCATGAAGCCGTTCAGCACATCAGCATCCGCGACCGGCTGAATGATTTTATGCAGCAGCACGGCACAGCACTGGCGGCGGCACTGGCACCGGAGCTGATGGGCTACAGTGAGCTGACGGCCATTGCCCGAAACTGTGCCATGCAGCGTGCCACAGATGCCCTGCGTGAAGCCCTTCTTTCCTGGCTTGCGAAGGGGGAAAAAATTAATTATTCCGCACAGGATAGCGACATTTTAACGACCATCGGATTCAGGCCTGACGCGGCTTCGGTGGATGACAGCCGTGAAAAATTCACCCCTGCGCAGAACATGATTTTTTCGCGTAAAAGTGCGCAACTGGCATCACGTCAGTCTGTGTAAAACTCCCCGAAAATCCGCCCGTTTTTACTGGAAAAAGCCATGCATCGATAAGGTGCATGGCTTTGCATGCGTTTTCCTGCCTCATTTTCTGCAGACCGCGCCATTCCCGGCGCGGTCTGAGCGTGTCAGTGCAACTGCATTAAAACCGCCCCGCAAAGCGGGCGGGCGAGGCGGGGAAAGCACTGCGCGCGATGTATCATAAAAATGTCTTTTAGAATTATCACAAATCTCATTCAGCTTTAAAATTCATTTTCAAGATGTAGATCTGTGCTTTATATGAACGTAATATATGAACATTAACGACTTATTTTTCCACATGGAGCAAAGTGAAGTGGCGATTGTTGAATTGCATTTTGATGGCGATATTGCACCTGATCACCAAGTATCCCTGAGAACTCTTTCTAAAAGCCTAGGCCATTTGCAAAGTGCCTTAGATCGGGCTTATCTTGACATCAGACATGGTAATCTTTGGAAATATGCAAAGATGCATCATGACTACTATAAAGATGTTGAACTGTTGGTACAGCCCCCTAGAGAAGGTGGATATATTATCGACTTCTTCTCTAAGAAAGATATTACAAAAAAAGTAGTCGAAAGGGTTTCAAATGCACTAAATAATGCAGTTAAAGAAGCACAGCAGTCTGGTCTTGAAAATGCTGAAACTATTAGTAAAAGTGTAGAGACTAGACGTGCACAAATTGCTAGCCAGAAAATTTTACCTCGTGATTATCAGCAACTTTTGGAAAATCCGGATGCAGCAGTTAATCGACGGTATGGTGACCGAGCAATTGTGAGAGAGATAGATCAAATGTTGGCAATTATTAGGTCTCATCATTCAGGGGATAGCTCGCTAGAAATATCGTTGACAGCAGATCGCACAGAGGTTTTTGGGTTCAATAGAGCAAAAGCCAATGATTTTCATAGGGTTATAACTAGGAAGAAATTGGGTGACCCTGTAATTTATCGAGTGAAAGTTACAGAGATGGATTTGCAATATCTTTCTGCTAAAATGAAAAACAGTTTTAACAATTCGGTAAGTACACTGAGATTTGCCTCAAAAGAAGATTTTCAAGAGGTTTTTCCTTATTTTCAGAATGAAAGAGAGATGGTGTTTTTAGGTGCTCCATATATAGAATATGGAGCTTTTGATCCAAATTGTGGAGATGTATATTTTATACAGGTGTATTAATGGATGAACTAGCAAAAAAAGTCCAAGAGAAATATATTGAGGATCTTACTTGTAAGTATCCTCTTCATCGTTTTTTGATATTATTCATGGTAATTTTCTTTATGTTGACTTATCAGAAAGGTAATGTTGATATATATAATATCATGAATCAAACTTCCCTTAAGGATGTGCTTGATTTTCAACAGGGAGTACTGTCAGGGCTTTCAGTGTTGCAATTAATACAAGCCCTAATCATTTCTCTGGTTTTAAATTATGGTCATAAGAAAATAAACTTTTCAGTTTTCAATCGCCTTGTTTTTATTGGTGATTTTGATGGCTATATTTTAAGGATTTATGAGAAATATGAGGGGTTAAAACGAAATGATGCCCATGATTTTTTTATTATTAAGGAGATAGATAAAAAGATATCAGATAAAAAGGCTAATCTTCGAGTTAAGATAATTAACTCTGAGATTATTTTTTCTCTTTTGTTTTGTTTGTTGTGGAGTTTTCATATATCCATGGCAAATATAACATTGATGCTTTTGGTTATTCTTTTTTGGTGTTATATCCAATGGGATATTTTTAATTTTTATACCTCAGATTTTTTTCCTTTATATGTTGCAAAACAATATATGCTAGATGAACCTATAATTGTTACAGAAGGCTTTCATGAATGAAAGCCTTAAAATTTTTGATGATTAAAAAGCTTTTATTTAGAGTTCATGACAAATAATCCCCACCAATTTAAAAGCTCTTTACGTTGCTCGAGATATAAAGCGCGATTATATGCACGCCGAACTTCGTCTTTGTCAACATGAGAAAGTGCAGTTTCAATAACATCTGAATTAAAACCTGCCTCATTCATCGCTGTACTTGCAATAGAACGCAAACCATGAGCAACCAATTTTTGTCCATATCCAATACGTTTTAATGCCGCATTTGCTGTTTGGCTATTCATTGCTTTTTGGGGATCGTTTCGACTCGGAAAAATATATGTCCGATGCCCACTTATTGGTTTCATCACCATAAGAATGTCTAAGGCTTGAGGAGACAAAGGAACAATATGTTCTCGCTTAGCCTTCATCCGCTCGCTTGGAATCACCCAGAGCTTTGCATCCAGATCGAGCTCAGCCCACCGAGCACCAGATGCCTCTGATGGACGCACGAGGGTCAGAAGTTGCCATTCTATAAGACAGCGAGTGGGAACGGATAAGTTTGACATAGCTAAAGAACGCATTAGTTCCGGCAGTTCTTCAGGTCTCAGCGTCCGCATATTTTGTTTTTTGGGTTTTTCAAAGGCCATCCCGACGCCTGATGCAGGATTTGCATCGAGCAGACCAGTATTTACGGCATAAATCATAATCTCGTTAATCCGCTGTATCAGGCGACGTACAGTTTCAAGAGCCCCACGTGCTTTTATTGGCTCAAGGGCTTCGACTAGAGTCCGGGCTTTGATTTGCTGGACAGGGAGCTCCCCGATAGCTGGGAATATGTCCTTTTCCAGAGAGCGCCATATATCCTTAGCGTAATCAGGGGTAACGCTTTTGCTTTTTAGCTGGAACCAATTGAATGCAACAGTCGAAAAAATACTGTCTATGGCTATCTGTTGTTGTTCTTCGATAAGTTCAGCTTGAACTTGTGGATCTAGGCCATTAGCTAACAAAGCAAGATAATTCGCCCTTAACCTTCTAGCATCAGCAAGTGAGATAGCTGGGAAAGCACCTATCCCTATCATTGTTCTTTTTTTTGTAGTTGGTCGTTGATAGCGAAAGCGCCAGAGTTTTTTACCGTTTGTTTTCACTATCAGAAAAAGCCCATCACCATCATGCAGTGTTAGATCCTTATCTAGCGCTTTAGCACGTAGAACTTCGGTGTTGCTCAGAGGGCGTGTTGTCCGAGCCACTTGGCCGCTCCTTAATGAATTGGTATACGCGTTTAGGTATACATCCTATCGTATACCTAAACGTATACCAATAATCACTGGATTTAGCGGGATATCCTCGGACAACGGTAGACACAAAAAAGCCCACAGGGCTTGCGCCATGCGGGCTTTCAGGATTTCTCCGGACGTATCCGGAAGAGCAAGTGGTGGAGCTGGCGGGAGTTGAACCCGCGTCCGAAATTCCTACATCCTCGGTACTACATGCTTAGTCAGTCTTTACATTCGCTTGCCAGCTGCGGACGGACACGCCACTAACAAACTAGCCTGATTAAGTTTTAACGCTTCAACCCCAGGCAGGGCTTCCACGCGATCTCTTTTGGGTTTGACCTCTCTTGATCCCCGTCCTAAGAGCGGAGGCTAGGGAGAGAGGGCTCTAAGCAGGTTATTAAGCTGCTAAAGCGTAGTTTTCGTCGTTTGCGACTATTTTTTGCGGCTTTTTACGAGGCCAACCGCCCCTCGGCATGCACCTTGGGTTTCGCAAATCCCGTCGAATCCAGAATCAGCCCCAATGTGTAAAGGTAAGTATACCAGATTTATGAGCGCCATGACCAGCCTCAATGGCGTTATCGTTAAAGATTTAGCACCCATGTAGCCTGATTTTTATTCGATTAAGCAATGGGATGGCAACATTTGTGTCGGATGTGATAGCCAATAAGATGTTCATTCGCGCCGCCGGAGAGGGAGGCGCGGTGAGGAACTGGTCAATAATTGGAGTGCAGGTTTAACGGTGGGCGTTTTTCATGATACGTGCTTTATCCACCTGCCATTCGCGCTCTTTGATATCTGAACGTTTATCGTGCTGTTTCTTACCTTTGGCGACGCCGATTTTCACTTTGCACCAGGCATTTTTCCAGTACAGGGAGAGCGCCACTACGGTATAGCCTTCTCGATTGACGCGACCGTACAATGAGTCCAGTTCGCGCTGGTTGAGAAGTAACTTGCGGGTACGGGTAGGATCGCACACCACATGCGTGGAGGCCACGGCCATTGGCGTGATGTTAGCGCCAAACAGAAATGCCTCTCCGTCACGCAGAAGGACGTAGCTGTCGCTGATATTGGCTTTTCCTGCGCGCAGGGATTTAACTTCCCAGCCTTGCAGGGCAAGTCCCGCTTCGAACTCTTCTTCGATAAAGTATTCGTGACGGGCGCGCTTGTTAAGCGCGATGGTCGCTGAACCAGGTTTATGTGCTTTTTTCTTCGTCATAAGCGTCGTGAATCATCGGTAATCTGAAATCGAAAACACCCCATATCAATCCTGCGGGGGACAAGGCTCTATCTTAGCATGAACCCGATGTTACCCAGCGCCGGGATAGCGTTTTTTTTACAGCAGGATAAATGATATTATTTGTTGGATTTTTGTTGATGGAAATTGTTATGCCTCAGATTAGCCGGACCGCACTGGTACCCTACAGCGCGGAGCAAATGTATCAGTTAGTGAATGACGTTCAGTCTTATCCTCAGTTTTTGCCGGGTTGTACCGGAAGTCGGATTCTGGAGTCCACTCCTGGGCAGATGACTGCGGCGGTAGATGTCTCTAAGGCTGGGATCAGCAAAACGTTTACTACCCGCAACCAGTTGACCAGTAACCAAAGTATTCTTATGAATCTGGTGGATGGGCCGTTCAAGAAATTGATTGGTGGATGGAAGTTTACGCCGCTGAGCCAGGAGGCGTGTCGTATCGAGTTTCATCTCGACTTTGAGTTTACCAATAAGTTGATTGAACTCGCCTTTGGTCGCGTGTTTAAAGAGCTGGCGGCTAATATGGTCCAGGCTTTTACGGTTCGTGCGAAAGAGGTTTACAGTGCCAGGTAAAATTGCCGTTGAGGTGGCTTATGCGCTACCTGAGAAGCAGTACCTGCAGCGAGTGACGCTGCAGGAGGGCGCGACGGTTGAAGAAGCTATTCGCGCCAGTGGCTTGCTGGAATTGCGTACCGATATCGATTTAACTAAAAACAAAGTCGGCATTTACAGCCGTCCGGCAAAACTAAGCGATAGTGTGCATGATGGCGATCGGGTGGAGATTTATCGCCCTCTCATTGCCGATCCGAAAGAGCTTCGCAGGCAACGAGCAGAAAAATCAGCGAATAAATAACAGACAGAAAAAAGGTGCTCATTGAGCACCTTTTTTAACGTCTTTGAGAGCAACTTTATTATTAGTTACCACTCAGCGCAGGTTTGTTATCAATATTGGTCAACACACCGCTACTGTTAAAGGTCAGCGTCAGCGTTTGCTGAGTTACACCTTCATGACCTGGTTGCTGGCGGAAGACATAGAACCAGGTATTCGTACCAAATGGATCGGACATCAGCGGTGTACCCAATGCGTACGCAACTTGTTGTTGCGTCATGCCAACACGTATTTTGGATACGTCGTTAGCGGTCAGATAGTTCCCCTGGTTGATGTCAGGACGGTAAACCACTCGCTCCAGAGTGGAACAGCCTGCGGTCAACATCAATAGTACTGCTGCTGCAGCAGTCAGCGTTTTACAGCGCATAGTGATTTGATTCCTTTTCGGGCCCGAGCAGTACGTGGCTCATCTGTAATATGCCGATGATAATAGACCTTTCATCACTTTAAAACCTTTTGCTTTCCGGTCTTACGGCGTTTTGCTGTTTACTCTGACCGTGAAGCAGGAAAAAAGTTTACGCTGCAAGCAGTTCTTTCGCATTCGCCAGTGTATTACGTGTGACTTCACTGCCACCAAGCAGGCGCGCCAGCTCTTGTAACCGCGCTTTTTTATTCAGGGATTGCATATGCGTTTCTGTCATCGCACCATCGGTTTCTTTGCTGACAAAATAGTGTTGATGACCACATCCCGCGACTTGTGGCAGGTGGGTAACACACATCACCTGAGTTGATTCGCCGAGTTGACGCAGCAGTTTGCCGACAACTGCCGCTGTTGGACCGCTAATCCCTACATCCACTTCATCAAAAATCAGTGCCGGGGTTTCCATTTTACGCGCCGTGATGACCTGGATTGCCAGTGCGATGCGGGACAATTCACCACCGGATGCGACTTTGGCAATAGGCTGCATTGGCTGACCTGGGTTGGTGGTTACCCGAAACTCAATACGATCGGCACCGTCAGCGCCCAGGTGATGCTCGTCAAATTTAACATCGATCGTAAACTGCCCATGCGGCATTGAGAGCGCATGCATACTGTCGGTGATCAGCTGTGCAAGTTCTTCTGCATATTGCTGGCGTTGTTGGTGTAATGCGCGCGCGATTTCCAGTGCCTGCTGATGATGTTTCGTTACCGCCAGCGCAAGCGTTTCTTGTGAGTCGGCCTGATCGTCCAGTTGCTGCTGTTCTTCCAGTAGCGACTGGTAATACTGTGGCAATGCCTCAGGGCTGACGTGATGTTTACGTGCCAGCGAAATCTGTTTTGAGATGCGCTGTTCAAGTTCAAATAGTCGGTTGGGATCGAGATCCAGACGATCGCAGTAGTGGCGCAGTTCATCGCTGGCTTCAGCAATCTGGATGGTAGCTTCTTCCAGCATATCAAGTACGCCGGACAGTTTGCTGTCCATGCCAATCAATTCGCTCACCAGTTGTTTAGCCGTGTAAAGCTGACTTTGCAGGTTTGCGTCTTCACCGTCGGCCATTAATGCCAATGCATTCTGGCTGGTGGTCAGCAATTGACCGCTGTTCGCCAGACGTTTGTACTCTTCGTCGATTTGTTCAAACTCTCCGGGCTGCGGATTAAATTCGTTAAGTTCTTTTAATTGGTATTGCAGCAGTTCCGCACGGGCGGCGCGTTCCTGACTTAACTGTTGATGATGCGCGAGGTCACGGCAGCTTTGATGCCACAACTGATAACGTGCGGTCATTTCCTGCAGTAGAGAGGTTTCATTGGCATAGCCATCAAGCAGGAATTTTTGGTGCTCAGGTTTGGTGAGTAATTGATGAGCGTGCTGACCATGGATCTGAATCAGCAACTGACCCAGTTCGCGCAGTTGTGACAGAGGAACAGCTGTACCGTTGATGAAACCACGGGAGCGACCATCGCTGCTGATCACGCGACGAAGCAAACATTCATGCCCGTCTTCAAGCTGGTTTTCTTCCAGCCAGCGCAGAGCCGCTGGCGTATCTTTCAGAGAAAAACGGGCGCACAGGTCAGCGCGAGCAGCGCCGGTACGCACCATGTCGGCTTCAGCGCGACCACCGAGACAAAGACCGAGGGCATCTATTGCAATAGATTTACCCGCGCCGGTCTCGCCAGTTATTACGGTCATGCCGCTATGAAAATCAATCTCAAGCTCACGAACGATAGCAAAGTTGCTGATGGTCAGTTGTGCCAACATAGTCGTTTTCCTGTATGAAAAACCATTACTGTTATTGTGTACAGTATAAACTGGTTTTATATACAGTAAAGAGGCTGGCGTAAAATTAGAATAATTTTTTTGACCAGCCGAGCTTGGTGCTTAATGTGTTGAAATAACTGTAATCTTTCGGATGAATCAGATTCAGATGGTAATCACAGCGACGAATCAGGACATCTTCACCTTCCTGAATCGGCAGTGCTATCTGGCTGTCGCAACTGATTTCCAGGTCGTTACGGCGATGCGAAAAACGCAGACGGATCGTGCTGCTGCTGTTTATGACCAGTGGTCGTGCTGACAACGTATGCGGGAACATGGGCACCAGGGTAATCGCATCCAGAGAGGGGGTCAGAATAGGACCGCCTGCAGAGAGGGAATAGGCGGTGGAGCCTGTTGGCGTCGAAATAATTAGTCCATCAGATCGCTGAGAAAACGCAAAGATCTCGTCGATATACACTTCGAACTCAATCATATGCGCCACTTTGCCTGGATGAAGCACCACTTCATTTATCGCGGTGCTGATGCGTTTCTGGCAATCTTGCTGACAGACTTGCGCTTCCAGCAAAAAACGTTTCTCGCTGATGTAGTGGCCTTCCAGCACATCGGCTAACTGTTGCTGGGCGTTATCGGGGTCAAGGTCAGTCAGGAAACCCAGGTTGCCACGGTTGATTCCAATAACTTTAATATCGTAACGGGCGAGTGTGCGTGCCGCGCCCAGCATATTACCGTCGCCACCAACGACTACCGCGAGATCAGCTAGTTGCCCAATCTCCGCGAGCGTGCCAGTTTTCACATTCTTCAGTTGCAGTTCGTGAGCGATTTGTTGCTCAACGATGACCTCGTAACCTTTTGTGCACAGCCAGCGGTAGAGCATTTCATGTGTTGTCAGTGCAGTGGGGTGCCGTGGGTGTCCCACAATGCCAATACACTTGAAATGATTATTCATTTTTCCGAGGTCCTTGTTGCGAAGATTGATGACAATGTGAGTGCTTCCCTTGAAACCCTGAAACTGATCCCCATAATAAGCGAAGTTAGCGAGATGAATGCGAAAAAAACGCGGAGAAATTCATGAGTAGTAAAGAACAGAAAACGCCTGAGGGGCAAGCCCCGGAAGAAATTATCATGGATCAGCACGAAGAGATTGAGGCAGTTGAGCCAGAAGCTTCTGCTGAGCAGGTGGATCCGCGCGATGAAAAAATTGCGAATCTCGAAGCTCAGCTGGCTGAAGCCCAGACCCGTGAACGTGACGGCATTTTGCGTGTAAAAGCCGAAATGGAAAACCTGCGTCGTCGTACTGAACTGGATATTGAAAAAGCCCACAAATTCGCGCTGGAGAAATTCATCAACGAATTGCTGCCGGTGATTGATAGCCTGGATCGTGCGCTGGAAGTGGCTGATAAAGCTAACCCGGATATGTCTGCGATGGTTGAAGGCATTGAGCTGACGCTGAAGTCGATGCTGGATGTTGTGCGTAAGTTTGGCGTTGAAGTGATCGCCGAAACTAACGTCCCACTGGACCCGAATGTGCATCAGGCCATCGCAATGGTGGAATCTGATGACGTTGCGCCAGGTAACGTACTGGGCATTATGCAGAAGGGTTATACGCTGAATGGTCGTACGATTCGTGCGGCGATGGTTACTGTAGCGAAAGCAAAAGCTTAATTTCTGCTTTCGTAATAATTCACGGCCCTGCATGCGAATGCCGGGCCGTTTTCGTTACTCCGCCACACTCTCGCGCAGCGGTTTCACAGGAAAAACTTTTACCTGCTTAATCATATTGTCCTGTACGTCGAGAATATCGATATCGTACTCGCCAATACGCACGCGGGTGCCTGCGACAGGGATCTCTTCCAGTGCCTCAAGAATGACGCCATTAACCGTGCGGGCATCATCTTCCGGTAGATGCCAGTTAAAGGCTTTGTTGATTTCCCGCACGTTGGCGGTGCCATCGATAATCACCGAACCGTCGTTTTGCGGCGTGACCTCTTCGGCAAGTGTTGGCGACATCGACGTAGTGAAATCGCCGACAATCTCTTCCAGAATATCTTCAACCGTCACCAGCCCCTGAATGTCTCCATACTCGTTGACGACCAGGCCGACTTTCTTTTTGTTGCGCTGAAACTTTACCAACTGCGTGCTGAGCGGCGTACCTTCCGGCACAAAATAGATCTCGTCCGCGGCGCGCAGCATGGTTTCTTTGGTGAACTCTTTTTTCTCCGACATCAACCGCCAGGCTTCACGTACTCGCAGCATACTGATGGCGTCGTCCAGCGAATCACGGTAGAGCACGATGCGCCCGTGAGGTGAGTGGGAGAGTTGGCGCAGAATCGATTTCCAGTCATCGTTGATATCAATACCGATAATTTCACTGCGCGGCACCATGATGTCATCAACGGTCATTTTTTCCAGATCGAGCACCGACAGCAGCATATCCTGATTGCGACGGGAAATTTGTGAGCGTGATTCGTGCACGATAGTGCGCAACTCTTCTTTGCTCAAAGAGCCGCTAACCACGATATCGGTTTTGATACCCATCATGCGCATCAGCATACGGGTGATAGCATTCAGCAACCAGACCAGCGGCATCATCAAAATTTGCAGCGGAGCCAGCAGAAAACTACTCGGATAAGCGACTTTTTCCGGGTACAGCGCGGCAATGGTTTTCGGCAATACCTCAGCAAATACCAGTACGACAAAAGTCAGCACACCAGTCGCAATTGCCACGCCCGCATCGCCGTACAAACGCATCCCAACAATAGTGCCGAGCGCGGAGGCAAGAATATTGACCAGGTTATTGCCGATTAACACCAGGCTTATCAGGCGGTCTGGCTTACGCAGCAATTTTTCGACGCGTTTGGCCGAGCGATTACCCTGTTTCGCCATATGTCGCAGACGATAGCGGTTGAGGGTCATCATTCCGGTTTCGGACCCGGAAAAATAGGCTGAAATGACCACCATGATGATCAGAATAATGATCAACGTAGTAGTAGAAATGTGTTCCAGGGGAAACTCCTTTTCTGGGTTTAGCTGATTAACTGCTGGACAATTCGGCTGCCGAAGTAGGCCAGTGTCAGAATTACCGCGCCCGCAACGTTAAACCAGACGACGCGGCGTCCACGCCATCCTTCATGATAATGTCCCCACAGCAGCACAATATAGACAAACCACGCCACGATAGAGAGCACAGCCTTGTCGATATTTTCCATGCTAAATAAGTTGTGCATGTAGAACAGGCCAGTGCAAAGCGTGAGCGTTAGCAGCACCACGCCAATCTGCGTGATGTGGAACATTTTACGCTCGATACTCATCAATGGCGGCATTTCCTGGTTAAACGCCAGCTTCTTGTTCTTCAGTTGGTAATCAATCCACGCCAGTTGCAGCGCGTACAGGGCGGCGATAATTAGCGTGGCATAGGAAAAGAGCGATAAGCCAATGTGCACCAGCATCCCAGGCGTAGCTTCCAGATGGGTGATGTATTCATTGGGCATGAAGGTTGCCAGCGCCAGGTTGATAAGCGCAAAGGCATAGACAATGGGTAGCAGCAGCCAGCCACGATTGCGAGAAGCCACAATGGTCATTACCGTACAGATCATCAAACTGACCAATGAACCAACGTTCAGCAGGCTGAGGTTTTGTCCGCTATCACCGTCGGGCAGGATGCGGGCTTCCAGAGCGATTGCGTGGCAGACCAGCGCAATGACCGCAGAAATAATAGCCATGCGCCGCCAGCCGCCGTTTTTTTGCAGCAGACCGGGAACAATCAGCGCAAGACTGACGGAGTAGGCGACAAGCGCGAGCAGAGCAAAAACGGGCATAGTGATGTCGACAGTTTGAGCAATAAGAAAGAGAAGCAGTATAGCGTCAGGTGAACGCTGCTCCAACCGTTGCATAACAACAAAGACGCCTTCATGTTATACTGCGGCAAAATACTGATGATGTGTCGCGATTGCGGCCAACCGTTTCCACCCCAGGCGAGAGACAATGTTTGATAATTTAACCGATCGTTTGTCGCGCACGCTGCGCAATATCAGTGGCCGTGGACGCCTCACTGAAGACAACGTAAAAGATACGCTGCGCGAAGTGCGCATGGCGCTGCTGGAGGCGGACGTAGCTCTGCCGGTAGTGCGTGAGTTTATCAATCGCGTAAAAGAGAAAGCGGTTGGTCATGAAGTTAATAAGAGCCTGACGCCGGGGCAGGAGTTCGTCAAAATAGTCCGTAACGAACTGGTTGCGGCGATGGGCGAAGAGAACCAGACCCTGAACCTGGCTGCGCAACCGCCTGCGGTCGTACTGATGGCGGGCCTGCAAGGTGCCGGTAAAACAACCAGCGTTGGTAAACTCGGTAAGTTCCTGCGCGAGAAGCACAAGAAGAAAGTGCTGGTGGTTTCTGCCGACGTTTATCGCCCGGCGGCAATCAAACAGCTTGAGACGCTGGCAGAGCAGGTGGGCGTTGATTTCTTCCCTTCTGATGTTGGTCAGAAGCCGGTAGATATCGTTAACGCGGCGCTGAAAGAAGCCAAACTGAAATTCTACGACGTGCTGCTGGTGGATACCGCTGGTCGTCTGCACGTTGACGAAGCGATGATGGACGAGATCAAACAAGTCCATGCGTCGATTAACCCGGTTGAAACCCTGTTTGTGGTTGACGCCATGACCGGTCAGGATGCGGCCAATACGGCAAAAGCATTCAATGAAGCGTTACCGCTTACCGGCGTAGTGTTGACCAAAGTGGACGGCGATGCCCGCGGCGGTGCGGCGCTCTCTATTCGTCACATCACTGGCAAACCGATCAAGTTCCTCGGTGTTGGCGAGAAAACTGAGGCGCTGGAGCCGTTCCATCCGGACCGCATCGCGTCGCGTATTCTCGGCATGGGCGACGTACTGTCGCTGATCGAAGATATCGAAAGCAAAGTTGACCGCGCGCAGGCAGAGAAATTAGCCAGCAAGCTGAAAAAAGGTGACGGCTTCGATCTCAACGACTTTCTTGAGCAGCTGCGCCAGATGAAAAATATGGGCGGCATGGCTAGTCTGATGGGCAAGCTGCCGGGCATGGGGCAGATCCCGGATAACGTCAAGTCACAGATGGACGATAAAGTGCTGGTGCGTATGGAAGCCATCATCAACTCGATGACGATGAAAGAGCGCGCTAAGCCAGAAATCATCAAAGGTTCGCGTAAACGCCGTATTGCTGCCGGTTGCGGTATGCAGGTGCAGGACGTTAACCGTCTTCTGAAACAGTTCGACGACATGCAGCGCATGATGAAGAAAATGAAGAAGGGCGGAATGGCGAAGATGATGAGAAGCATGAAGGGTATGATGCCCCCAGGCTTCCCTGGTCGCTAATCGGCCTGGCTTGTTTGCCATTTTGGCACCGGGATGTGCTCGTCATCCTCACGTACTGCGTGTACGCTCCGGTGACTGCGCGCACTCCGGCACCAAACTGGCTGCACCGCCGACGGCCTTTTACAGCAGAGTTAGCAACTGTTGATTGCAATTCCCGCAAAAATGAGTAAAATTTTCGGGCTTTTAATATGACACCGGACTCCGTTCCTCGATGGGGTCCGGTTGTTTTATTCACACAAGAGGATGTTATGGTAACTATTCGTTTAGCACGTCACGGCGCTAAAAAGCGTCCGTTCTACCAGGTTGTTGTCGCTGACAGCCGTAATGCACGCAACGGTCGCTTCATCGAGCGCGTTGGTTTCTTCAACCCAATCGCTAGCGAAAAAGAAGAAGGCACTCGCCTGGATCTGGATCGCATCGCTCACTGGGTTGGCCAGGGCGCAACTATTTCTGATCGCGTTGCTGCGCTGATCAAAGAAGTAAACAAAGCAGCTTAATCTGTCACGGTGGTCATGATGAGCAAACAACTCACCGCGCAAGCACCTGTTGATCCCATCGTTTTGGGAAAAATGGGTTCGTCTTACGGTATTCGTGGGTGGCTCAGAGTGTTTTCTTCCACCGAAGACGCCGAAAGCATTTTTGACTATCAGCCCTGGTTTATCCAGAAGGCGGGTCAGTGGCAGCAAGTCCAGCTGGAAAGCTGGAAGCACCACAATCAGGACATGATCATCAAGCTGAAAGGCGTTGACGATCGTGATGCGGCGAACCTGCTGACGAATTGTGAAATTGTCGTGGATTCATCGCAGCTGCCTCAGCTTGAAGAGGGGGACTACTACTGGAAAGACCTGATGGGCTGCCAGGTAGTAACCACTGAAGGCTACGATCTCGGTAAAGTCGTCGATATGATGGAAACCGGATCTAATGACGTTCTCGTCATTAAGGCAAACCTGAAAGATGCGTTTGGTATCAAGGAACGTCTCGTACCGTTCCTCGATGGGCAGGTTATCAAGAAAGTCGATCTTACTACTCGTTCAATCGAAGTAGATTGGGATCCTGGTTTTTAAACCACCGGATAAACGGTAAAAGACGGCGCTATGTGGATTGGCATAATTAGCCTGTTTCCTGAAATGTTCCGCGCAATTACCGATTACGGGGTAACTGGCCGGGCAGTTAAAAATGGCCTGCTGAGCATCCAGAGCTGGAGTCCTCGCGACTTCACGCATGACCGGCACCGTACCGTGGACGATCGTCCTTACGGCGGCGGACCGGGGATGTTAATGATGGTGCAACCCTTGCGGGACGCCATTCATGCAGCAAAAGCCGCGGCGGGTGAAGGCGCAAAGGTGATTTATCTGTCACCACAGGGACGCAAGCTTGATCAAGCGGGCGTCAGCGAACTGGCAACGAATCAAAAATTGATTCTGGTGTGCGGTCGCTACGAAGGTATAGATGAGCGCGTGATCCAAACCGAAATTGACGAAGAATGGTCAATCGGCGATTACGTTCTCAGTGGTGGTGAGTTACCAGCAATGACGCTGATTGACTCCGTTTCCCGGTTTATTCCGGGAGTACTGGGACATGAAGCCTCGGCAACGGAAGATTCCTTTGCTGAAGGATTGCTGGATTGCCCGCACTATACGCGGCCTGAGGTGTTAGAAGGGATGGAAGTTCCGCCAGTGTTACTGTCGGGCAACCATGCCGAGATACGTCGCTGGCGTTTGAAACAGTCGCTGGGCCGTACCTGGCTTAGAAGACCTGAACTTCTGGAAAACCTGGCTCTGACTGAAGAGCAAGCAAGGTTGCTGGCGGAGTTCAAAACGGAACACGCACAACAGCAACATAAACATGATGGGATGGCGTAAGCCCCCGAGATATCAGTTTACCCAGGATAAGAGATTAAATTATGAGCAACATTATTAAGCAACTTGAACAAGAGCAGATGAAGCAGGACGTACCTTCCTTCCGTCCGGGTGATACCGTGGAAGTGAAAGTATGGGTTGTTGAAGGTTCCAAAAAACGTCTGCAGGCATTCGAGGGCGTGGTTATCGCTATTCGTAACCGCGGTCTGCACTCTGCATTCACTGTTCGTAAAATTTCCAACGGCGAAGGCGTTGAGCGTGTCTTCCAGACTCACTCTCCGGTAGTTGACAGCATTTCTGTCAAACGTCGTGGTGCTGTTCGTAAAGCTAAACTGTACTACCTGCGTGAGCGTACTGGTAAGGCTGCTCGTATCAAAGAGCGTCTTAACTAAGATTTCGCTTAAGCGACATCCTGTTAAGAAGGGCTGGCCAATTGGCTGGCCCTTTTTTATCTGTTTGCTGGTGTTTTAAGGGGTAGTAATCACCACTGCGACGCGGCGGTTCTCGGCGCGGCCCTGGGCGGTCTTGTTACTGGCTATGGGATATTTTTTTCCTAAACCCTGTGTGGTGAGATTGCTGCGTGGAATTTGTCCACCCATAGCCCATGCATCGGCCACGACATTCGCCCGTTTCAATGATAAGCCTTCGTTGTAACTGTCTTCACCATAGTTATCGGTGTGTCCATCCATACGGGCATGTGTTAGCCCTGTCGAGGCCAATTTAGCTGCCATGGTTTGGATCTGTTGCTGGCTTTCCGGGAGCAATTTGTAGTCATTTTTTGCGAACAGAATGGCATCTGATAAGCCCAGCGACCAGTCGCCGGCGGATTCAGTAAATCCATAAGATTGCATAGCGGCGACTTGCTCAGGAGTAAACTTTCCCTGAGGGGACTGGCAGCCAGTCAGTATTAGTGAGGTGAAAACCAGGGGTGCTACCAGGTGCTTTATCATATCGATATATCCTTGTTATCTCACCAGCTTTTCGGCACGCTGGTGTTTGGCCTGATACATATTGTGATCGGCAAGCTCTTGTAATTTTTCCGCAGAGGCGTGCTCAATGGTCATCGCGTAACCAATGCTTAATGTCATGGTGGTCTGATGGCCATTATGAAGATCAAACGGGAGATTAAAGATTTGTGTCAGTGCTGAACATATCTGCTGCACTTCAGATTCCGACTGTACATCATAGAGCACCATAGCGAATTCATCGCCGCCCAGGCGGTATGCTTTATGTCGCAGCCCGCCAAATTCAGCTAACCGTTTTGCGATTTCAATCAAGACTCTATCGCCCGTCGCATGACCCCAGGTATCATTGATGTATTTGAAATTATCGCCATCAAGAAATAGTAACGCCGACGTTTTTCGGGCATCGGAATTGTTCATCAACGTGTTGATGCCGCTACGAAACGCTGCGCGGTTAGCCAGCCCGGTTAATGGGTCATGTAGCGCGGTACGTAGAAGCTGCGCATTTTTAGCCTGTAAACGAAGCTGCCACTCTTCCATTTCATCCAGCAGACTGTTGAAGTCGAGAGCGAAGCGGTGAAACTCAGCGATACGTTCTTCCGAAACTCGTCGGGAAAAATTGCGGTTGGAACGCACATCATGTACGACATCGGTGATATTTTTCAGCGCTTCTACCAGGCCATTGTGCAAATGGCGGGTGAGGGTAATTGCGATGCCTGATGCCAGCAGAATACAACCGGTCAGTACGGCGAGCGAAAACCAGATAAAATGGCTGATTGAACTGTCGCGAGCGGTTAAGCGTACTTCGCCAATGGTTTCACCATTGTGACGAATCGGCTGAATGATGGGGGCAGGGAAGAGCCAGTGGCTTATGAAATTACTGAAAGTATCGCCTGGATCCTTACGGGTGTAATGCCAGGATGCCAGAATATTTTGCTGCTTATCACGTACTTCTGCAGTTGAAAATTGCCCTTGCTGGCCCAGCGCTGCCAGTGTTTCAGTTGCTGCAGGGCCATCGGCAAAAACGACAGCTGCTTCCAGACTGTAAGTCATTGTTGCTGCTGTCAGTGCCAGGTTTTTTTGCGCGTACTGTTTCAGGGTCAGCACCGAGGTCACGGAAAGCAGCAACCAGATCAGCATCATAGTGATAAATATGCTGGTCATACTGATGTTGCGTAATGCTCTTTTAAACGTGGGGCGCTTATTAAGAGAATTATCGTTATCCATCATTTTTCTTCCGTGCGAGCATTAAGACATCCGGGTTGACCTTTACACCGCTACGCGATAAGGCATCCAGGTTTACGGCAAATCTGACGTCATTATTGTGGATGATCAGACAAAAGGCGCTACCAATAATGCACTCGGTATTTTGTTCGGCAATTAATAATAACGCCTTTGACGGATATTGTTCGGTTAATTCCATCTGGAATGTCGGTGACTCGTTGCCAAAATAAAAACCATTGCAGCCTGAAATCATCGCCTCTTGTTGAGTGTGAATGATGACAGGCAGATAAGGCAAAGATGTCGCGGCATTCTCTTGTAGGGCGGTACTAAAACGTGAAGATGAAAAGATACATAACTTTGGTGGCCCTGATAGCGCAGGCCAGCGGGTGTAACTGACAATACCGGAAACCATCATACGCACGTTTTTCGCAACGTCAGAAGGCTCCTGAGCGAGTATTGGTGCTCCCGTCAGCAGGAGAATCAGAAGTAAGAACAGTCGGTGAGAAAAACGCATTCAGGGATCCCCACCATCTTCGCTCGAAATGCATCGATATTTTTTCAGAATGCTCATTAAAATATCATTTTTTCATGCGACCGTCATCAATGTGAGAAATAAAACACAATGAGTAAAATCTTATGTTTAATTTATTTGTGGGGTTTTAATTAATTTAATCGTATTGTGCTGGCATTTTCATCAGCCCCTTTTTGCCATACTTCATGCAGTTGGCTGGCATTTTCAACATTGTTGCAGCTGGCAGGAAAGCTTTTACCGGAAAGTCCTCGGGCATAAGTAAAATCGGTCTGGCAAGTTTTCTTTTGTCCTTCGGCATATCCTTTAAGGTATAGACCGCGATCCGCCTGTGAATCGCTAAATGCATCGTCATCTTTTATGGCGCTGCCCGATATCGCATCTTCCATACCGACATCATACCAGTCGGTGCTGGTCAAGGTTGGCGCGTGAGTATAAGGATCAATCTGACATCCGCTAACCAGTAAAGCCAACAAGGGGGCGATAAACTTTTTCATCATTTCTTTCTCCTTTTTCAAAGCATAGCGGATTGTTTTCAAAGGGAGTGTAAATTTATCTATACAGAGGTAAGGGTTGAAAGCGCGACTAAATTGCCTGTGTAAATAAAAATGTACGAAATATGGATTGAAAACTTTACTTTATGTGTTATCGTTACGTCATCCTCGCTGAGGATCAACTATCGCAAACGAGCATAAACAGGATCGCCATCATGCAAAAAGACGCGCTGAATAACGTACATATTACCGACGAACAGGTTTTAATGACTCCGGAACAACTGAAGGCCGCTTTTCCATTGAGCCTGCAACAAGAAGCCCAGATTGCTGACTCGCGTAAAAGCATTTCAGATATTATCGCCGGGCGCGATCCTCGTCTGCTGGTAGTATGTGGTCCTTGTTCCATTCATGATCCGGAAACTGCTCTGGAATATGCTCGTCGATTTAAAGCCCTTGCCGCAGAGGTCAGCGATAGCCTCTATCTGGTAATGCGCGTCTATTTTGAAAAACCCCGTACCACTGTCGGCTGGAAAGGGTTAATTAACGATCCCCATATGGATGGCTCTTTTGATGTAGAAGCCGGGCTGCAGATCGCGCGTAAATTGCTGCTTGAGCTGGTGAATATGGGACTGCCACTGGCGACGGAAGCGTTAGATCCGAATAGCCCGCAATACCTGGGCGATCTGTTTAGCTGGTCAGCAATTGGTGCTCGTACAACGGAATCGCAAACTCACCGTGAAATGGCCTCCGGGCTTTCCATGCCGGTTGGTTTTAAAAACGGCACCGACGGCAGTCTGGCAACAGCAATTAACGCTATGCGCGCCGCCGCCCAGCCGCACCGTTTTGTTGGCATTAACCAGGCAGGGCAGGTTGCGTTGCTACAAACTCAGGGGAATCCGGACGGCCATGTGATCCTGCGCGGTGGTAAAGCGCCGAACTATAGCCCTGCGGATGTTGCGCAATGTGAAAAAGAGATGGAACAGGCGGGACTGCGCCCGTCTCTGATGGTAGATTGCAGCCACGGTAATTCCAATAAAGATTATCGCCGTCAGCCTGCGGTGGCAGAATCCGTGGTTGCTCAAATCAAAGATGGCAATCGCTCAATTATTGGTCTGATGATCGAAAGTAATATCCACGAGGGCAATCAGTCTTCCGAGCAACCGCGCAGTGAAATGAAATACGGTGTATCCGTAACCGATGCCTGCATTAGCTGGGAAATGACCGATGCCTTGCTGCGTGAAATTCATCAGGATCTGAACGGGCAGCTGACGGCTCGCGTGGCTTAAGAGGTTTATTATGGTTGCTGAATTGACCGCATTACGCGATCAAATTGATGAAGTCGATAAAGCGCTGCTGAATTTATTAGCGAAGCGTCTGGAACTGGTTGCTGAAGTGGGCGAGGTGAAAAGCCGCTTTGGACTGCCTATTTATGTTCCGGAGCGCGAGGCATCTATGTTGGCCTCGCGTCGTGCAGAGGCGGAAGCTCTGGGTGTACCGCCAGATCTGATTGAGGATGTTTTGCGTCGGGTGATGCGTGAATCTTACTCCAGTGAAAACGACAAAGGATTTAAAACACTTTGTCCGTCACTGCGTCCGGTGGTTATCGTCGGCGGTGGCGGTCAGATGGGACGCCTGTTCGAGAAGATGCTGACCCTCTCGGGTTATCAGGTGCGGATTCTGGAGCAACATGATTGGGATCGAGCGGCTGATATTGTTGCCGATGCCGGAATGGTGATTGTTAGTGTGCCAATCCACGTTACTGAGCAAGTTATTGGCAAATTACCGCCTTTACCGAAAGATTGTATTCTGGTCGATCTGGCATCAGTGAAAAATGGGCCATTACAGGCCATGCTGGTGGCGCATGATGGTCCGGTGCTGGGGCTACACCCGATGTTCGGTCCGGACAGCGGTAGCCTGGCAAAGCAAGTTGTGGTCTGGTGTGATGGACGTAAACCGGAAGCATACCAATGGTTTCTGGAGCAAATTCAGGTCTGGGGCGCTCGGCTGCATCGTATTAGCGCCGTCGAGCACGATCAGAATATGGCGTTTATTCAGGCACTGCGCCACTTTGCTACTTTTGCTTACGGGCTGCACCTGGCAGAAGAAAATGTTCAGCTTGAGCAACTTCTGGCGCTCTCTTCGCCGATTTACCGCCTTGAGCTGGCGATGGTCGGGCGACTGTTTGCTCAGGATCCGCAGCTTTATGCCGACATCATTATGTCGTCAGAGCGTAATCTGGCGTTAATCAAACGTTACTATAAGCGTTTCGGCGAGGCGATTGAGTTGCTGGAGCAGGGCGATAAGCAGGCGTTTATTGACAGTTTCCGCAAGGTGGAGCACTGGTTCGGCGATTACGCACAGCGTTTTCAGAGTGAAAGCCGCGTGTTATTGCGTCAGGCGAATGACAATCGCCAGTAATAATCCAGTGCCGGATGATTCACATCATCCGGCACCTTTTCATCAGGTTGGATCAACAGGCACTACGTTCTCACTTGGGTAACAGCCCAATACCTTCATTGAACGGGTGATTTCCCCTAACTCTTTCAATGCTTTTTGCATTTCCGCTGATTCAAGATTGGCCTGAATATCCAGATAGAACATCTCTTCCCATGGATTACCGTGAATCGGGCGTGATTCCAGACGGGTCATAATCAGATTGTGGTTGCGCAGTACCAGCAACGCTTCAACCAGCGCACCGGCTTGTTGCCCGGTCGCCATTAACAACGTGGTTTTCGCCGGAACCTGATCAGACACGTTAATGGCTTTACGCGCCAACACCACAAATCGGGTGAAGTTTTGTCGCTGATTTGCTTCAATACGCTCCAGTACCTGCAAACCGTACAAAGTGCCGCCAGCTTCGCTTCCCAACGCAGCAACATGCGGTGATTTTGCCTGTGCAACCTTTTCCATTGCCGCAGACGTACTTTCGGTATATTCAATCTTCCAGTGCGGATAACGATTAAGGAATTTGCTGCATTGCTGGAATGGCTGCGGATGGCTGTAGACCGTATTGATGGTGGATAAATCAGTAGTGCCGGAGACCAACAAACAATGGTCGATAGTTAACGTCATCTCGCCAACAATCGACAAGCTGGTATGTTGCAGCAGATCGTAAACGTCGTTTATGGCACCGGAGCTGGTATTTTCAATCGGTACGACGGCATAGTCGGCCTGGCCGGTTTCCACCTGATTAAAAATATCGGCAAATTTGGCGCAGCCACTTTCAATGAATTGCTCAAAGTGACGGGCAGCATACTGGCGCGCCGCAAGATGGGAATAAGAACCTTTGGGGCCGAGAAAAGCGATGCGTGCTGAGTGCGGATTAATTTTATTGAGATGTTGTTGGAGCAAAGCCTGCTGAGTTAATACGGAATCTTCAATGATGAGCTGGAACAGGCGAGTAATGTAATGGGCGTCCAGATGGTGCGCTTTACCGAGCGTAATTAATCTTTCCAGCAAATCGCGTTCACGATCAATATCACGTACCGGGCGATGCGAGAGCAGTTTGGCTTTTCCCACCTCGACGGCCAGTTCGCGCCGTTCTGCCAGTAACGCTAATAATTTTTCATCCAGCGCGCTGATTTTCTCTCGCAGCGCCAGTAACGGGTTTTCCGATGTCATAGTGTTGCCTTTTTGTTATCAATAAAAAAGGCCCCCCGATTTGGGAGGCCTTATTGTTCGTCTTCGCATTCTGTTTCACACGACGAAACGCCTCCCATTCAGGGGAAGGTAAAAAAGAATGCGAAGAAAAACGGTATGTGTTTCATGTTTGTTTCCTTAAGTGACTTTAGTACAGTACCCGTACTGTTTTCACGCTGTCAACAAAAAACGCGCCCGAAGGCGCGTTGGCGATACACTCAATATAAAGGACTACTCTTCTTCAACTTCTTCGACGAAGTTGGCGTCTTTCACCGATGTTGCGGCACGACGTGCTTCGCCTTTGTGCTGCAGTTTATTGAGCTGCCGTTCCAGCTTGTTGATCAATTCGTTAATTGCGGTGTACATATCTTCATGTTTACCACTGGCAACCAGAACGCCGTTAGGTGTATTGATTGTGGCGTCAGCAACAAACCCTTGTGGCTCTTTGGACAGAATGATATGTGGATTAATCAGATGTGTTTGCCATTTTTCCAGTTTGGCGAGACGGTCTGCGACATGTTGGCGGATGGCCGGAGTAATTTCCATTTGTTTGCTGGTAATGTTCATTGTCATAAATTTTACCTCTTGTCTTCCCGTCTTGGTGAATTCAGCATACCGTTCCTGATGTCAAAATGTGTGATGAAAATCTCATAATTTTGTCACTTTTTGTCAACGAATCTTTTTTGTGAGAAATCGCAGGAAGAGATGTTTTTTTACTTGAGGAATATCTCAAAGCGAGCCATATTTGATGAGATCGATAGCGACTAAATCGCTTCAGTTTCACAACTGACAGAATAAAAAAACGGCAGCTCAAGGGCTGCCGTTTTGTGTTTCAGGTTTCTGTTATGTATTGCTGCTGTTTGCGGCGATGATTTTCGCTACTTTTTCAGCTTGCGCATTCATCTGCATCTGACGGTATGCATTTTCCATCAGCGGCAGCGCATCACGCGTAGCCTGGGTATCCGGGTAGTCGCGCAACATGCCTTCTACGCGGTTAACGACGGCAACCCATGCGCCACGTTCTGTATAGTACTCGGCCACGGAGTATTCATATTTCGCCAGACGATCTTTCAGGAATACCAGACGTTTGGTGGCATCGGTGGTGTACTGACTGTTCGGATAGCCGCGCACCAGTTTGGAAAAGTCACTAAACGCAGCTCGTGCATGTTGAGGATCGCGATCGCTACGATCGACGCCAAAGAACCCTTGCAGCGCACTGTCATCCAGCGCCATATTGGTCAGGCCACGCATGTACATGACATAATCGATATTCGGATGGGTCGGGTTAAGGCGAATAAAACGATCGATGGCAGCCTGTGCTAACGGCAAATCGGCGTTTTTATAGTAGGCGTAGATGAGATCCAGCTGCACCTGCTGCGAATACGGACCAAACGGATAGCGATTATCTAACGCTTCCAGTTGCGTTATTGCCTGTCTCCAGTTACCGTCCTGCAGCTTTTGTTGTGCAGTCGCGTAAATTTCATTTGGCGGATTATCAGGTACTTCTTCCTTTGACCCCGAGCAACCCGCCAAAAACAGGCTTAGTGTGGCGGCTGCCACCAGATATTTCATGCGCGTCATGACGTTTTGACTTTCCTCAAAATGTAATACGGGAGATTCTCTGTTCCTGCTCCCGGTTAAGACCAGCTACAATAGCACACTATATTAAACGGCAAAGCCGTAAAACCCCAACGATAAACGAAGAAGCAGTATATATGGCACAACGAGTACAGCTCACTGCAACGGTGTCCGAAAACCAACTCGGTCAACGCTTAGATCAGGCTTTGGCCGAAATGTTCCCGGATTATTCACGTTCGCGAATAAAAGAATGGATCCTCGACCAGCGAGTGCTGGTTAACGGCAAAGTTTGTGATAAGCCGAAAGAAAAAGTATTGGGTGGCGAGCAGGTTGCCATCAACGCTGAGATTGAAGAAGAAGCGCGTTTTGAACCGCAGGATATCCCGCTGGATATCGTCTATGAAGATGAAGACATTATTATCATTAATAAACCGCGCGACCTGGTGGTACATCCTGGCGCGGGTAACCCGGATGGCACGGTACTGAATGCGTTGCTTCATTACTATCCACCCATTGCCGATGTACCGCGTGCGGGCATCGTCCATCGTCTGGATAAAGACACCACTGGCCTGATGGTTGTGGCAAAAACCGTTCCGGCTCAGACGCGTTTAGTCGAATCTTTGCAACGGCGTGAAATTACTCGTGAGTATGAAGCGGTGGCGATTGGTCATATGACCGCAGGTGGCACGGTGGACGAGCCAATCAGTCGCCACCCGACCAAACGTACCCATATGGCGGTGCATCCGATGGGCAAACCAGCGGTGACTCACTATCGCATCATGGAACACTTCCGTGTGCACACGCGTCTGCGGTTGCGTCTGGAAACTGGACGTACGCACCAGATCCGCGTGCATATGGCCCATATCACTCATCCGCTGGTGGGCGATCCGGTTTATGGTGGCCGTCCGCGTCCGCCAAAAGGTGCTTCGGAAGCATTTATCTCCACGCTGCGTAAGTTTGACCGCCAGGCGCTACATGCAACCATGCTGCGTCTTTATCACCCGATCTCCGGCATCGAAATGGAATGGCATGCGCCTATTCCACAAGATATGGTGGAGCTGATTGAGGTGATGCGCGCCGATTTCGAAGAACATAAGGATGAAGTGGACTGGTTATGAGTAAGCTGATTGTCCCGCAGTGGCCGCAGCCAAAAGGTGTTGCGGCCTGTAGCTCCACTCGTATCGGCGGCGTGAGCTTGCCCCCGTATGACTCACTCAACCTCGGTGCCCATTGTGGCGATAACCCGGATCACGTTGAGGAGAATCGCAAGCGACTTTTTGCTGCGGGCAATTTGCCTTCTAAACCGGTCTGGCTTGAGCAGGTACACGGCAAAGATGTGCTTAAGCTCACTGGCGAACCTTATGCCTCAAAACGGGCGGATGCCTCTTATAGCAATACGCCCGGCACGGTTTGCGCAGTGATGACTGCCGACTGCCTCCCTGTGCTGTTTTGCAATCGAGCGGGAACGGAAGTCGCCGCCGCTCATGCTGGCTGGCGTGGACTGTGCGCAGGCGTGCTGGAAGAGACGGTTTCCTGTTTTGCTGATAATCCGGAAAATATTCTCGCCTGGTTAGGGCCGGCAATTGGTCCACGCGCGTTCGAAGTGGGGGGGGAGGTTCGCGAGGCGTTTATGGCAGTAGACGCTAAAGCAAGTGCAGCTTTCATTCAGCATGGTGATAAGTATCTGGCGGATATTTATCAGCTTGCCCGGCAGCGTCTGGCGAACGTGGGTGTTGAGCAAATTTTCGGCGGCGACCGTTGTACATATACGGAAAATGAGACTTTCTTCTCTTATCGTCGCGACAAGACCACCGGTCGTATGGCAAGTTTCATTTGGCTGATATAACCTAAAGAATCAAGACGATCCGGTACGCGTGATTTTCTTTTCACATTAATCTGGTCAATAACCTTGAATAATTGAGGGATGACCTCATTTAATCTCCAGTAGCAACTTTGATCCGTTATGGGAGGAGTTATGCGTCTGGATCGTCTTACTAATAAATTCCAGCTTGCTCTTGCCGATGCCCAATCACTTGCACTCGGGCACGACAACCAATTTATCGAACCACTTCATTTAATGAGCGCCCTGCTGAATCAGGAAGGGGGTTCGGTTAGTCCTTTATTAACATCCGCTGGCATAAATGCTGGCCAGTTGCGCACAGATATCAATCAGGCATTAAATCGTTTACCGCAGGTTGAAGGTACTGGTGGTGATGTCCAGCCATCACAGGATCTGGTGCGCGTTCTTAATCTTTGCGACAAGCTGGCGCAAAAACGTGGTGATAACTTTATCTCGTCAGAACTGTTCGTTCTGGCGGCACTTGAGTCTCGCGGCACGCTGGCCGACATCCTGAAAGCAGCAGGGGCGACCACCGCCAACATTACTCAAGCGATTGAACAAATGCGTGGAGGTGAAAGCGTGAACGATCAAGGTGCTGAAGACCAACGTCAGGCTTTGAAAAAATATACCATCGACCTTACCGAACGAGCCGAACAGGGCAAACTCGATCCGGTGATTGGTCGTGATGAAGAAATTCGCCGTACCATTCAGGTGCTGCAACGTCGTACTAAAAATAACCCGGTACTGATTGGTGAACCCGGCGTCGGTAAAACTGCCATCGTTGAAGGTCTGGCGCAGCGTATTATCAACGGCGAAGTGCCGGAAGGGTTGAAAGGCCGCCGGGTACTGGCGCTGGATATGGGCGCGCTGGTGGCTGGGGCGAAATATCGCGGTGAGTTTGAAGAACGTTTAAAAGGCGTGCTTAACGATCTTGCCAAACAGGAAGGCAACGTCATCCTATTTATCGACGAATTACATACCATGGTCGGCGCGGGTAAAGCCGATGGCGCAATGGACGCCGGAAACATGCTGAAACCGGCGCTGGCGCGTGGTGAATTGCACTGCGTAGGTGCCACGACGCTTGACGAATATCGCCAGTACATTGAAAAAGATGCTGCGCTGGAACGTCGTTTCCAGAAAGTGTTTGTTGCCGAGCCTTCTGTTGAAGATACCATTGCGATTCTGCGTGGCCTGAAAGAACGTTACGAATTGCACCACCATGTGCAAATTACTGACCCGGCAATTGTTGCAGCGGCGACGTTGTCTCATCGCTACATTGCTGACCGTCAGCTGCCGGATAAAGCCATCGACCTGATCGATGAAGCAGCATCCAGCATTCGTATGCAGATTGACTCAAAACCAGAAGAACTCGACCGACTCGATCGTCGTATCATCCAGCTCAAACTGGAACAACAGGCGTTAATGAAAGAGTCTGATGAAGCCAGTAAAAAACGTCTGGATATGCTCAACGAAGAACTGAGCGACAAAGAACGTCAGTACTCCGAGTTAGAAGAAGAGTGGAAAGCAGAGAAGGCATCGCTTTCTGGTACGCAGACCATTAAAGCGGAACTGGAACAGGCGAAAATCGCTATTGAACAGGCTCGCCGTGTGGGGGACCTGGCGCGGATGTCTGAACTGCAATACGGCAAAATCCCGGAACTGGAAAAGCAACTGGAAGCCGCAACGCAGCTCGAAGGCAAAACTATGCGTCTGTTGCGTAATAAAGTGACCGACGCCGAAATTGCTGAAGTGCTGGCGCGTTGGACGGGGATTCCGGTTTCTCGCATGATGGAAAGCGAGCGCGAAAAACTGCTGCGTATGGAGCAAGAACTGCACCATCGCGTAATTGGTCAGAACGAAGCGGTTGATGCGGTATCTAACGCTATTCGTCGTAGCCGTGCGGGGCTGGCGGATCCAAATCGCCCGATTGGTTCATTCCTGTTCCTCGGCCCAACTGGTGTGGGGAAAACAGAGCTTTGTAAGGCGCTGGCGAACTTTATGTTTGATAGCGACGAGGCGATGGTCCGTATCGATATGTCCGAGTTTATGGAGAAACACTCGGTGTCTCGTTTGGTTGGTGCGCCTCCGGGATATGTCGGTTATGAAGAAGGTGGCTACCTGACCGAAGCGGTGCGTCGTCGTCCGTATTCCGTCATCCTGCTGGATGAAGTGGAAAAAGCGCATCCGGATGTCTTCAACATTCTGTTGCAGGTACTGGATGATGGGCGTCTGACTGACGGGCAAGGGAGAACGGTCGACTTCCGTAATACGGTCGTCATTATGACCTCTAACCTCGGTTCCGATCTGATTCAGGAACGCTTCGGTGAACTGGATTATGCGCACATGAAAGAGCTGGTGCTCGGTGTGGTAAGCCATAACTTCCGTCCGGAATTCATTAACCGTATCGATGAAGTGGTGGTCTTCCATCCGCTGGGTGAACAGCACATTGCCTCGATTGCGCAGATTCAGTTGAAACGTCTGTACAAACGTCTGGAAGAACGTGGTTATGAAATCCACATTTCTGACGAGGCGCTGAAACTGCTGAGCGAGAACGGTTACGATCCGGTCTATGGTGCACGTCCTCTGAAACGTGCAATTCAGCAGCAGATCGAAAACCCGCTGGCACAGCAAATACTGTCTGGTGAATTGGTTCCGGGTAAAGTGATTCGCCTGGAAGTTAATGAAGACCGGATTGTCGCCGTCCAGTAAATGATAAAACGAGCCCTTCGGGGCTCGTTTTTGTCTATAAGTTAGACGGAAAAGACTATATTTAAGATGTTTTGCCTGAAAAGTGAGCGAACGATAAAGTTTTTATATTTTTCGCTTGTCAGGCCGGAATAACTCCCTATAATGCGCCACCACTGACACGGAACAACGG
>ERZ791808.824-NODE-824-length-29047-cov-44.113997_pt1 | contig 29047 bp, 23 predicted proteins | sample MGYA00510305_ERZ791808 | MGnify/ENA primary metagenome ERZ791808 (study PRJEB30046, sample SAMN00792024) | human gut metagenome | study: EMG produced TPA metagenomics assembly of the A metagenome-wide association study of gut microbiota in type 2... | reverse complement strand
GGGAGTACGAGACTAGCAAGATGGCATATCGCGACATCAAGAATTCCGTAGACACCGCTAAGCGTGAAGGCATAGCTGAGGGTAAGGAAATTGGTATGAAGGAAGGTATGGAAAAAGGTATGGAAAAAGGTATGAACCAGAAAGCCCTGGAAATAGCTAAGAATATGCTGGCAATGGGACTTTCTGCCGAACAGGTTGCCAAAGCTACCCAGCTGTCTTTGGAAATCATTAAGAATCTGAGCAATTCATAAAAAACAGAAAGCGGAGATGTCGATTACGAATATCACCATATAATCAAGGGTCTATACGCCACCCGTTCATCGTGGCATATAGACCCTTGTCGTTTCCCGTGAGGTGCGGGTAAATATAATTGCTGGGCACCTAATACTCCTGCCCAGCTTAGGAGTTTATCTAATGTTATTAATTTCTAAAATGGATATTTAGTAAGTCCACATTTTATGGATTTGAATGTTTTTCCAAGAAATCGTTGTCGTAAATGATCATCAGAATCTTCATAATCCTCAGATTCAGATTTCCAGCCTTCATCATCACTTCCTGTCATAACCTTTTGATCTTCTGACAAAGTTAAATCTACAGATTCAGTATCTACACCATCAAAGATACGGAAACCTGCGGTGGAAATATTACCTAATGTCACCGATCTTAGCCATAGACACTTGGAAAAGGCACCGTCACTTATAGATGAAACTCTCGGAGCATAGATTGTTTCAAGACTATTACACTCCCGAAAAGCAACCCCGTCTATACTCTTTACATCTTGCAAGTTAATTATTTTCAGCGGTTGACAATTCGAAAATGCATTAGACGGCAAAGCCTCAACTTTGTAAACAGTTAATTCTATACTGCCATCATTTGCACCTTTTAGAGCTTCTCTTATAGCATCAAACACACTCTTATCTGCATTTGCAGGCAAATTTTTGATTTCAATGTTCTTTTTGCCCGCAGCCAAAGCATTTTTTATAATTAGTACGGCATTTTCTGTAGTTGTTACAGCATCGCCACCAGTAATGTCATCGCCAGGATCCCAATCCGTAACACTTACACTTCCTATTGTAGCTTTGTCCTTACCTATTTTTACATCATAGGTATAGCTCATAGCTTTGTCAAGAGCAGGAATTCCCGTTACATTCAGTTCTTTAGTCTGAGTAGGTTTGCCCTCACCATCATTGTATGTCACAGTGAGTTTGAGGAATTTCTCTGTAGAATTGGCAGCTCCAGGGGATACCAAAGCATAGAACACATTTTTGCCACTTTCGTCTGTTGCTTGATATGCTTTGATAGCTGCGTAGCTGTCACCATCTCCTGCAGGAACTTTCAGCTTAGAATAAACTTCTACGGCAGAAAGTGTAGGGTTAAGATCTTTGAACTCATCTCCAAACCCACTTACATTGACAATGACGCGAGCCGTCTGACGTTCCAAGTTCAATGTCAACTGTCTGTCGGTAGGAATATCTTTCTTTTCTATCTCTTTTCTGCATGTCATATAATCAGACTTCTCTATTTTGTCAACTGTAGATTGGTCTGCTGAGACATAACCTACAGAGAAAGAATTGGTGGTACTTTCATCCGCTTTCTCAGGATAAAAAGCCTCGAAAGTCTGGGCATTACCCGTCCAGACCAGATAGTCACCAGCATTCGCAGGCGCCCATACCTCGCCCGTCTTCTTATAAATCACGGTTTTACCCTCAGTAGTTACGCTGATGACATCGCCCTCATTAAAATTCTGTTGTTCCGCTTCTGTACCCACAGGATTGCTACGGGTAAAAATGCTGTTTCCACCAACGGTAGCAGCAATCTTCACCTCATTGGCGGCACTGTTAGCTCCCAGTTCGTCATCAGTAGAGCAAGCGGCAAGCATTGCTATAACTGCAAATGCTCCCATATATCTTGTAATCTTCATATCTTGTCTATTTTAAATGTCAAACAATTCTTTAATCAGTCTCTTTTTCGGTAATGGTTTCTTCTCCCCAAGGTTTCGCACTTATGGCGCCCCCTTGCACTACATCCTTACCTGCCAACAGATGCAACTCATGTTTTTTACCGGATTCAAATGTCACAGCGTCGGTGGCAGTCCAGATATATTCTGTGCCATCCAGCTTGAACGAAATACTGAACTTACCAGCAGTAACAGTCTGTGGAATCACAATGGCAGAATAGTTGAAGACTGCATGGTCGGTTGCGTTCTCTGCCAGCGTGAATCCTGTAGTTTCTGGAGTAATGGCTGCTGCCTGGGTACCATAAACTTGAACACTTATAGGGCTTGCAGAGAAATTCACCTTGCTGCTGATAATTGTGCCATTCACCTTGACATCAGTTACGGTAGCTGACGTAACAGGCTTTTTTTCATCCTGATTAAACTGGTCTCTCAACTCGATAGTGAGATTCAGCTGACTGAGAAGATGGGTGAATGTGACATCAACCGCCTGGTTGGTATTCAAATCCGAACCAGGCGTGAATCCTGTTTGCTTATATACAATAAGGTCGGATGAATAGTCTTCAGCATTGCTTTGGTCCGCTTGTACAGAAAAGGCATAGTCTGTCTTCCCGAAGATTTTAACTTTGCCAGTTGCATCTTCGGTAGTCTCCTGATATGGCGCATAAGCCAGAATGTCAACAGCGGTAGTTGAATTCTGCCACAACATTTGGGTAGCAGGATTCCAATTGTTGCCTTCCTTTGTTACCTTGATATTATCATAGGTATACTTGTCACTACCTGCATTGTTGATGCAGAAGCCAAACGAATTAAGTTTATCGGTGCTGTTTCCGTAAGAGGCACGGGTATTCATGCCATCTACACTTGTCATGATTCTAACCACATTATCCATTGGATAATTGCTCTGTGCCAAATCCTCATCGTTGGAGCAGCTGGCAAAAACTGCCGTTGCCAAAGCTGCCATTGTTAATATTTTAATTGCTTTCATATTGTCGAATTTTATGTTTTAATTTTAAGAAAGTTACTCGTGAGCCTCGCCCTTGATAGGGTCGCCTGTAGAACCCCAGCCAGAGATGTTTACATCGCCAAGTTTTATGACGTCACGTCCAACCTCTAGGTTGACTGTAGTAATCTTGCCACTCTCAAACTTAAAAGGAGTGCCGTTGTCGTAGATGAAGTCCTTGCCGCCAATGGTGATAGTAATCTTCTGAACACCATCCTGCGGGATGATGATGGAAGCATATTTCTTGTTGGCGGTTAATGCAGGCATGTCGAAGTCTGCTTTATCTTCTGCTACAGCAGATGGGGTGACAACCTTGGTCAGATAATTGACGGTTGCTTTTTTTGCGGCATTGCCTACAACTACCTTATCTACGGTAGGTCCCTCTGTTCCCCATTGATTCTTATAGGTAAGGTTCACCACAAGTTTTGCCATTACGTGGGTGAATGTGAGAGGTACTGTTTGCTGTTCATCGACATTATAGGATAAGCCATCTTTGTTGACTGCCACCAAGAGATCGCTTTCTGTTTGCTTGTTCACATCGAATGTATATTCTCCAGCAGAAAGGTCGGATATTGCTGCAGTTGGATACACACCGATGAAATAATGCTTGTCTCGGTTGTTCTTCCAAAGCATCTGTGGAGTAGATACCCATGAACCGTTAGTCAACTTGTTGATAGCGTTGTTCACCACACGCTCTCTTGTCTCAGGAGCAACAGTTGCATCGCCAGTCCAGGCATACACACTGATTTCATCACCCTCCTCAAAGGTTTGACCGCCTTTCGCATCTGTGGCAACACGTGTCATATTGCCGATACTGGTAGAAACGGTGATATACTTGGAGGTCTCGCCTCCGATACCGTTCTCGTTGTCAGAACAACTGCCCAATGTCAAAGCCATTGCCATCAGGGTAAAGAGATAAGTTTTCTTTTTCATTGTCTTTTACTATTATATGTTTATATTCTTGTTTTGATTCTTGCTTAAATGAGAGGGTCGCTTAATCTTCAGGATTCAGGATTTCACCACGATAAATCCATTCCTCAGTCCAATCATCTATCTTCGTGCTCGTAAGATACATGTAAGGTTTCATCTCCTCAAATTCCAAGTTTATCTTGTACTTGCCGCCAGATTTCATGACGGGTGCTTCGATGTCGTAGTTGCTAACTACTCCCCCAGGAGAAATCAGTTGGATAAACAACTTGGTGGTATGTAAACCGTTGGCTGTCGGCATCAAGCGTAATGTTTCCGTTTTTAAAGTTTCGCCAGGCACTGCGATTCTCAAAGGTATATCACACTCTTCCTTGGTATAGCTTGCCGTCCCGAATGTTCCATCCTCATTCTTTTGCAGGGGCAGGAGTCCGGTTGCCACATTCAGAACCTTGCCTATCATTGCAAAATTGTCAGGAACTCCTTCAATGAAGATGGTCAATTCTGCAAGTATATGTCGCATTTCATTTTTGGTTATGTAGTTGACATTTGATTTGTCAATAACGATGTCCGTGACACCATAATAGGCATGGTCGGGAGAGGCACTTGGATTGGACAATCCAAACATGAGTTGGTTCATATTGAGGGTTGCCCTTGTAGCCTCACCGATAAAAAACGGTTCTATAAGGTTGGTGGCAGCCAGAATCTGATAATGCCCTACAGGAAGAGCAAAGCGTTGGCTTGCCACCTCCTGCGCACTGCCACCATGTTTTTCCTCAACTAAGGAACCGTCATCGGCATTGAATATCCAGAGTTTCACGTCCTTCACTTCCGTACCTTGGTCGGCTTCATCCGCCCAAGTGAGCGATACTGACAAACCACCCTCATCCTCATCATCATGAACATCATGGTCGCAGCTTGCCAACAGGCATGGGACGCATAACAGCACCCATAACCAAATATTAAATCTTCTTTTTGGAAGAATAAAAGCAAGTGCTGCGACCAGTAACCGTTCTTTTCCAGTTAAGTAATTTCTCATATTAATCTATTATGTTTTGATTATAATTTACGACATTTTAAATCTTTACTTGATACAGATTATAAAAATCCGAGTGCAAAGTTAAGGGTTTTATATGAAAGTGGGGGGGTAATTTTTGTTTTTTCAGGTATGACTTTTGGTTTTAGGTGTCTACTTCATGGGGGAATGCGACACCTTGTTTGTATTTTTTAACGTTTTCAGACTCTATTCAAGCCCAGAATCTGTGTAAATCTTTAGCCGGTGTCCGTTGGTTCAAGGCGTACTTGAACCACATGCGAAACTTGAATAAAAAATATAATAGCGGAGATGTAGATTACGAATATCACCATATAATCAAGGGTCTATACACCACCTGTTCATCGTGGCATATAGACCCTTGTCAACCAAGTTAATTGCAGATTTACTACTTATTATTCGGGCTTTGTATCAAAGAAACCGATAAACTCATCAAAATCTCGAAGAATGTCATTCAACTTAGGATTACTCTTTTGAACTATAATGGCTATGTAATTGTCAACTTCTTCATCCCTAAGAATAGAAACCTTGACACAAAAACGATCTCGTTTATCGAATTCGTTAAACCATCTGGTAAAAAGGCGAGCTCGCATAGCCTGTCTGCTATCACCCGTTTCACATTGATTTAGAAGTATATCGGGATTCGTAAGAAAGAATTCCTCTATAATACATTGTATAGTTGCTTTAACTTTAGAATCGTTAGGAGAATTCTTCTTGTTTTCATTGAGAATGCCGAATTCATACGCTTTTTCATCCTCCCAAATATTATTGTTTTCTACAAATTCTATTCGATACTGAACACCATAATCTGTTAAGAACTTATATGATCCTTTATCTATCCAGGCCTTATAAGGAGAATGAAAATTGAGGCGAGTTAAGTTAAAGGCATGCATAACAGTCTGCAGCCTCCTCTCGTGCTTTAGCAAAGTCTATTTGAGCCTTTGCTTCCATTTCTTTTTTACGTCTAACCATATCTCGTAATACAGCAATTGCTTCTTCACGAGTTTTAATTTTTAAAGCCATACTTATTCATTTTAAAGTTCTACTTCTTGTTGGTTGCAAAGATAAGCTTTTATTTTGAAAGTGCAAAGAAAACGGGAGAAAAGTTTCGGGAAAATTTGGATTCCCGTATTTTAAAAGATAAAAGGTAGCCATTCCATGCCACAAATGAAGGGTCTATACGCCACCTTTTCATCGTGGAATATAGCCCATTCAACACTCAACATTCAACACTCAACATTCACCCTTCACCACCCATTTCCATGCTGGTTTTATTTCTATCTTGAGTCCATTACGCACAATCTCCCCTTCATCATCGTAGGTGATTATCATGGCTCGTTTCAGAGGATACAGCTCGAAACAATTCCTTTTCCATATACTTACTTTTTGCGGCAAAAGTACGAATTTTATTCGATACTATAAAATAAAAATAGCATTTTTTATTCGGCGACAGCGAATAAATCAATCATACGCTTCTTATCTTATGTTTACTTTCTTTGCTATACATTATTATAAAGAATACGCTTACAAAAGTGCAATAATAATTTCAGAATAGACATAATAAATACTCATACATTTAACGGAAGAACCGCTTTATACCCCATCTTCTTCCTCTTCAGCAGAAGCGTTGGTATCCAACTTCTCATCCTTTGATATAGAGATACTACCCATTCGGGAAATCTTAAGTACCAGAGGTACATATTCATCACTGGTAACATCAGGCGACCCTACACTTGCTGCGAAGTAAAGATAATCACCTTCTGCTTTCACATACACAATACCGAGCAAAGCACCCATGTCCTGTGTATATTTGTCAATATAGGATGTGAAATCTTTCTTTGTGAAAGTACGGCTAAAGAATTCAGAACCATCGCTTCTCAATACCTTAACCGAAATTCTGTTATCATAATACTTGGTGTTTTCGTCTAATTGGAGAACCGGAAGTTCCTTGTCAGAACTACGCTTCACCACCACTTTATAATGGGAACCAACCCAGTCAGCCTCTCTGGTCTGCTCATAATCACTCATTTTCTGAGTAGCTTTATTCACAACCTTAGCCACCGGTTTAGGAGCAATAATGATATTACTCTTCTTCTTTTCTGTACAAGCCGTCAAGCTAGAAATAGCCAAAAGACCTATTAATATATAATCAATTCGTTTCATTCCGTTATTTTTTCTTACTGCAAAAGTACATTTTTCTTTTGAAATAGCCAAAGAAAAGAACCGAAATCTACATTCTTACACAAAATCAAGCGCAAAAAGGCGCCTACTTTCACAAGCAGGCGCCCTAACATACCTAAATACTAACTAATAAATTTCCTATTGAATCTTACACGATATAATAAAGTTCAGTTTATGAATTCTAATCGTAACTTTGACGAAAAGAAAATGAAAAGGTTTAATCAAGATATAAAAAAAGTGCTTTTTCTGCTTTTTTTTTTCATTTCTTAGCAAAAGAACATCAAAAAACATGATTTTGTTTTGTTTTTCGAACAATTTGCCGTACCTTTGCAGCATAATAAAGACATTAAGTATGAAAAAAAGGTTAATATTTATCATTTCTGTATTTTTTGCCTTCGTTTCATGTTCGCATCAGCAAACAGAAAAGAAGGAGCAAGTCATCGACACAATACCTGTGATGGTGATGCAGATACAGAAATGCAATCGCTTATATACAGCAGAAGCTCATGTTCATAAGATTATAACACATGATGACCAGCTCAATCTGAAGGGTTCACTGTTCAAGAAAGACTTTAATATTCATGTTCCTGGCTCTAACCGCAAGGTGGCCATTCCGATGGATGCGACATTAAAAGCTTATGTAGACTTTTCAGGATTCTCTGCCAAGAACGTAAACCGACAAGGTGACAAGATAGAAATCATCTTGCCAGACCCAAAAGTGATGCTCACCAGCAGTAAAATCAATCACGAAGGTGTAAGACAATTCGTTTCACTCACCAGAAAGAACTACAGTGATGCAGAACTGTCACAATTTGAACAACAAGGCAGGGAAAGTATCATTCGCGATATACCGAACCTAGATATTCTTGAGCAGGCACGCCAAAGTGCAGCAAATACCCTGATTCCGATGTTACAGGACATGGGATTTGCTGAAGAGAATATCAAAATCAGTTTCAGGAAGAAATTCACTTTCAACGATCTGAAGACTCTTCTGGATAAGACAACTATCGAAAAGAATCACTAAGCGAGGAGAACAATGATATGAAAAGAATACAAATCATCGTACTATTAGCACTGATCCTTATTCTGGGTGGAGCCTTCTATTGGCTCACCAAAGACAACGAGGTCAGCGTGGTACAGGAAGATAAGACAACCCTCTCACCCACTCAGGTAGAAAGCATCGAGAATATCGGTCAATGGGAATTTCTATCTGTAAGTGATGAAGAACTGATAGATACTATACGCCGTGGCTTTTTTGGCGACGACCAACTGGTACGTATCTATTACGGAACGTTGCGCTTGGGTATCGATATGAAGGATGTAAAAAAAGGATGGCTACAAGCCAGCCAGGACAGCATCGTATGCACTTTACCTCCTATCAAACTGCTAGACCATAACTTCATTGACGAAGCGAAGACCAAGAGTTTCTTTGAAGAAGGCAAATGGACAGGCAGCGACAGGCAGGCTATGTATGAGCGTGCTTATCAAGCCATGAAGAAACGTTGCTTAAACCGCACCAATATCTATACTGCACAGGCGAATGCCAAAACTCAGTTTAGAGAGATGCTGAAAGCAATGGGATTCAAAAACGTAAAGATAGAATTTGAGAAATAACAAGGTTACTGAACTTTCGCATATCAGGAAGTTAAAGGAGTTAAGGAAGTTAAGGAGTTAAGACGTATGTCTTTCTGCTTAAAAACTACGCCAAAAAGACTATTGTCTTAACTCCTCAGCGACCGTAGGGAGCGATAACTCCTTTAACTTCTTTAACTTCTGAACTTGCGAAACTTGAATCAGGTATAAAAAAAATATAGATATAAGATAAACATAAAATTTTTAAGAGATGGATGCAATAAACGATTTTTTCACCGCATTTAGTTCATTCCTTTGGGGATGGCCTATGATTATCCTGCTGTTGGGAACCCACATCTTTCTGACCATCCGCTTGCGCTTTCCACAACGCAAGATTTTCAAGGCAATCAAACTGTCTGTAAAGAAAGACAAGAATGCCACAGGAGATGTTTCACAGTTCAGAGCACTGGCAACAGCATTGGCAGCTACAATTGGTACCGGTAACATCATCGGTGTGGCTACAGCTATCGCTCTTGGCGGACCAGGAGCCGTACTCTGGTGCTGGTTAACCGGTGTCTTTGGTATTTCTACCAAATATGCCGAAGGATTACTCGCCGTAAAATATCGCGTAAAGACCAAGCGAGGCACGATGTTGGGTGGTCCTATGTATGCCCTGGAAAAAGGATTGGGCTGGAAATGGCTTGCAGTCCTGTTTGCCCTCTTTGCCGCATTGGCATCATTCGGAATCGGTAGCACGGTACAGGCAAATGCCATCTCTACCCTGGTAGAAAACCAATACGGCATTTCTCCATACATTACTGGAACAATCGTTACGGCTTTAGGAGCAGCTGTGATTCTTGGAGGCGTGAAAAGTATCTCCAAGGTTTGTGGCATGCTGGTACCTTTCATGGCACTCTTTTATGTATTAGGCTGCATCTACATTCTCTGTGTAAATCATGCTTATTTATTGCCTGCCATCCACGTAATCTTTGACTCTGCATTCACAACAAAGGCTGCAGGTGGCGGCTTCGCTGGAAGTACCATGATGATTGCAGCCCGCTATGGTATAGCCCGCGGATTGTTCTCTAACGAAAGTGGTCTGGGTTCGGCACCCATCGTTGCTGCAGCAGCCCAAACCCGTAACCCTGTGCGTCAGGCATTGGTTTCATCTACCGGTACCTTTTGGGATACTGTCATCATCTGTGCCCTTACAGGTCTCGTCATCACCTCAAGTATCATAGCATACCCAGACATTGACTACCATAACGGAGCTGCACTCACCAAGGCTGCCTTCAGTAAGATTCCATATATCGGAGCTCCGATATTGACTATCGGACTGGCAACATTTGCATTCAGTACAACATTGGGATGGAGTTATTATGGAGAACGGTGTGTAGAATATCTGAAAGGCAAAAAGTGGATGCTCTGTTTCCGCATAGTTTATATTGCTACTATCTTTCTGGGTAGTGTCATCAGTCTGGGACTGGTTTGGAACATTGCCGACTGCATGAATGCTTTAATGGCGATACCAAACCTTATCTCCTTGCTCTGCCTGAGTGGTATCATAGTGCATGAAACCAGAAAGTATCTGTGGAGAGACCAGTTAGATAAAGACATGGACGAAAAAGAAATAGAGGAATTAGAATAAAGACACAGAAAGAAAATACCCTGAATGGGAGTAAAAATACAAAAGCTCGGTATTGCATCACTGCAGACCGAGCTTTTATTATTAAATCAACAAAAACTAATAAAATATCTTTTCTAAAAACCAAAAAACCTATTCGTTATGAACTTATGGTGCAAAGATACTACAGTTTGCGCAATAAACAGCACATTTTCTGTTGATTTCTATACTTTTTATTGGGCAAACGTTTGCACAGTTTGCCCTATCAGATTACAATTTATACTGAAGATGTTTCATTGCATGACCACCCCAAGTGGTATCATTGACATATTGGAAACCAACCTTCGTATAGAGACGCTCCGCTTTCGGATTGCCTTTATCACAAAGCAAACCTACAGCAGGAAGTTCTAATTCTCTTGCGCGAGAGATAGCAGCCTCCAACAGTTTAGATGCAATACCTTTTCCACGGTATTGGCTAGAAACTGCCAAACTATCCAAATAGAACTCACCTTCCTCTGTTTCAAGCTCCATAGCCGAATAGTCTATTCCAAAAGCCACGATCGCTTCCTCAATAAAGCGCTTACGTAATCTTTTGACGTCAGCACCATCGTATGCAACCAAGATGCCAACAAGAATGCCATCAGTAGACATAGCAACTAATGTATTCTTATAACTATACTGACTGTCCTCCATCTCTACAAGTTTAGTCATCATACGGTGAAAATCAACCAATGTATGCTGAGGACCAGCAAAATTTTGACAACACTGCGCATTCATCGCCTCCATGATAAGCGATGCGATATGCGAAGCCTTGTCAGGCGTAGCCTGTTCTATTTGAATTTTCATTATACTATTTTTCGTTTATTGTTTTATTATTGTTATTTCTTTCATGCTCCAGCATCGTGAGGAAATTCTACAAAGATTACTTTTTTCATGATTGCAGATTGGGTTTGATGCCTTATCGTTTACAAAGTTACGTATATTTTTTGATAAGAGCAAGTTTTTTATATTTTTTATTCGAAAAAGTTTTTTTATTCGAAAAAAAGATGTATCTTTGCCGCAGGTTTTGAAGCTAAATTTCTATTACTAGCATAATAGAGATACCCAAATCCCTTGGGTCCCAATGCTTCAAAACCTTTTTCGTTTTTAAGAGCGAAAAAGGAATACACCGAAAGAGTGTATCCTTCTTCGCTATATAAATCCTTAATGTTTTGATTTTCGGAATATTACTATAATCACAAAGCTACAGAAGCATCCTTTAAGTCTACTGCCTGTGCCTTGAGGGTTCCCTTTCCTTTTATCACAACGACACATTTTCCGAAGAAAGCCTTGCGATGTGAATCGGTGAAACGCTCCAAAGAAGTCTGACATCCATTGTCTGTTCCCAGAATCGTTGGCGTTTTCAGGAAACCATGACCACTTGCACCCTGTTCACCAGAAACAGAGAAGAAGATCTGGTTATCTGCGTTCGGACAGAGATTGCCATCTTTATCTACTACATTCACTTCGACAAAGGTGGTCGGATCTGAAGAGCCATAAGCCTGATGCCCCTGATAAGTCTTCTTCAACACAAGATGATGAGGAGCTCCTGCAGTCTTTATGACCTGCTCTCTAAGAACTTTACCATTCTTTCTGGCTACAACCTTTACTTCTCCCGGTTCAAAGTTTACTCGCCACATCACATGATATTCAGTACTCTTTCTGAAAGCATCGCCTTCATTCTTTGCACCGTAGACTGTCTTCTTACGGATGCCCTGACTCTTGCCATTGATAAAGAGTTCTACCTCATCAGCATGATTATAATAACACCACATGTCAATGGTCTGTCCCGGCAGCCAGTTCCAATGAGGGAAGAGATGAAGCACATCTTTCTGAGTCCACTCACTCTGATACATATAATAGCTGTCTTTTGGAAGACCCGCCAAATCGATAATGCCAAAATAACTGCTACGGGCAGGATAAGCATAAGGAGTAGGTTCACCGATATAATCGAAACCGGTCCAGATAAACTGTCCGCCCACAAAGTCGTTGTGCTTCACCACATCCCAGGTTTCTTCATGGGTACTACTCCATGAGGCGTGGAAATTATCATAAGCCGAACACATAAATGATGGATCGGTATAAGGCAACCACCATTCCTTTGGCGCAGTATAAATGCTGTCGCTAGGCATCATATAGTAGCCACGAGTCTGCAAGGCAGAAACACTCTCCGACAGGATGAAAGGCTTGCCAGGGAAATTCTTTGGTACATCCTTCACCCACTGATGGTGATAATTGAAACCTATAACATCAATAGCCCCACTCTTAAAGAGGTGATTCTTCGGATCGGGCTCATTGCAGCCAGCAGTAACAGGGCGATAGCTCCAAGGATCATACTCCTTCACGATTTTTGCAAGATGCTGGGTAAGAAGCGAATTGACACTCAGTTCATCGCTATGTGCCAAAGTTGAAGCATCATGACCGGCATTCAGAATCAGGTTAGCCTGCTCCAGGCTGAGCGTATCAGCAGCCGCATCCGACCATTGTTCGAGAACCTCATTACCGATACTCCACATGATGATACTTGGATGGTTACGGTCGCGCTTGATGAGATCAGACAGGTCTTTCTTATGCCATTCATCGAAGAAACGGGCATAATCGCCATTCGATTTCTTGCGGCGCCACATGTCGAAACTCTCGTCCATCACGAGGAAACCCATCGAATCGCACATGTTCAGGAGTTCTGGTGCCGGAGGATTATGACTGCTTCGGATAGCGTTCACGCCCATATCGCGAAGGATGATAAGCTTACGGTGCATCGCATCTTCATTAACGGCAGCACCCAGGCAACCGAAATCATGATGCTCACAGACACCATTTATCTTGAGATTCTTGCCATTGAGGAAGAAGCCCTTCTTTGCATCAAACTTCACATCACGGAAACCGGCAGTTGTCGTAGCAACATCCACTACCTTCCCATTTACTAACAGCTCACTCTTGACAGTATAGAGATATCCCTTTCCAATGTCCCAGAGATGCGGATTCTTCACCTTGAGTTTCTGTTCCCGAACACCCTGACTCTTGGCTACGATCTTTCCGGCAGCATCATAGATTGTATTACGGACAGAGAGTTTCATCTTTTTACCGGAAGCAGCGAAATCTACTTTCACCCTGACATCACCCTGTGGAGAAGTTGCCACATACTGTCCCCATTGGGGAATATAAGCAGTTTTCATGGTTTTGGTGAGCCAGACATGGCGGTAAATACCGCAACCGGAATACCAGCGGCTGTTAGGCTGGTCGCTGTTGTCTACCTTCACAGCAATGACATTATCACCCTTCTTATTAATATAAGGTGTAAGATCATACTCGAATGTACTGTATCCATAAGGACGGGTTCCGAGTTTATGACCATTGATATACACGGTAGAATTCATATATACCCCATCAAAAGTGATGGTAAAGCGGTCATACTTTTCCTTTGGATTCACCGAGAAGTGCTTACGGTACCATCCGATGCCGCCCGGCAGTGCACCACCACCGGCTCCCGAAGGATTCGAAGGAGAGAAATCGCCCTCTATCGCCCAATCGTGAGGAAGATTCAAACTTCGCCAATGCCGGTCTGAATAATCAGACTTTGACATTCCGGCACTATCTGCTAAAGTGAAAAGCCAGCCTTTATCAAAAGACTGGCGATCACGGGCGCTCAACGACTGAGCGCCCAATAGAAAGATTGCTAAAGCAAATATCTTCTTCATATTACTTCAGTTTTACAGTAACAGCCTTACCAGCATACTTCACCATCTTGCCCTTAGGCGCCTTGGCGAGGCTGATGCCCTGCTGGTTGTTATCACTAACAAGTACAATATTGAAGCGACGCTTCTGGAGCATACCGTCGAAAGAACCCTTACGGGCAGCGATAGTAACAGTCTTCTGAGCATCATTATACTTGAAGTCTATCATAGCATACTTACCCTTCTCGTAGTTGTAGTTGGTTCCCTCATCCTCATAGAGTGTATAAGAACCGTCCTTGCCTGCATAGACATAGAGATCGATGAGTTCAGCCTTTTTCTGATCGCTCCACTCCATCTCTGGACCCACAGGAAGAATAGAACCCTCTGGAACAAAGACAGGAATCTTATCATAAGGTGCATCGGCAACGATAGTCTGTCCACCAACATAGTGCTTACCGGTATAGAAATCATACCAGCCCTTCTGCTTAGGAAGATAAACATTGCGGCTGTACTTCTGATACTCGCCTACAGGACAAGCCATGAGAGCAGGACCGAACATCCACTGGTCTTTGATGTCGTAAACATTGTCATCGCCGTTGAAGTCCATTACCAAACCACGCATCATCGTATAGTCCTTGAAGTGAACCATACCCGCCATACTGTAGAGGTAAGGCATCAGGCGGTAACGGAGTTTATCGTATGCAACGATGGTTTTATAAGCAGGATGATTTGCCGGAGCAATGTTCCAGACCTCACGTGTAGGCCACTGACCATGAGTACGATAAAGAGGTACGAAGCAACCGAACTGGTTCCAGCGAGCCTGCAACTCGCGCCATTCCTTCAAGTCAGCATTTTCCTTACCGGTTTTGTCAAACTCCTGCTGGGCAGCCACATAGCGGTTCTCTACACAGAAACCACCCTGATCCATTCCCCAGAAAGGAAGACCTGCCATAGAATAGTTCAAACCGGCTGTCATCTGGGCACGCATATCTTCCCAACGGGTAGCGATGTCGCCAGACCAGGTAGCCGTACTGTAGCGCTGTTCACCTGCAAAGCCCGAACGGGTCAGGAGGAAGACACGCTGGTTAGGGTTCACGCTGCGCTGTCCGTTATAGATAGCATCAGCATTCACGATGCTGTAAGCATTGAAATATTCGGTAGATGTACCGAGGGCAGTAGGACCGGAAAGAGCCTTGCGGTACCACATCGGGGTACAGTCGCGAACGTTTGGTTCTGATGCATCCATCCACCAGGCATCGATTCCGAACTTATACTTGGTATAAAGATTCTCGTCCATCTGGCGCCAGAACATCTTGCGGGCACCATCAGAATAGGCATCATAGAATGAACCGCGGAAGCCGAGCCAGTCGTGAATATCATCCTTGATAGCCTGATGATACATCCAGCCCTTGCTGTCGAGTTCCTTATAGTTCTTGACTGTATCGTAGAACTTAGGCCATACGGAAATCATGAATCTTCCGTTCATCGCATGTACGCTGTCGAGCATAGCCTGTGGGTTTGGATAGCGGGCAGCCTCAAACTCATGACTTCCCCATGAATCCAGTTTCCAGTAGTTCCAGTCCTGAACGATATTGTCTACAGGAATATGCAGGTCGCGGAACTTCTTCATATTGTCCTCAATGTCCTTGCTGCTCTGATAGCGCTCACGGCTCTGCCAGAAACCGAGGGTCCACTTAGGATAAAGCGAAGCCTTGCCGGTAAGCGTACGGTAACCGGAAATCACCTCATCGAGATTCTGACCGGCGATGAAATAATAGTCCATATCCGGCGACATCTCACTCCAGATGCTCAACTGGTTCTTCTCTGCCTCAGAACGAGGAGCTGCTACGCGAAGTCCGCAGTAGGAAACATCACCATCTGGCTGCCACTCGATACGGATAGGAGTCTTTACGCCCTTCTTGATAGGAGTTTCAAACTTATAAGAGTTCGGATTCCAGGCTGTACGCCAGCGCTCAGGCACAACCAGTTTGCCGTCGATATAAATCTTCATATAGCCGGCATAGTAGAGGATAAACTGATAGAAGCTGTTGGTTGAAGCCTCTACATAACCCTCGTAAACCACCTTGGAACCATTCAGCGCGAAACCCTTTGGCAGGTTCTGAATGCCGCCATTATCTGTCTTGTTGCAAATCTCAGAAGCCTCAGGCATTGCATACTCAAAGTAAATGCTATCTTCGCCTCGAACAATCTTCTGCCCGTTCTTGTCCACATAAGTACCTGTCAGCTGACCTTCCTTACCATCTTTATCATAGAGTTTGAAGGCACGGTTCAGCTGGAGATAATCTTCCGGATTACCCCAACGGCAATAAGAATAAGAATCCCAGAGGATGCCATAGTTTTTATTAGAGATGACGAAAGGCACACTCACCTTGGTATTATACTGGAAGAGGTCTTCGTTCTTACCCTTCATGTTGAGTTCCTCACTCTGATGCTGACCGAGACCATAGAACGCCTCGTTATCAGGAGAGTTGAAGAGCGCACGCCATGACCATCCATGCTTCTGTGCTTCAGGAACCTTGGCAATGTCTACACCCATTTCACGGTCAGGCACAGTGAACGGCTTGAAAGTCTTTCCGCCCTGTGCAACCTCATTGAGAAGGACATTGTCTTTCAGGTCATAGAAGGTAATCTGACCCGTAGCCTCGTTCATGACAGCACGCATAGCTGCAGTGGTAATGATGAGATTATCTCCCTGCTCTTCCACCTTATAATTTGCCTTGCTGTTTTGAGGCACTATTATCAGACTCTGTTTATTACGGAAACTCTGTTCGGCTGTAGCCTGAACACGGATAATCTTATCGCTCACCACTTGGAGGCGAATCTGACTAGGACCAAAATTCTGGTGTTGCTTCAACTGAACAGTGAGATAATTACCATTCTGGTTGAAACCTGCTGCCTGCATGCCTGTGGCACTCATCAGCAGCACTGCTGAAATCAATAATGTTTTAGTTAGTCTCATTTTATACGTTTAAAGGAAAGTTTAAAAATCTGCGGCAAAGATACGAGAAAATTCCCGTATCTTTGTGCGCAAATGTTATCTGTATGTGTATAAAATGTTAATCAGATGCGTAAACTACTCTGATTCTGACAGATTTTTACGATATTGAGACGGCGTAACGCCATACGCCTCTTGGAAGTATTTAGTGAAATAACGTGGATTATTGAATCCCACCTTATAGGCTATTTCACTGATGTTCAAGTCGCCCGAGCGGAGCAGATGCTCTGCAAATTTGATACGCTTGATTCTGAGATACTCAGAAGGTGTAATACCTGTCAGCGAAATCATGCGTTTATATAATTGTACGCGCGAAATGCTAAGATGAGTACTGAGCGATTCTACCGATGTTTCAGGATTGCTCATATGATCGCGGATATAAATATTCACCTCATCGATAAATTTGCGGTCGGCCTCTGTTATTACATATTCTGTGCTCACATTCTTGCGTTTCTTCAAGAGGTTCAGAATACAGAGATTCAACATATCAATATCGAATGGTTTGGCAATATACTCGTCAGCACCACACTTCAGACTTTCCTTGCGCTGCTCATCTCCCATACGGGCTGAGAGCATGATGAAAGGTATGGCTGTTGTTTCGTCATTGTCCTTACACATCCGGCAGAGTTCGTTACCATCCATCACAGGCATCATCACATCGCTCAGGATGATGTCTGGACGACGGTCGATGATCTTGTTCCAGGCATCCTGACCATTGACAGCCTCAATAACCGTATAGTCTGTCAATACTTCGTTCATAAACTCACGGAAGTCCTCACTGTCGTCAACGAGGAGCACTACCGGCTTCTTGATCATCGATTCTCCAGGCTGATGCGCATGTTTACTCATTCCGTAGAGAACGTTCTTACCTGCATCCGGATCCTCATCAGTAGCCTGATGCACCGTGGTTATGATAGGTGCTGCTCGCAAGGAACCGAGATGTGCCGTAGAATTGGAGGTGGTACTACTCTCTATCGGAAGATCTACCATAAAGATGGTTCCTCCGTTTGGATTATCTGTAACATCTACTTTACCGCCATGCAGTTCGGCAAACTTTTTTACCAGGTTCAAACCTATTCCGCTACCACCCTGTGGTTGCATTTCAGTGCCATTGACCTGGTAGAAACGCTCAAACACATGTTCCTTCTCCTTATCGCTGATGCCCTTGCCCGTATCAGATACAGAGATGCGGAGCATATCCGAATCCTTGTCTCCTACACGCTGGCGGAGTGCAACACTCAGAGAAACGGTGATAAATCCTCCATCTGGCGTAAACTTATAGGCATTGCTCAAGAGGTTATTCACGATTTTTCCTACCTTATCAGCATCAAACGACATCTGCAGACTAGGCACCGTAGAATCGAAGCCAAGCGTTACTTTGCTGTTTGCCAAAGTACGGAACGAAGTACAGATATTGTCAACGAAGCTCACAATGTCGATATGCGACAGGGTAAGTTTCTCCTTGTTCTGGTCTATCTTGCGGAAGTCGAGAATCTGGTTTACCAGATTGAGCAAACGGGTAGCATTACGATGAATCATCTCCAGCCTTCTGCGTTTACTTTCATCTCTTTCTTCTCTGATCATACTAACCAGCGGCGAGATAATCAGGGTGAGCGGAGTACGGAGTTCATGACTCACATTGGTGAAGAAATTGAGTTTGAGTTCGTTCAACTCCTTGGTCTTCTTGATACTGTCTTCCTTGCTCTGGAGTTCGAATTTAACACGCTGCTTTTCGAGCATGCGTTTACGATAGAGATAGAAAGCTACACCTATTAATATAATATATACGATGAACGCCCATATAGAGAGATAGAAAGGCGGGTGAATATGAATCTTCAGCGTGCTCACCTCTTCGCTCACACTACCATCAGCATTCACCACCTTTGCCTCCAGGACATAACTGCCTGAAGAGAGATTGGTAAAGGTAGCCTCCGGACGTCCCTCCGCTGTCAGCATCCATTTGTCATCAAGTCCCTTCATGCGATAGAGGAAACGGCAGCGGGCAGGAATACTCACCTGGTCGGAAGCCAGCTGTATGGTAAACGCCTTATCCTTATAACTGAGATCCAGTTCTGGGTTTGTATCAAGCGATTTAGCCAGAGGCACTCTTCCCTCAAACTCCTCACCTGCCTTCAGCGGATGATCGAAGAGTACTAAACCGCTAAACAAGACATGTGCATGTTTCTGGGCAGGAAGGATCTTGGCAGGATTGATGATATTAATACCATCCTGACCACCGATGGCGATGGCTCCATTTCTCATCAGACAGGCAGAACGCTGGTTAAACTGGCGGCTCTGCAAGCCATCGAGCGAATTGAAACTAATCATCGTAATGTCCCATTTGCCCTGATTGTTCTTGGTCAGCGTAACACGGGTAACGATAAATTCAGAAACCAGCCAGATGTTATGCTGCTTATCTTCGAGCACCATACAGCCTACCGTACCCTGCGTACCATTGAGGTCATTGATTGACTCCAACTGTCCTGAAGCCTCATCATACATGGTGACACCCGCAGGCGAAGCCATCCACAAGATGCCTCGGCTATCCTTCATCATGTAATTCAGGGAAGGACTCGGGAAAGGCTGTCCGTCCTTGGTTGTATTCACATTGGTTACCTTTCGGGTTCCGAAATTAAAGATAGAATAGTTCTGCGAATGACCTATCAGAATTTCATCTTTATTCGGAAGGAAGAGCGAGTTGATAAAATCACTGGTAATACCTGAATTCTGAACATTGTAGGTTGCAAACTTTCCGCTCTCAGGATTATAAATCTGGAAGCCTGAACCCAAGGTTCCGATAATCAGGCGATGATACGGATCTTCAGCAAGACACCAAACGCTGTTATTGGCAAGTCCGCCAGGAGCTGCCTGAAAACTCTTCCATCTGCCGTTTTTATATTGGGCAAGTCCACCATTGAAGGTTCCGAAATACATCGTACCATCACTCATGGTTACGCTGCTGACGATAATATCCGAAGCCAGACCGGTTTCAGCCTGTCCGAATCGCCAGCTCTGTCCGGTAAGCGGACTGTAGCATACAATACCGCTATCATTGGTTCCGCACCAGAGATTACCATTCAGATCCTGCGTGATTGTACACACATCACCAAGCGGAATAGTTGTGAATTTCTGAGCGTCAGGCGAATAATAAGCCACGCCGTTCTTGTAACTACCTACCCAGATAGCTCCCTCATCATCCACATAAACCTTCTGCAGGGAATTGTCAACGATACTTCCCTTTGCTTCGGAATGAACATATTGACGGCAGATTTTGCGTTTGAAATCTACGAAGAAGAGACCGTTATGGTCGGAAGCCACCCAGAGATTGCCAGCCTTATCGCGGGCAATATCACGCATCAGAATACGGGGTGGGCAAGGAATAGCAATGCCCATGTTTGTAAGATAAGAACGGGCATCGATCCATTTACCGGTCTTTGACTGATACACATAATTGGCATTGCTTACTGAAACCCAGAAACCTCCTATACCATCATAGAAAGTATAGGCACCATTATCACCGGCAGCTTTATGGTTAGCAAGGAAGGAATTGTACCAGAGAACCTTCTGTTTCTGTCCGTTGACACGGCAGATTGTACCATCAGCATAGGTAATGAGCGCATCGCCGTCAACCTCGGTTATTTTACTGATATTTCCCTCTTTCAGACAGCCCGGCTGAGCCTTTTTGGTAAATTTAAAAAGATAAGTATTTTTGGTTTTGGCATTATGATAGTAGAGTCCCTGTCCGTAGACAGCTATCCACATGTTCTTATCCTTATCTATCAGGAGTTTGTAAGGAGGTCCCTGCACATGGATGTTTTTGAGCCATTCTTCCGGTTTGCGGTCAAACTGCTCTTCATCATATTTGTAGATGCTGTAACCCACAGAGGTATGCACCCAGATATTTCCATCATAGTCTTGCTGAAGTTCATCTACCGAATTGTTAGGCAGCGACTTATCATCAGTGTTGCTATAATAGAAAGTTTTCATACGGAAGCCGTCAAAGCGGCACAGTCCCGACTGGGTACCGAACCAGATGTAGCCTCTGGTGTCCTTGAGGATGGCACCCACCTGACTGTTCGTAAGTCCATCATGATTGGTGAGGCTGCTGAATTCTACGTTTTCATAGGCAGCCCATGCCCTACCCGGCTGCATGAGCAGCAAGAGCAGAAACAGCACGATGGCATGTTTCAAGTAGTTTTGTTTTTTAATCATCATAATCGTAGGTTTAATTTACAGTTCTATGAAAATAGGAATTATTTCTATAAATAGGAATTATTTCACGTCGTTTTTTTCAGAACTTTCGCGTATTTTCAGTATCATCGGTACCACTTTCTTATAGATTTTTTCATCACCATTGATACTTCTCATGAGTAGATCACAGGCTGTGGTTCCCTGTTCGTGTGCCTTGTCCATGATAGCCGAGAGTTTCGGCGTAACGAAGGCAGCAGTATCACCATCGGTAAAACCGATAATAGCAACATCCTCTGGTATGCGGAGCCCTTTTTCCTTGATAGCATCGAAGGCGGCATAAGTGATAATATCGTTAAAGGCGAGGATGGCATCAGGTCTGTCCTCCTTTTCGAGGAGACGGAGGGTAGCGTTTCGTGCCACATCGAAATCGATTTTGTCGCAGACTACGAGGTCACGGTCGATAGGGATGCGGTTCTCTCTCAGAGCCTCCAGATAACCGTGTTTTCTGCGGCGTACCATATCAAGATGGTTTGGACCGCCGATGAAGGCGATGCGGCGCGAACCGGTATCTATCATATGCTGGGTAGCCTCCTGGGCGGCAACATCACCATTGCCTACTACCTGGGAGAACTTATCTTCTAAGCAACAACGGGCAAAGAACACCAGTGGAACTCCCATCTTATGCAACTGCTCGAAATGAGAATAGTCGACCGTATCCTGTGCCAGACAGGCGATGATGCCTTCCACATGCATATTCAGGAAGTTTTCTACCGCTCTCTTCTCGTGTTCTGTATTCTCGTGGCTATTGGCGCTGATCACCGAATAACCATTCCTTACGGCATAATCTTCTATACCATCCAGCACGGCAGCATAATAATGAGTCACCAGGTTTGGCACAATTACGCCAATCACCCTAGGTGCTTCTTTTCTGAGGCTCTGTGCAAAGGGGTTTGGGCGATAATTGAGCTCCTTGGCAAGGCTTTTCACCTTTTGAGTCATCTCCTCACCCACTTCATGGCTGTTTCGCAGGGCTCTAGATACAGTTGCTATGCTGACGCCAAGTTGACCGGCGAGGTCTTTCAAAGATGTTCTTCGTTGTTTCATTTGTTAGTTTACGCTTATTATTGACATACATTTTTGTATCCACAAATTCTGCATGTTTTGTCTTTCCAAAAGCAAAGTTAGTGAATTCTCTGCAAAGATAACAATTTCTTTCGAAAACGCAAACGTTTACGTTATTATTTTTCTGAAAAAAATTATTTTATAAGAAAAAAACTCGTAATTTTGCAACCTGAAAAGTAATGAATAGTTGATAATAAGTTAGTTAGAAACAAGCGTGGGTTTGGAATGTCGGGAGACAATCCAAACTCTTTTTTTATGTCCCGATGTCAGCAGATTACCTGATAGGATACAAAAAAAGATGAGGGCACATACTGAATACTGCCCCCATCTGATATGGTTATTACTGCTTAAAAACAAATTTCTTCTGTCCGGGATAGTTGACGAATATCGCTACCAGCAGAGATACAATACTCTTCGGAATCATATAATGCAGCTGAATATGTTCGTGCGCATTCAGAAATTCGGTCAGGGCGATAGTGCCGCCCGAATTGAGCATCCAGCTGATGCCCCAGATGATAAAATAGCGCCAGGCGACACTCTTTTTCTTGCTCTTGGAATCGCCGAACACATAACGGTAATTCAGTATGCAGTTGGTAATGCCGCCACTTATCACTCCCAGCGCATTGGCAAGTCCGTAATAAATGCCGATGATATCTGAGAGGAAGAATGCCAGTCCGAAGTCTATCACTGAGGCGCAGGAGGCGGTCAGTTCCGCCTTGCCGAAGGTTACGAGTTCTTCTTTAATCTTGCCCATATTCTCTTGGATTCCATTAGCAGTACGCCTACTATCGTAGTAAGAATACCCAACATGACATCGATGATATAATGATGACCGGAATAAACTGCCGTCCACCAGATACCCAGACAGATGCAGGCAAAGAGCACCACCGTATACCAGCGTTTACGGCTCATCACAGCATAAATCGTGGTGAGGAACATATAGGCAGCATGCAGGCTAGGCACGGCAGCAAAGACATTGGCATTCTTGCCGTAGAGTCCGTGGAACACGTGCAGTCCGGTCATTTCGTCCCATCTGCCCAGACCAGCCACATTGCCCGGTGTATTGAGCACAGCCTCGAAGCCATAGTTCATCGCATACCAGGGCGGAGCAGCCGGATAGATGTAGTAGCCGATGAAGCCGATGACATTCACCAGCAGGAAAGCCCAGGAGAAACGCTTGAACCAGTTAAGCTGTTTCGTAAGATACAGATAAAGGGCAAAGGCGATAGGCACCGGAACCCAGCAGAGATAGAAGATGCCTGCCCAGAAATCGGCAAAACCGCAATGGTGAACCTTGAAGTATTCGCCCGGAATCATCAGCTGGCTATGGTCGGCTACAGCCTGCAGTTCTGCGCTGGATGAAGCAGCAATGCCGAAGAGCGACTTTTCTGCATGATAGAGATTCGCCACATCAATATCGTTCACCATATAGTTAGGATAAAGGCGCATCGAATCGTAGATGATTCCAAAGAGAAACCAAGGCAGAAAATAGAAGGCAAAACGGCGTGTCTTCTTCCAGGCTGCGAGTACCGCCAGGAGGATAATCAGATAGATACTAAACACTTTTTTCTACTTTTTTATTGATAGAACTTGAGTTTATTATTTATGAGCGTTCATCACAACATAACAATGCCAGATGCGCCAGAAAGCGGTGATGTTTGCCAGAACAGCAATCAGAATCATTCCGCCAGCCAGCCACCAGATATTGCCTGTAAAGCCGGTAATCATCGCAGTAACGGCGGTAACCACAACGCGCTCAGGACGCTGCATGAAACCTACCTTGCACTCAATATCCAGACCCTCGGCACGGGCACGGACATAACTTACCATCACAGAACCAATCATTGCTGCAAAGGTGACTACGCTCATCCAGAACCAGGTCATATCGCCCTGCATACGTACGAAGATGAGGCAGATACCAAAGAGACTTACCAGCTCGCTGTAGCGGTCGAGTGTAGAATCCCAGAGTGCACCGAAGAGACTGCTCTTTCCGCTCATACGAGCCAGACGGCCATCCATCATATCGAAGAGACCGGCTGCGAGGATGATGAATCCACCCCATCCTACAGTAACCATGCAAGATGCATAATCAGCCTGCTCAGTTCCGAGCATCCATGCAGCATGAAGGAAGAAACCGGCTGCCACAATATTGCCCAGGAATCCTACGAAGGTGACAATGTTAGGAGTAATACCTACTGCTATCATCGCCTTGATAAGTGGATTGATGATGGCATAGATAACTTTTTGTAAGAAATCTCTATAATTCATATTTTAATCTATTTTTTATTGTCTGTTTAAGAAATGGCTGCTTAAGAATTTGTTTCTTTAAGAATTTGTGTCTTTAAGAAATGCCAGACTAGATGATTCCAGCCGAAACCAGTATGATTTTGATGATGATTAAAGAAACGGCTGCATAGAGGCCGCCCAGCAGATCATCAGCCATCACATAGAAGGCACCCTGCCTGTTATCCAGTTTCTTGATGCCCAGCGGTTTCACCATATCAAAGAAGCGGAAGAGAACAAGTGCCCCCAATGCCCACCACCAGGCATCTTTCACTTCGCCCTGTGCCGTAAGCGGGGTCAGCAACGACAGGGGAATCCACACGCCAGCCATCTCGTCGATGACCACACGGCTGGGATCCTCACCCCAGTAAGGCTGCAACTGCGCTGTTGCCCAAGTGCCCAAAATGGTAAAAACAATGACGAGAAAGAAGGTGATGCTCTGCAAACTCTCGCCCGTAATGCCGAGCCCGTAAGCCAGGGCTGCCCAGATGAGGGTTGCCAACACAGAGCCAGCCGTTCCCGGTCCCCAAGGCCAGAAGCCACTGCCAAAACCGGTGCCTATGATGACGGGCAGCAAAGGAGGCCGCTCGTCGGTAAGATTTCCCTTGTTATTCATTCTCTTAATGTTTAATAAGCCCGCAGAAGGGCGTTTCTTCTTTAAATTTCAGTGTGCAAAATTACGCTAAAAAATTAAATTAACCAAATAGTTTTCTGTTATTTTTCTGAATTTCATCATATATTGACAGATAAACAGGTGAAATAGAGCAATATGAAGGTTTTTTATACTATTTAGGCTCGCACGGCGAAGAGCAAGAACAGGCAGCAGAAGGAACTGCATGGAAGCCTTTTTCTGAAAATCTCATAAAAAACTGAAATAATGAATAGGTTTTTGCGTCTATTTACGAATAATGTTATAACTTTGCATCCTGAAAGCATTAAATCATGGGCGGAGAGCCCCTATATATAATAAGGTATAAAAAATGAAAGGTATTAAAAAGTTGTATTTTACAGTCATCCTTCTGATGATTTCTACGCTTCAGATGATGGCTCAGCAGAAGATAACAGGCCGTGTCATTGATGACGACGGTTTTGCCGTACCGTATGCAAGCGTGCAATACAAAGGACATAAAATCGCAGTTTCAAGTAACGGAGAAGGTAAGTTTACCATTGATAAGAAGCCGGGACTCATGCTCACCGTAAGCGCACTGAGCTACAAGAGCACATCGGTGAAGGTTGACGAAAAGACCAACTTTCTGGAAATCAAACTGAAAGACGATACGCACAAACTTACCGAAGTGGTGGTAAAATCGAAAAAAGGCCGCTACAAACGTAAGAATAATCCTGCCGTAGAACTGATGCGGCGCGTGATTGCTGCCAAGAAAAAGAGCGACCTTAGCAACCACGACTATGTACAATATGATAAGTATCAGAAGATTACGCTCGCGCTCAACGACCTGAAGAAAGAACAGCTCGAAAGCAAGTTCTTCCAGCGCCGCCAGTATCTCCTCGACCAGGTAGAAACCTCTCCATACAACGGAAAGCTCACCCTGCCTGTCAGCATCGACGAGACGGTTTCACAGCATATTTACCGCAAAGATCCGAAGACCGAAAAGGACATCATCAAGGGTCAGCAGAGCAATGGAATCGGACAGGTAATCCAGACCGGAGAGATTCTCAACACCGCCCTGAAAGAAGTGTTCACCGATGTGGACATCTACGATGATTACGTGCGCCTGCTGCAGTATCCCTTCCCATCTCCCATCGGCAGAACAGCCATCAGCTTCTACCATTATTACATCGAAGATACGGTGTATGTGGAAAGAGATCTCTGCTACCATCTGCAGTTTATCCCAGCTAACAGCCAGGACTTCGGATTCCGAGGTGAACTCTATGTGCTTGCCGACAGCAGCCTGCACGTGAAGAAATGTAACCTCTACATGCCTCACAACAGCGATGTAAACTGGGTTACTGACATGAAGATTGAACAGGAATACACCAAGCTCGACAACGGCGAGTGGGTGCTCTCTAAAGACGATATGATAGCCGAACTGCACGTCAACAAGCTCCTTCAGGACCTGCTGGTGGTGCGAAACACGCGAATCACCGATTATGCCTTCGATGCCTTGCCGAAGCAGCTCTTCAAGGGCAAGGCGAAGATCAGGCACGATATGGATGCGATGAACCGCGATGAGGCTTACTGGAACAAATACCGGCAGGTGGACCTCACGAAGAGCGAATCGTCGATGGACAGCTTTATCCACCGCATGGAGAACTCCAAGGGATTCAAATACATCATCTTCGGTGTGAGAGCCCTGATGGAGAACTATGTGGAAGTGGCTCATACCAAGGGCAAGAAGGTTACGGTGAAAGACAGTCTGGGTGTTGAAAGAGACAGCATCATCAACGACCGCCGCAGCCTCTTCGACCTGGGACCTATCAACACGTTCCTCTCCAACAACTACGTAGACGGTGTGCGCCTGCGCCTGGCGGGCAGAACGATGGCAGCCCTCAACCCTCACTTCTTCTGGGATGGTTACGGCGCCTACGGTCTGAAGAGCAACAAGTGGTATTACGGCCACGTGCTCACCTATTCGTTCAACAAGAAGAAGAACAGTCCGTTCGAGTTCCCGATGCGCAAGCTTACCTTCGAGCTGGGGCATGATATTACATCTCCATCCGATGATAACCTGCTGCACAACAAGGACAACTTCTTCATGACCCTCCGTGCTACTACGCAGGACCAGATGTATCAGTATCACCGCCAGAAGGTGACCTTCACCTACGAAACCGACTGGGGGTTCCGCTTCGACACCAGCCTCCGCTGGCAGAGCAACCGCACCGTGGGCAATCTCCACTACTACAGAGTGAGCGACGGCGAGGAAATACGCAAGATACGCACCACTGAGGCGAGTGTAGGCTTAGATTACAACCCGGGGGTCACCTATGTCAACACCAAGCAGCAGCGCCTGCCAATCAACCTAGACAGTCCTGAAATCTCGCTTCGCCACACCATGGGCTTAGACGGATTCATGGGCGGCCAGTATCAGAGCAACCTCACCACGCTGGGCATTTACAAGCGCCAGTGGCTGGGAAGCTTCGGTTATATGGATTTCAACATCGTGGGCAAGGCGCAGTGGAGCAAAGTGCCTTTCACCATGCTCATCCAGCCACCGGTCAACCTCTCCCTCTTCGAGCAGGAGGCAACCATCAGCATGATGAAGGACTGGGAGTTCCTGAGCGACCGCCAGCTGTTCTGGTCAGTAGCCTGGGATATGAACGGCAAGCTGCTCAACCGCATTCCGCTCATCAAGAAGCTGAAGTGGCGTGAATATGTAGCCATCAAGGGTGTATGGGGCGATTTGACCAGCAAGAACGACCCGAGCAAGAACATCAATGATGAGAAACTCTTCAAGTTCCCTACCAACTCCTATACCTTTGGCAAGACGCCATACTGGGAGTTTGTAGCCGGCGTGCACAACATCTTCAAGTTCTTCGGAATCGATTATGTTCGCCGCCTCAACTATTATGACCATGCAAACATCTCAAAATGGGGCATCCGTATGGGCTTCCTCATGTCATTCTAATAAGAAAAAAAGATGCCTTGATGCAGTATTTTTATTGCATCAAGGCATCTACATACATATACAAAAACCATAAGAGAGTAAACACAATGAAGATTCTATTAGCAGACAAACAGGACATCACAAGAGCCGGATTGAACTATGTGATCAGTAAGATGGAGGGATTGGAAACCCAAACTGTCGAAGACAAGGCAGACCTGCTGCTTACCTTAAGGGAGAATGAGGATACGGTCGTAATACTCGACTACACCCTTTTCGACATCAATGATGCTGCCGAGTTACTTATTTTAAACCAGCGTTTCCCATACACGCGCTGGCTACTGTTCAGTGAGGATTTAAGTACCGATTTCGTTAAGATTCTCATCGCCAGCAGTACGCAGTTCAGCGTATTGCTGAAGGAGTGTTCGCTAATGGAACTCAAGGAGGCGATACGTTTTTGTGTGGCAGGCAACCGTTTTGTCTGCCAGCGCATGATGGAGGTTCTTCTGGCTCCGAAACAAGAGGAGCAGGAGAAAATCAACCTCACCAAGACCGAGACAGAGATTCTGAAGGACATTGCGCTGGGAATGACGACGAAAGAAATAGCCGAGAAGCGCTTTTCCAGCTTCCATACAGTCAATACCCACCGCAAGAACATATTCCGCAAGCTGGGCGTAAACAACGTTCACGAGGCTACGAAATATGCGCTGAGAGCCGGTTTGGTTGATTCAGCAGAATACTATATTTAAGTTTATAGTTTATAGTTTATAGTTTATAGTTGATAGTTTATAGTTGATAGTTTATAGTTGATAGTTTATAGTTGATAGTTTATAGTTGATAGTTTATAGTT
>ERZ791808.823-NODE-823-length-29060-cov-5.309119_pt1 | contig 29060 bp, 35 predicted proteins | sample MGYA00510305_ERZ791808 | MGnify/ENA primary metagenome ERZ791808 (study PRJEB30046, sample SAMN00792024) | human gut metagenome | study: EMG produced TPA metagenomics assembly of the A metagenome-wide association study of gut microbiota in type 2... | reverse complement strand
ATCCCTTCGGCACCCGTCGAAACGAGGTCGTCCATCAGGCGGCCGAACTCGGCCTGGTCGCGTGCGGGCATCAATCCCAACGCATCCGACACCTTCGTGCTGGCCGTGCGCCCTGCAGCGGTCTGCGCCTGGACGCCCACCGCCATCACCAGCAGGACAAGGAGAAGCAATATTTTTTTCATCGCTAAATTCTTCATTTTTCGGTTTTCAATACGGTTAAAGGGTCCACGGATAACGCATCGGCTGGTCGATCAACCGGTTGGCCGCCTCGTCGTCGACAAAGAGCAGTTTATCCGGATCGAACTTCAGGTTGCGGCCCAGCCGGAGCGCCACGGCCCCCATATTCACGATCGTGGCCGAACGGAAGCCGTTCTCCTCGTTGAGCGCGAACTTCTGGCGGCTGCGCACGCAGTCGATGAAGTCGGTCTGCTGCGGCAGCGGATCGGGATACTCGGCGAGTTTCTTCTCCCAGTCGGGAATGTCGCACACGAAGTTGGGATATACCTTGCCGCCGGGTCCTTCGATGTAGGCGTCGTTCGGATCGCCGTTATCCTCGCCGTAGAGGATGATCTGGCAACCGTCGTCATAGGTGTAGGCGATCTTGCGCCAGGTACCCACCGCATCGTCATGCTGCTGCGGCGCGTCGATTTCGACCGAGACCGGACTGGTATCGTCCTTGCCCAACAGGTACTGCACGGGATCGATATAGTGCTGGCCCATATCGCCGAGACCGCCCGCATCGTAGTCCCAATAACCGCGGAATGTAGCGTGCACGCGGTGCGTGCTGTAAGGTTTGTAGGGTGCAGGCCCGAGCCACATGTCGTAATCGAGTTCGGCGGGAACCTGCTGCACGGGCAGGCTGGTCTGCCCCACCCAGAAGAACTTCCAGTTGAACCCGGTATGTTTGCTGATGGTAACCTTTAACGGCCAGCCCAGCATGCCGCTGTCGACGAGCTTCTTGATCTTGTTCACGGTGGTATTCATGCCGTAGAACGTATCGGTGAAACGGAACCAGGTATTCAGGCGGAAAATACTGCCGTTCTGCTTGACAGCCTCCTTTACCCGCTTGCCTTCGCCGATGGTACGCGTCATCGGCTTCTCGCACCAGATATCCTTGCCGGCGCGCGCGGCATCGGCCGACATGATGCCGTGCCAGTGAGGCGGCGTGGCGATATGCACGATGTCCACATTGGGATCGTTAATCAGGTCGCGGTAATCGTGATAGGCGGCGATTTTCTCACCGGCCAGCTGCAAACCGGCATCGAGGTGGTTCCGGTCCACATCGCAGATGGCCACCAGCCGGGTTCCGGCATAGCCGTAATGTCCGCGGCCCATACCGCCGACACCGATGATACCTTTGGTGAGCTGGTCGCTGGGTGCGGTGTGTCCCGGTCCGCCGAGCACATGGCGCGGGACCACGGTCAGCGCTGCCGCTCCCAGCAAGCTCTTTTTCAGGAAGTCTCTCCGTTTCATCTATTTGAATTTAAGTTAGTATTTTGTTGACTTTCAGCATTCACAGCAAAAGAACATGCCGCTCCGGCCACGCAACCGATGCGACGTTTACAAATTTACGAAAAATACTCTATTCCCCGAAGAAAACATTCCCGGCAAGAGTCTCCGCGACCCGGTCAGCCTCTCAAATGTCGCTGCACCCAATCGGTCAGCCCGACGAACTGTGCGACACCCAATACCTCGGGACGCAACGAGAAAAATTCATGTTCCGCGCCCCCAAAATCGCCGAAAGCGGCCCGCAGGGAGTTGCGGATCGTCTTGCGGCGCTGGTTGAAGGTCGCCTTGACCACCTTCATGAACAGCCGTTCATCGCAGTCGAGACGCTGCACGCCGTTGCGGCGCAGGCGGATGACGGCGCTCTTGACCTTCGGCGGCGGATTGAAAACGCCCTCGCTGACGGTAAACAGGTATTCTATATCGTAAAAAGCCTGCAAAAAGACACTCAGGATACCGTACTCTTTCGATCCCGGCGGCTCGGCGATACGTACCGCCACCTCGCGCTGCACCATGCCGACCACTTCGGGAATCAGGTCACGGTATTCGAGCACCTGGAAAAATATTTGCGAAGAGATATTATAAGGGAAATTGCCGATAATGTTAACACCCTGCGGAAACTGCTCCGCCAGGTTCATCCGCAGAAAATCGCCCTCCATCAACCGGGGGGCAAACCCGGGAAAATACTCGTGCAGGTAAACGATGCTTTCGGTATCGACCTCGGCGCCGTAAAGCGTTATATCTTCTCTCTCAAGCAGGAAACGGGTCAAAACGCCCGTGCCGCACCCCACCTCAAGCACCGTAGAGCACCGGTCGGCTGTCAGGCTGCCGGCAATGCGCCGGGCGATGGACTGGTCGGTCAGGAAATGCTGGCCTAAATGCTTCTTGGGGCGAACGTTCATACTCCTAGTTCCCCATTTCGCTCATGAACTTGATCCGCACCAGGCGTATCTCCTCCTCGGTATATTCGCCGCCCAGCTCCGCCACTGCCTCTTCGAGCGAATCGGTCTCGGCGTCCTCCTTGAAATACAGATAGATATCCTCGGCTTTATCCTCGTCGATCACCTGGCTGACGTAGTAGGAAATATTGAGCTTGGTACCCGAATGGACGATCGCTTCGATCTCGGTGAGCAGTTCGTCGAGGTCCATGTCGCGGGCCCGGGCGATATCCTCGAAATCCATCTGGCGGTCGATGCTCTGGATGATGAACACCTTGTTACCGCTTTTGTTCACGACGCTCTTGACCACCATGTCCTGCGGACGGGTAATATCCTTTTCGTCGACGTATTTCTGAATCAGCTCGGTGAACGGCTTGCCGAACTTCTTAGCCTTGCCGGCGCCCACGCCGGTAATGTTCTGCAACTCCTCCATCGTCACCGGGTACTGGATCGACATATCCTCGAGCGACGGGTCCTGGAAAATCACGAACGGCGGCAGCTCCATCTGTCGGGCCACCTTCTTGCGAAGGTCCTTCAACATCGCGAAGAGCTCCTCGTCGGCTACGCCGCCTTTGCCCGAAGGGGGTGTAACCGCCTCGTCATCGTCGCCATCCTCGTATTCGTGATCGGCAGTCAACAGAACGGAATAAGGCTGTTCCAAATATGCAAGTCCCGTCTGGGTGATTGACAACAATCCGTAATTTTCGATATTCTTATCGATAAAACCCAAAATCAACGCCTGACGCACCACAGCGCCCCAATAACGATCGCTCTGGTCGCCGCCCACGCCGAACCATTCGCTCTTGTTGTGGCCGTAAGACTTGATCAGTGCATTGTTGCGTCCGATCAGCACATTGATCAGATAATCGTATTTGAACTTGTCGCCAAGAAACTTCAGCACCTTGAGCATCAACACCAACGACTCACGCCCTTCGAACTTGGGCTTGGGATGGAGACAATTATCGCAGCAGTTGCAATTCTCCTCGGGATACTCTTCTCCGAAATAGTGCAGCAGCGTCTTGCGCCGGCAGATCGAACTCTCGGCATAGGAAACCGTTTCCTGCAGCAGCAGCTTACCGATCTCCTGTTCGGCCAACGGCTTGCCCTGCATGAATTTTTCGAGTTTCTGAATATCCTTATAACTATAAAAGGTCAGGCAGTGTCCTCCGCCGCCGTCGCGGCCCGCGCGGCCCGTCTCCTGATAATAGCCTTCGAGGGACTTGGGAATATCGTAATGGATTACATAGCGCACGTCGGGCTTGTCGATACCCATGCCGAAAGCGATCGTCGCGACGATCACATCGACCTTCTCATTCAGGAAAGCATCCTGATTCGCCGCACGGGTAACGGCATCCATGCCGGCATGATAAGGCGCCACCTTGATGCTATTGGCGGCCAGCAATTCGGCCAACTCCTCGACCTTTTTGCGGCTCAGGCAGTAGATGATTCCGGATTTGCCCGGATTACTCTTGATATAGCGGATGATCTCTTTGGTCGCATTGGTCTTCGAACGTACCTCATAAAACAGATTAGGCCGGTTGAACGACGATTTGAACACGGCCGCATCGAGCATACCGAGATTCTTCTGGATATCCATCTGCACCTTCGGCGTGGCCGTAGCGGTCAGCGCGATCAGCGGCGCGGCACCGATATCGTTGATGATCGGGCGGATGCGGCGGTACTCCGGGCGGAAATCGTGTCCCCACTCGGAAATACAGTGCGCCTCGTCGATGGCGTAAAACGATATTTTGATCTGCCGCAGGAACGACACGTTATCCTCCTTGGTCAGCGACTCGGGTGCGAAATAGAGCAGCTTGGTTTTGCCCGCGAGCACATCGCTCTTGACTTTGGCAACGGCAGCTTTGTTCAGCGATGAATTGAGGAAATGGGCGATCCCATCCTCCATGCTGAACGTGCGCATCGCATCGACCTGGTTTTTCATCAGTGCGATCAGCGGCGAAATGATAATAGCCACACCGTCCATCACCAGTGCCGGGAGCTGGTAACATAATGACTTCCCGCCACCGGTAGGCATCAGCACAAAAGTGTCCTTACCTGCCAGTACATTGCGAATAACCTCCTCCTGATTGCCTTTGAAACTGGTAAAACCGAAATACTCTTTCAGACGTTCGTGCAGCACCGCACTCTCTTTATCAGACATTTGGATCGATAATTGCCTATTTACGAAATCTAATCGCTTACTAAGATAAAAACTTTTTGCGAAAATCACTAACTTTGTAGGAAATTATTTCTTTTTCGGGGACATTCGCCAGATGAAACTATACACCAAAGACCTAGTTAAAAAATACAAAACGCGCACGGTAGTCGACCACGTTTCGATCGAGGTCAACCAAGGCGAAATCGTCGGATTGCTGGGGCCCAACGGAGCCGGCAAGACCACCACTTTCTACATGATCGTGGGACTGATCAAGCCCAACGAGGGGGGTATTTTCCTCGAAGGTACCGAACTGACCAAAGAACCGGTCTACAAACGCGCGCAAAAAGGGGTCGGTTATCTGGCCCAGGAAGCCTCGGTGTTCCGCCACCTGTCGGTGGAAGACAATATCCGAGCCGTGCTGCAAATGACCGATTTTACCAAGGAGTACCAGCGCGAACGGCTCGAAAACCTGATCGAGGAGTTCCGGTTGCAGAAAGTGCGCAAGAGTATGGGTATCCAGCTTTCGGGCGGCGAACGGCGCCGAACCGAAATCGCGCGCGCGGTGGCGATCAACCCCAAGTTCATCCTGCTCGACGAACCGTTCGCCGGCGTCGACCCCATCGCCGTAGAGGATATCCAAAGTATCGTGGCGACACTCAAGGATAAGAATATCGGCGTGGTGATCACCGACCACAACGTGCACGAAACCCTCTCGATCACCGACCGCACCTACCTGCTCTTCGAAGGCAAAATCCTCAAGGCAGGGTCGGCCGAAGACCTTGCCAACGACGAAACGGTACGAAAAGTCTACCTCGGGCAGGATTTCAAACTTCGTTAGGAAACACCATGAAAACAACCATACACAAAGGCCGTATTGCAGGCAGCATCACCGCACCGGCATCGAAAAGCTATGCTCAGCGGGCCGTAGCCGCTGCCCTGCTTGCCGGCGGGGAGACGACGCTCACCCACCTGGATCTGTGCAACGACACGCGTGCCGCGCTCGACGTGGCCCGTAGGCTCGGGGCATCGGTCTCGCACGAAGGGACTACCTACACGATCCGTGGCGGCCTGAATCCGGTCTCGACCAAACTCAACATCGGGGAATCGGGACTGGCCACGCGGCTCTTCACTCCGATCGCTTCACTCTGCCACATGCCTATCACGATCAACGGCGAAGGCTCGATCCTGCGCCGCCCGATCGAAATGATGGAAGAACCGTTGCAGGCGCTCGGCGTCGAGGTAATCTCCAACGGGGGCTACCTGCCCATCTCCGTAAAAGGACCGATGCGCGGCGGGGAAATACACGTGGACGGTTCGCTCAGTTCACAGTTCATCACGGGCCTGTTGATGGCCCTACCGCTGTCGCCGAACGACACGGTACTGCATGTGGAAAACCTCAAAAGCCGCCCTTACGTCGATATGACCATCGACCTGGCCGCCCGGTTCGGCGTAGCCATCGAACACAACAACTACGAACAGTTCTACATTGCGGGCGGACAACACTACACCCCCTGCACATACAATATAGAGGGAGACTGGAGCGGAGCTTCGTGCCTGCTCGTAGCCGGGGCGACCGCAGGCAGCATCACGATCCGGAACCTGAACCACATCTCGCTGCAGGCCGACCTGGCAATCATCGAAGCACTGGCGCGTGCCGGAGCCGAAATAATCACTACTAACTCCTCGGTCACGGTGCACGGCGGGCCGCTGCACGCCTTTGAATTCGACGCCACCGACTGCCCCGACCTCTTCCCGGCGCTGGCCGCATTGGCGGCGAGTTGCGAGGGCACATCCGTGCTGACAGGCACGCAGCGGCTCACTTACAAGGAAAGCAACCGGGCCGAAACGATCGCGGAAGTGTTCGGAAGGCTGGGAATCGGGGTCGACCTGTCGGAAGAGAACACGATGCGCATCACGGGCGGTCCGGTCTCGAGCGCCGTCGTGGACAGCCACAACGACCACCGCATTGCGATGGCTGCCGCCGTAGCCGCACTCAGCAGCGACGACAGCGTTGTAATCGAAGGTGCCAATGCGGCCGACAAATCCTATCCGAACTTCTGGAACGACCTGGATACGTTGCGGAGCTGAAACAATTACATCTAATTTCATTAATACACATAAAAAAACCGGCGACATAAAGACCGAAGCAACCTGAATTCGGATTCTTGCACACCGGCATCCAAACGCAAAATATCCGCCGCAAGGCGCCAAACCTTATAACCAGACATCAGATGAACAGCTTCGGCAGGTTATTCCGAATCTCCATTTTCGGCGAATCGCACGGCGGCATGGTCGGCGTCACGCTGGACGGCGTGCCGGCAGGCATCGCCCTGAGTGAAAAATCCTTCGCGGCAGACCTCGCACGGCGCAAAAGCGGCAAGCGGGGAACCACCCCGCGCAAAGAGAGTGACGCCCCGCACATCGTTACGGGCGTTTTCAACGGGCGCACGACCGGAGCGCCGCTGACGGTCGTCTACTACAATGAAAATACGCTTTCGGGAGACTACCGCAACCTGGTCACCCACCCGCGCCCGTCGCACGCCGACTGGGTAGCGATGACCAAATACAAAGGATTTGCCGATTACCGCGGAGGCGGGCATTTTTCGGGACGGCTAACCCTCGGACTGGTTACGGCCGGGGTAGTAGCCAAACTGATCCTCAAGAAACTTTACAAGAATAAAATCAAGTTCGACACCGTGCTCTCCGAAATCGGAGGCTGTGCCGATCCGGACCGGTTCCCCGAAATCATCGAAGAGGCGTTGCGAACGCAGGATTCGGTAGGCGGTATCGTCGAATGTACCGCCAGCGGCGTGCCGGTGGGATTGGGCGAACCCTTCTTCGACTCGGCCGAAAGCGTGATGAGCCACCTGCTCTACTCCGTCCCGGCAGTCAAGGCAGTGGAGTTCGGACTCGGTTTCGGATCGGCCAAACTACACGGCAGCGAAAACAACGACCCGATCATGTCGCCCGACGGCGCGACAGCTACGAACCATTCGGGAGGTATCGTCGGCGGTATCACCAACGGCAACCCGGTGGTGGTGCGCGTGGCCGTAAAGCCCACTTCGAGCATATCGTCGCCGCAGCTCACGCTGAATACCGAAACAGGCACCCCTGAACGGCTGGTCATCAAAGGCCGCCATGACGCGTGCATCGCAATGCGGGCCGTGGTGGTGATCGAATCGGCCGTAGCAGCGGCCCTGTGCGATCTGGCGCTGGTCGCCAAGTCGCAAGGTTTGTAAAGATATGCGCAAAGGTTTTGCATATCCGGTAAAAATATATACATTTGTGCTCTATTTTTCAGTAGCTGAGTGGATATTTTGAAGCGATACGCGATCCCGTACAAAGGGTTGAGCATTGGAAACCACCATTTTGAATTTGAGGTGGACGACCGTTTTTTCGACGCTTTCGAGGGTTCGGAGATTCACAGGGGGCATGCATCGGTCAGTGTCGAATTGGTCAAAACGGAACGCCTGCTGACGTTGGACTTCACAATCGACGGTGAAGTGGAGGTGACCTGCGACCGCTGCCTGGACGAATTCATGATGCCCGTACACTATGCAGGAACGCTGCAGGTCCGGTTTTCGGAGACTGAAAAAGAGAGCGACGGCGAAGTGATGTGGCTGAGTCCCAATGAGACGGAACTCCCGTTGGGGCAATATATTTATGAAAGCATATCACTGAGCCTGCCCTACCGGAAGATTCACCCGGAGGATGCCGAAGGCCACAGCCTGTGCAATCCCGAAATGCTCTCGCGTTTTCGGATTGTCAGTGAAGAGGAGTTCGAGCAGTTCGTGCAGCAAACCGCAGCCGAGGCCGCAGCGGAAAATGCCCCGGCGCAAGACGGCGACTCGCCTTGGAGCGAACTGGAAACGCTGAAAAAGAAATTGGAACAAGAACAACAAAAGAAGTAGATTAAGAGTTATATCATAAAAACATTCTCAACATGGCACATCCTAAACATAAAGTCTCCAGTACGAGAAGAGACAAGAGAAGAACCCATTACAAAGCCGCCGTTCCCACGTTGGCGACCTGCTCGAACTGCGGCGCGACCGTCCTTTACCACCGGGTTTGCCCCGAGTGCGGCTATTATAGGGGCCGTGTAGCGATCGAGAAAAAAGCGGAATAGGCATGCCGGCCCCCATTAAGCTCCAATGACTATGACCAGAATAGGAATTGATGCAATGGGCGGAGACTTTGCCCCGCGGACGGTCGTACTAGGCGCCATCAGCGCTTCGCGCAAACTGGCGCGGGACAGCCGGATCGTCCTTTTCGGCGACAAGAGCCGCATCGAGGAGATTCTAGCCGAGGAAAACTGCCCGGCCGGCACTTTCGACATCGTGCATACGAGTGAAGTGATCGAAATGGGCGACAATCCGACGCAGGCTTTCTCGAAAAAAACCGACTCAAGCATCGTGGTCGGTTTTAACCACCTGCTCGAAGGCAAGATCGACGGCTTTGCAAGCGCCGGAAGCACCGGCGCAATGATGGTGGGTTGCATGTATACCGTCAAGCAGATCGAAGGTGTAATCCGTCCGACCATTTCGGCCCTGTTCCCCACTATCGACGGCAGCGAAGCGCTGCTGTTGGACGTAGGCCTGAATGTAGACTGCAAACCCGACGTTCTTTACCAATACGGTATCATCGGCAGCACTTACGCAAAAAGCGTGATGGGCAAGGCTAACCCGCGGGTGGCCCTGCTGAACATCGGCGAAGAGAAAGAGAAAGGCAACCAACAAACGAAGGCTACCTACGAACTGATGGATAACAGCACCGACTTCAATTTCGTCGGCAACATCGAAGCGAAACACTTATTCGACAGCAGCGTGGCGGATGTGATCGTTTGCGACGGTTTCGTAGGCAACACGATTCTCAAGATGTCGGAAGGTATTTTTGAGATGACGCGCCAACAGGGTTTGAAAAATACCTATTTCGAAAATCTCAATTACGAAAAAGTGGGTGGGACGCCCGTGTTAGGCATCAATTCCACCGTAATCATCGGCCACGGCTGCTCCAGCGCAACCGCCATCGAAAACATGGTTCTCCAGACTGAAAAGACGATCAAGGCGGGAGTGGCAGCCAAACTCCGAGAAATTTTCAGCTAATGACGACAAAGACAACCGCAGCTATTACAGGCGTGGGCGCCTACCTGCCCGACTACATTCTCGACAACATCGAGCTGAGCCACATGGTGGACACCTCCGACGAATGGATCATGTCACGCATCGGCATCAAAACCCGCCACATTCTCAAAGGCGAGGGCCTCGGCACCTCTTATATGGGAGAGCGCGCCGTGAACGACCTGCTCGAAAAAACGGGAACCGATCCGATGGACATCGACGTAGTGATCTGCGCCACGGTAACGCCCGACATGTTCTTCCCGTCGACGGCCAACCTGATCGCCCATAAAAGCGGCATGAAAAAGGCTTTCGGATTCGACCTGTCGGCAGCCTGCAGCGGCTTTATCTTCGCCCTGAACACCGCATCGAAACTTATTGAAGCGGGACCTTATAAAAAGATCGTCGTAGTCGGCGCCGACAAGATGTCTTCAATCATCGACTACACCGACCGCTCTACCTGCCCGATCTTCGGTGACGGCGCCGCAGCCGTACTGCTCGAACCGACGACTGACGGTACAGGTGTCCTCGACGCGATCCTGCATTCGGACGCATCCGGCGCGCAGCACCTGCACATGAAAGCCGGCGGCTCCGCCTATCCCCCGACACACGATACGGTAGACAAAGGCTGGCACTATGTCTATCAGGAAGGACAGCCCGTTTTCAAAGCCGCCGTATCGAACATGGCCGATACATCGGTCGAGATCATGGAGCGTAACCACCTGACCGCCGACGATATCCGCTACCTGGTACCGCACCAGGCCAACCTGCGTATCATCGACGCAACGGCACACCGAATGGGGCTTCCGGCCGAAAAATGCATGATCAATATCGACAAGTTCGGCAACACCACGGCAGCAACTATTCCGCTCTGTCTTTGGGATTACGAATCGCGCCTGCGCAAAGGCGACAACCTGATTCTGTCCGCATTCGGCGGAGGATATACCTGGGGAGCCCTTTACGTGAAATGGGCCTACAACGGCGGGGATTTTTCCAAATAAGCCCCAAAAACACCGTCATCAAACATATTGCGTACACACCGGACGAACTAACCTCATACCGATGAGATGTCGCAACAGCCTATAGAAAACAGGACTGAACAAGTTGGAGGTTCTATAGTTCAAGGGATAGAACGGAAGTTTCCTAAATAGTTCACCATAGATCGTTGAGGCGGACAGGTGATTGCGGGAACAAAAAACACTAACAAGGTGTAAGCCCTTGTAGTTCAATGGATAGAACATCGGTTTCCTAAACCGGTAATTCGGGTTCGATTCCCGACGAGGGTACAAAACCGAGGCTTTGCGGCCTCGGTTTTTTCATTTCTACACGCAATATGTGTATATTTGTTCGCAAATGTTGGCAAATAGTTGGCAAATTTTCCAATACTAAATTACCTTGCGATCATGGGAACAACGTTTAAAGCGGTTGTCTATGCAGATAACAAAAAACAGGACGGCACCTATAATGTCAAAATCAGGGTCACACACAACCGCCGATCCCTAAAGGTTTCCACAAATATATATGTTTTTCCCGATGATTTGGGACGCAAGCTGCAAATCAAGAATCAAGAAACGATAGACCAAACCGACGATTTGATCCGTAACTGGCGCAAAATAGTTAACCGGTTAGGATATACTGCCGACGCTATGGATGTCAAACAGATCGTCGAGCATATCAAAAATATTGAGGCCAACGGCGATGTATTCAAACTCGACTTTATAGAATACGGGCGGAAAATTGCCAGCGCCAAATCGTCCGGGACCGCCCGCACCTATGAATCGGCACTAAATGCGCTCGAGCGCTACACGAAAGGTCAACCCCTCGACATAAGCAGAATAACCGCTAAATTTTTGGCCGACTTTGAGGCATTTTTAATTAACGAACCGGCGTTGAGGTATGACCGTAAAAACGGGATCACTACGACGACAAAATCAAAATCCAACGGGAGGGCAATTTCGCATTACCTTGCCAATATTCGGCATATTCATAACGAGGCCAAAAAGGAATTTAACGACGAGGATACAGGGGTTATCCGTATACCTCAGTCACCGTTTAAGAAATACACGGTAAAACGGCCGCCAAAGCCGAAAAAACGGGCATTGTCACAGGAAACGATACAGGCGATTATTAATCTTCCTGACCTGGATAGGCGCGACGGATCAGTTGTCGATTTCACGCGGCGTGACCTTGCCCGTGACTGCTTTTTGCTATCGTTTGCATTGGCAGGAATGAACGCGGCAGATTTGTACGACTGTAAAGCCACGGATTTCGACGCGCGACAAAAGGTCATCACTTACAAACGGAGAAAAACGCGAACGCGCCGGGCCGACGAAGCCGAAACGAAAATCAAGATAGAAACGTGCGTATGGCCTTTAGTGGAAAAATATATAGACCCGGCCGGCGATCAACTCTTTTGCTTTCACAAGCATTATTCAACTTCCAACGGTTTTACAACTGCGTTGAACGTCGGGTTACGGCAAGTCGAAACGGCCGTAGGATCAGACAAGCATATCACGTTTTACGCTGGCCGGCACTCTTGGGCAACCATCGGCCGATCCAAAGCCCTGAATATCGACAAATACACTGTCCACGAAGGGCTAAACCATGTGGACGATGAAATGAAAATAACGGATATTTATGTAGATAAAGATTATAGTGTCATTTGGGAAGCCAACGCGAAAATATTAGGCATTTTCGACTGGTCGGCTGTTGAGGAACGAGCCAATAACAGCCCCGAAGCGCAGCCCGAGCAAACACCGGAATAACGTTACTTTTTCAGCAGTTTTTTAGCATTTGCCCGGCTGACGGCCTTTTGTCCCGTTTCAAGTTCAAACTTTTTCCGTGCAGTTCCGGCAACACCCCCGCCCCGCCGGGCAATTTGTTTACTATGTGCCATTGTCCGCGGTTTTTCCTGTTTGGATATTTCGGCGGTCGCGTTTTCAGCCAGCATATTTAACAATAGTTCCGTCGTGGTCATATTATCCCGCAGGCTTTCCGTTTTAAGTCCCTTGTACCGTTTATATTCTTTCGTGGTCATACCCGCCCATGCAGACGTAATAATGTCCGTCAAGGTTGCAAATTGCTGGCCCTGCTTTATGCCCCGGCGCTGCCATTCGTCCGTCAGGTCCTTGCGTACCTCTATGGATTTCAAACGCTGGTTGATCCAGTTTTCGGAATACCCCTTGCGGTGGTAATACTCAAGCATACGATCAATCCCCAGCTCGGGATCGTCGATTTCTTCCAGACGTTCGCGGGCCAACTCCGCTAACCACATTTTTACCGGTTCGGCTTTCGGTGACGGGATCGACTGAATGAGCCGAAAAAGTTGCTCGACATCTGCGGCGTCTGTCAAACGCATTTTACCGTCGGGCGCCTTCATTTTCAACTGTACGATATTTTCGTACAGTTGGCTACCTTCCCTTTCCAGCTTTATTTTTAAATCGCTCCAATACCGGCGCGGGCTGGCACTATCCGTCAATACGGCGATCACGTCAATAACCGAGATGTACCACTTTTCGGCCTCAGAATCCCAAACGGACCGGACCTGTTTATCTTCGAATAACTGGATATTATCTTTTAAGGTCATAGCATCATTTCCGGTAAAAGTAGGACAAAATATAGGAATCAAGATTGGTTAGGCGTGAGTGCATTTAGGCTGTATTCAATAAACCTGTCGATAGCTTTTGAAATATCTTTATATGTAACTGTCTGTCTACCCTTACCAAAAACCATCCACGGCCTTTCTGCTTTTTCAAACTGATTTATTTCGTTTCCATCACCATCCCATTCTGTGTACGCATATTTATATTCTTCAAAACATATTCCAACCGACGGATGTTTAAATATTTTACCATTTTTAAATTTGGAGAACAGCGAAATATAATCACGATCATATTCCACATGCCACCCCAAATTAGTCCATTGTTCAAGATGTGATTGGACCACTTCATCCAAATTCACCAGTTCGGAAATATTAACATACTCAGCATAATTCCGTTCCTCATTATTGGCCAACTCCATTTTGGATAAAATGAACGATTTATTACTCCCACTTTCCTCACAAAAAGCAAAAAGGCGATCACCCGATATTTTTGTGGGAATAATACTTCGTGTTGTACCGGGTCGTGAGCCACCATTGTATTTAACTATCAGTGGGGTCCCTACACTAATCGCCTTTTCAATTTCCTTTAAAAGCTCGTCATCCATCTATACAAGATTTAGTTACAATAAATGATTTTTAAAGATAGTAGATAATTCTTTCTAAACCAATAGTAAATTTTGTCGGATGTATAGAATATAAAGGGTATATTTAAAAGACCAAAGGAATAAAAATAGTTGAGGTGGTATTATTATCGTCCCATATTTTGCACCCTACAATAATAAAAGAGGTTGCCCCCGAATAAAATTGCGTTCAGCTATTTTATTTCCTTTGGTCGGGAAAGGGGCAACCTATTATTGTTATGTCATCTAACTTTTTGTGAAATGAAAAGCAAAAAATCAGATGGTAAGGGACAAGATGTGCCGACCCCAAACCATACCAAAAAAGAACCTAAAGACATATTCCGGTCACTAATCCGCAAATCGACGGCCTATGCAATAAAACAGCTACCCAAGCAAGTAGACAAATAAGGGGAACCCCTGGCGATATTGCCGGGGGTTCCCTGTTTTATCTTTTATTCTTTCTTCCCCGCCTTTTGTTCCAACTCCCAAACGCGACGCTGTAATTCTCCTATCTGCGTTTCTTTCTCCTTTATTTCCGCGTTTTTCTCTGCGACAATTTTATCGTGGATCGACGCGGGATATATTTCCCCTCGCTGGTATGCTTTCACCAATTCGTCCGTAATCGCCGATTTTGTTATTTCTTCAATTTCCTGCTCGGTCATTTGGCTAAAGCGGTTTTTTTCCTCCTTTAGCATCGGCCCCTCACCGGTAAGCAGCCAAGAATAATTTAGCTCGGGAATAGCATTCGCAATTTTGTTAACCTTAAACGTATTCCGAGCATACCATGTAGCTAATCCTTGCGGAGTAATCCCCAAAAATCGGGCAAAATCAGCATTCGATTTAAATTTCTTATACTCCTTTATTTCATTGAGTATCTTTTTCTTATCTACATCCATGTCCTTAATGCGTAAATATTATTCTCAATTATGTTTGCTTTATTCGCAATATTGAGTATATTTGTCATGTTATCACATTTGCAATAACAAATGTAAGGAAAAACAGGAAACAAATAGAAAATTATCAGAGCATGAAAAAACTATTTAGAAAATGGCGCGAACGTCGATTGCGGAAATGGGCTATGACAAAAGCACTACGGGTCCCCGGATTAATCGAGGACCAATACAAAGTAGCGCAAGAAATATACGACTGGATCAAGGACGGCAGGAAACCTCAATCATCAGGTCAATAATTTCTTTATAGGATTCATTGACGATTAACGATTTTTCAGGCGCCGACAGTTCAATTACTGTTGTTCCATCCCCGCGAGGCTGCAAATATATAATGTGGTCAACATTTACCACAAAAATATTTCTATTGTTTCTCACTTCAATAAAACCTTTCATAGCACTTCAATTTTTGGTTTGGCAACTCAAAATTAAGTGTTTTCCCGCGAATCGTCAAGCGATTATCCGGAGCGATGCCGGCGCGGGATCAATCCACAAAACACAATATCAAGATATGGCAGAAGTAATAAAACGCGTCGATTTGATCGCAACGTTCGCCCGCATGAGGGTTGGCGAAACCGTCGAAATCGGGCTGCATGACGCCACAGAAAGTAATGTTAGAACAGCCGCGTCTCGATACTCGAAAGACAAGAAGGTCGAATTAAAAGTGTCGGCATTATTAGGCTCAGGCAGTACGAAAGTAACGCGGACGGCATAATGGACCGAGAAAGAAAAACCAGCAATGAACCTTTAATTTTTAGGGTATGGCAACCGATTCTATACGCGAATTAAAAGACGAAATCATGGAGTTTGCGGACTTGATAGCGTCGGCGGCGCTCAGAAAGCAAACCCCGGTACAGGATGAGATTTCGACCCGTCAGGCACACGATGAATTTGGGCGCGTGTGGGTAGAATATCAGGTAAGCCGTAACCGGATCAAAGGAAGGCGAAAAGGGCCGTATGAAAATTCCCCGGTAGTATTCAGTCGTTTCGAGCTGATGGCCTTAAAAGAGGCCGAAAAACGAGGGGCAAAAATGGTCAGAAAATAAGTAGCAAATATAAAGGTTGGAGAACATGGCAGACACAACGAACACACGTAAAGGAACATTCATCCTGCGCTGCGAATTTTACCCGCAAGTGAAATTATTGACACGCGAACAACGTGGCGATTTACTCACAGCGCTATTCGCGTATTCATCCGGTGACGATATTCCCATATTGGACGGCATAACGGCAATGTGCTTTGAGTTCATCAAAGCATCCATTGATACCTATTCGGAGAAGTACGAAGCGAAATGCCGGAAGAATCAAGAAAACGGGAAAAAAGGCGGCCGCCCCAAAAAAGCGGATGCAAACGGTGAAAACCATACGGAAACCGACCAAAGCGAAACCAACCAAACGGATAGCGAAAAAACCGAACGGTTTAACGAAAAAGCGAGCGAAACCAAAAAATCACAATGCACCGGCGATAAATCAGGTAACGAAAATACTGATAAATATAGTAACCGACAGGATAGCGAAAAAACCAATCGGTTTTCAAAACAACCAAATGCAAGCGAAAAAACCGAACGGGTGAAAAAAAACCATGATTCTGATTCTGATTCTGATTCTGAGTTATTCTTAGTGAATAACTATAACACACACACAAATAACATTTCAGTAAGTACCAATACCGCGGGCGCCCCCGCGAGCACACACCCGCGCGTAACGGCGCTACTGGCATGGGTTAAGGCTCAATACCCGGCCGTGCAGCGGATGGAAGAACCATTTACCGAGCAGCATTTGCAATGGATGCTTGCCAAGTATTCGGAAGAAGATATACGCCGGATCATCGGCGACATGGACAACAAGAAAGCCACGAAGAACAAAAGCGCCTTTTCAACCTTTTCAGGTTTCGCCGGCCGGGATACGATTTTGAGAGAAAAAAAAGCCGCCGAGAAGATGGCCGGGAAACTCTACACCTACACTGAGCTATGTGATTTCATCGCCAGTGGGAAATACACCGCCGAAGATTTCCAGTCACAAAAGATCGACGGTAAAACCTATTGGCAAAAAGCCACGGACATAATCAGCAGCGCACGATGAAAACAGACACCCCCCAATTTCCCGATGCAATAGTGCTGAGCGCTATCCGGGATATTCAGAACGAAAAGCGGGCGGCCAAACGCTTCCCCGATCATGTAACGCTGATTGACGATAAGCCCTACACCCGGGTTTGTGCGGTCCTCACGCCAGCAGGATTCGACAAGGTTTTGCACAAGCTGGAAGATGCCGGATTGATCGTCATTGGGAACACGCTAAACGATACCTACGTGCGACCGGTCGAATTTACGGAAATGAAAAGCAAGATGTAGCCAAAATGAGAAAACCCGAAATAATGCCCGTAAATGAGTTTAAAAAACTTTTACAAGGGAATACACCAAAGAGCAACCGAAAGATCAAGAATGCCACGAAAAACGAGCAAAACGGGGTTGTTTTCGCCAGCCTATTAGAGCGACACATGCACGATTTACTGAAAATGCACAAAATCCCCTTCGAGTTTCAAAAGCGATATGTGTTGCAAGAAGGATTCAAATACAACGGCGAATCGGTCCGGCCGATCACATACACCGCCGATTTTTGGTTGCCCACTTTCGACATGCTGATTGACACGAAAGGCTACCGGACCCAACAGGGCGATTTACGGATCAAAATGTTAAAACATTTGTTCGCCAACAATGGAATAAACACGCGGATAGCACTACCGCAAGACAATGACGAAATCGCCGCCCTGGTACGGCAATTATTGGAAAAACGCTGACATGATAACGCAACTATACATAGACCTCTTTTGCGGTGCCGGTGGCACAAGCACAGGTGTTGAAAAAGCCCGTGTTGAGGCTGAACAAGTGGCAAAGGTTATCGCATGCGTAAACCACGATCCGAACGCAATAGCCAGCCACAAGGCTAACCACCCCGACGCGTTACACTTCACCGAGGACATACGGACGTTGGAGATAGCGCCATTGGCAAAACATGCAGCCGAAATGCGGATAATGTACCCGGGTGCAAAGCTGGTGTTATGGGCGTCGCTCGAGTGTACGAATTTCAGCAAGGCAAAGGGAGGACAGCCGCGCGACGCTGACAGTCGAACGCTGGCCGAACACCTGTTTCGCTACATTGACACCCTGCGACCCGATTATATTCACATTGAGAACGTCGAGGAATTTATGAGTTGGGGCGATTTGGACGCCTACGGAAAACCCATCAGCAAAGATGCCGGCCGGTTATATAGGCAGTGGGTGGATAACGTCAAAAATTACGGATACCGTTTTGAGCATCGGATATTGAATGCCGCCGATTACGGCGCCTATACGTCCCGCAAACGCTTCTTTGGCATTTTCGCGGGTTATGGCCTGCCGATTATTTGGCCGAAACCCACGCACACCAAGAATCCGGCACCTGGGTTATTCGGCATGTTGCAACGATGGAAACCGGTCCGTGAAGTGCTCGACCTGGCCGATGAAGGTACATCCATTTTCGACCGGCCCAAACCGATAGTCAACGCAACATTGGAGCGCATATATGCCGGCCTTGTCAAGTTCGTTGCCGGCGGCAAAACAGCGTTCATGCTCAAATACAATTCTGTCAACCAGCAAACGGGCCGACACATCCCCCCGTCAATTGACGATCCGTGCCCGGTGGTATCAACACAAAGCCGGTTAGGTGTTACGCAAGTAAAATTCCTGTCAAAATATTACAGTGGAAAACCCGAGCATAAGAACATATCCATTGATGGGCCAGCAGGCACAGTCAAAACAGTAGATGGTCATGCAATGGTTTCGGCCGACTTCCTTTCGACCTATTACGGGAACGGATATAATCGCTCGGTGGATGGTCCGGCGCCCACGGTAACGACCAAAGACCGGTTTATCTACGTGCGACCATGTTTCACGACCTCTAATACTGCCGGCAATATGCCTAAATTCATAGACCAGCAATTTGGCAATGGGAAACCGGCTGGCACAGATCAACCGCTCGGGGCAGTAACGACAATTCCCAAATACAACGTTGTGACCTGTCAGTGCTGGACCGAGCAAGCCCACTACCTGATGAACCCGCAATTTAAATCGCCGGGTGGGTCCATAGATGCCCCCTGCTTTACACTGATTGCGAAAATGGATAAACGGCCGCCATACTTGGTAACGACCGAAAAGGACGGTAAGGAATACCCGTCATTCATCAAAAAGGGCGGCGGCGTGCTGACGTATGAAGTCTACCAAGACGATCCCGACGTATTGGTACGAATCAAGGAATTTATGGCATTGTACGGCATTATTGACGTGAAGATGCGCATGTTGAAAATACCGGAATTAAAACAGATCATGGGTTTTCCTCGCGATTACGTCCTGATCGGCACACAAGCCGAGCAAAAAAAATATATCGGCAATGCCGTTGAGGTTAACATGGCCCGCGTAATATGCGAAGCGCTCGGGAATGCACTAATCACCAATCAAAAAATTGCAGTTTAAAATAATACCGACATGACAAAAGCAAAGGCAAAGAAAATCGAAACCCGAAAAGACGAAGTAAGGTTTACGACGAGCGATCCCGGCAAGATGCTGGGCAAATACCTGACGGGGAATTTGTGCCGGACGTGGCAGGAAGAATTTATTGACGAGGATACCGGGGAAATAGTACCCGTTGAGCGATCCGAAATCATTATGCAAGGGGGTGGCCTGATCGACGCCGAGAAGTTGGCCCGGATTCAGTTTCATTTACAATCCGGAGACATTACCGAAGTTGAGGTTAGCAACCAGCAGCGCGCAGCATTTTTAGGGATGGAAATGGAAAGCACACCGTGGAGCGTTACGGCCATGATCGGCACGAAAAAACGGCGGTTTCTGCTTTATGCACGGTCCGCGCAAATGGCGCTCGAGATAGCGCAAGATTACATAGAACTGCATTTTGCCGGCCTGTTTTACATGCTTTCGGTTAAAGTGTTCGACTACTGCATTTTTATCAAGGACAGTTTGAAAAAAACAGAGGATGACGCAGAAACCGACCCGGCCGAACTCGAATTTTACAAAATCGAAATCGACGTAGTATCCAATGACGAAAACAAGCCGTACACGTTCGTCCTGCAAACCAAAGACGTAGATACCGGAATGATCGTCATAAACAAGTGGATTGCAGACCAACAGCAAGCATTTTACAAAGATTCGGACGAGGTGCCGGCATACCAAACGACCGTTAAATCAGGAGTGGTCATTCCATGTTACCGAATCATTGAAAAAGAGTTTTCACAAGCATACATAAACGCATAGATATGAAACTATTTGAGTTTTTCAATGGGGCCGATGCCCTTATGGTTGCTGCTAAGGAAAGGGACCACGCTATTGCGTATATGGCCGAATTAGATGGAATCACACAACCGGAAGTTACGGACAATTACGACGTCCGGGAAGTACCCCGGGAGGAATGGGCGCAAATAAAGGTCCACGATCCCGAGCAGATCGATACTGATGGCAACTACGTTGTTATAGGGATAGTCGAGGATATGATGCAAGGAATTACGACAACCGAATTGATTTGCAGCACCAACGACGATTAAAACCCCACACATGAAAATAGGAACGAAAAGCCTGTTATACGGCGCCCACTGTTTCATCATTCACCCTGTGATGGTATTTGCGGCGTGGTGGCGCCTGTACGGATTCCCGTGCGATCCCCGCTTATGGGTGGTATTTATTGTCCACGATTGGGGGTATTGGGGTAAACCGAATATGGATGGTCCGGAAGGTGAAACACACGTAGAGCTGGGCGCAAAAATCATGGGCCGATTGTTCGGGCCGGAATGGGCGCGGCTATCCTTGTATCACTCGCGGTATTATGCGCGGAAGGATGGACAGGCGCCGTCGAAACTATGCTATGCTGACAAACTGGCATTGTGCTACGAATCAACCGGATTTTATCTGTTGAGGGTAACAATGACCGGAGAAATACGGGAATACATGGCTTTAGCAGACAAAAACGGCAAGTACGGCCGTGACGCCTACATGAACGTCCGAACCGACAGCCAGCGTAAATGGTTTACAGATGTTCGCCGCTTCCTACTGCGGTATGTAGCTGCCAACTACAAATAACACGTCAGAAAATGAAACGCATAATCCGTGTTTTCCCCCGCGCAACAAGCGCCACCCCGACGGACAAGTGGGTGCGAATACGCAAAACACCCGACCTGTTCGACAAGGCCGACGAGGTACACATATCCGTCGCCTTCACTTGGGACATGCGTTGGGCTGAGTGGGCGGCAAAACAATGGGAGATCGTCGCGCCGGTCAAAATCGGCGGACCAGCCTATAATGAGCCCGGCGGAGAGTTTATCCCGGGAATGTATATGAAGCACGGCTATGTTATCACTTCACGAGGTTGCCCTAACCGTTGCTGGTTTTGCGCGGTACCCAAGCGTGAGGGTGGACAGCTCCGGGAGCTGCCGGTCCGCGACGGCTGGATCGTGACGGACGACAATCTATTGGCCTGCTCGCCCGGGCACATCGACGAGGTGTTTGCCATGCTGGCCCGCCAGCCCCACCGCCCGCAATTTGTCGGAGGGTTGGAGGCCGCGCTGCTCACGCCTGAGATGGCCGCCCAACTGAAAGGGTTAAAACCTGAAAGAATGTATTTCGCCTACGATACGCCGAACGACCTCGAGCCGCTTATCGAGGCTGGCAAAAACCTGATAAACGCCGGGTTCACCAAGGCCAGCAATGTATTAAAATGCTATGTACTGTGCGGCTACAAGGGGGACACGTTCGACAAGGCACAGCGGCGCATGGGCGAGGCATGGGACGCAGGATTTATGCCGATGGCAATGTTGTACCGGGACCGGAAAGGGGAAGTTTCCAAAGACTGGAAACGATTCCAGGTACAATGGGCCAACCCGATCATCACCGCCTGCAACTGCAAGAAATATTTTGACAACCGCCTACGGACATAACCAATAGAAAGATGACACAGCAAGCCCTGAAGCTATAAGAGGGGAAACAAAAACCATAATGATATGAAAGAAATTCAATTAGGCGACAAGGTTAAAAGCACAGTTTCCGGTTTCACAGGAACAGTAACTGCAAAGTGTGAATACCTGCATGGTCAAACGAGGTACGCAGTAACCGCACCGGAGTTAACCGATGGAGAAGTGAAAACGGAATGGTTCTCAGCATCAGAACTGATCCCAACCAAGTAATCCCGACCGGGTGCTCCCGTAGGTTGTTCGACTCCGCCTACGGGAGCAATAACGGCCGCAAGGCATAAAACCGATAAAGATGGCAAAAGAATTTAAAGGTATTCCGGAACGTTGTATGACGCTTGAAGATGCTGACATTTTATGCAAAAGAACCGATTACGCGATTGATTGTTGCGATGAGGATAACCCTGTCAATTGGGGTGATGCCGCTGCATTTTTCCTTGAGGGCGTATTGCATGAGAGGAAGGCCAACGCCCGCCTGATCGCCGCCGCCCCGGAACTACTGAATGCACTGGAAAAGGTAACGGAAACATGGAATGCCCCTATGTCTAATTACGCCGGCCGGATGTATGATGTGATTCATCAGATCGTTGAACCAGCAATCAATAAAGCATTAGGGAAATGAGTTTCACAACCCCTTGTTTCATTCAGGTCAAGGATCAGGAGAAACGGAAAGAGCTGAAAAAATGGCTATCAGGTATATATCGGGTTATATCCTTGTATTACACCGAAGATTGTGAATATATCCGCTGTTACACGAACTACAAAGGTTACGCAATTGCGGCCGATTATCCTACACGACAGGTCAAGAAATTCGACATCGACTGCGGAGAAAACATCGAAATGTTCAAAGCGCTGGCGGCAATGAACGACGAGAACGACTATATACAGTGGTTTATTGACGATAACGGCTGGTTCTTATGCCGTGACTACCGGCTAACTATCCCGACCAACAATGCCATGCACACACGCAAAGCCACTGCGGACGATATTATTAAACGTTATAAACCCCAATAATCATGGATACCACACAACCCGACCAACTGGCGCATAATATCGTTAGACGAGCCAACGCACAGAATGTGTCCATTAGCAAACTATGCCGGCTGGCTGGCGTATCCCGTCGCTGGTTTGAGTATTTCAAAAAACGGACCCCGCGAGCGGTTGAGGCATACGTGAAGATCGAACAAGTCCTAACCGCATTGGAACAAAAACAGACAGGCGTAGGCATATCGCGGTCGGATCAGGCATAAAACCGGATATTATGAAGATAACATTGACACAAGAAAAACGCGGAGAGATCGAACGCATACAGCGCGAGTTTCGACAATACCTATCCCCCAATGAAATATTACGAGGAACAACCCAAGCGATCAACGGGGTTATGTCACGGTCTATCCCCAAGATCAATAAGGCAATCAAATCGGACTACAATATAACCCAAAAATACCTGTCCCGCATGGCCGTTGTATCGCCAAAGGCCAGCATGAACGCATTGTACGCCGGAATCAAGATCAATGAGCAGCGATTACCAATGATAGCATTTCGACCTAAGCAAAAAGGATCGGACATATCAGTAGCATTTCACAGAGGTAAAAACGAAGTATTCCGCAACTCATTTATTGCGATGATGAACAGCGGGCACACAGGAGTATTTTCACGGGGTAAGTATATCAAGGGCCGCGGGTTTGTTCCTGGTCGTGAAAAGACGGCCACAGGTAAAACGCGGATTACACAACTTATGGGGACTTCGGTATTCAATATGGGTATATCTAACAAGGTAGCCCAAGAAGTGCAACAATACATGAGTAACGAAGCAGCAGCAAGGGTACACGGGATTTTAACCAACCGTGTGAATAAACTAACGGCAAATAAATAATATTATGGCATGGTTAGCAGTCAATCCTGACGGCGAAGAACGAATATTTGATTGTAAGCCGCACCGGGTAAAGTTTAGTAAGAATGCGAAAAGACCGGGGTTTTGGTCCGGATGGATTGCCATAAGTATACCGTACGGGACTATCGAAATATTAATAGGCCGCAAACTAAAATGGGATGATGAACCGGTAGAAATATAATTTTCTCGGGTCCTTTCCGCCTTCTGCGGAGGGGGTAGTCGGCACCGCGGTTTTTCATTAGTTAGTAGGGACAAAATTCTAAAGGATGTATCATCAGCAACATGAGGTCAAAAGCGCCAAAAGGATGGATTAAAATATCGGATTTTGAACGCCTGACCGGTTTAAGCAATAAAACGATCACAGCGGCAATAAAAGGCGGGAAAATCCCCGCCTCTTGCGTGGATCGTGTCGGAAAATATGCTACCTCACCATATTATTTGGAACCTCAGAAATCGGCAATTGCGTGGCGCGGAAACATAAATGCCAATCATCCCCTATCACGTCCGATCCTCGACAAGCTGGCAAAATACATCCGGCGTTTCGACCCGGCGGCGGTATCCGACAACGGCAAACAAACGAAATCGGCCGGCAAAACGAGCACGGAAAAAATGACGCTGGCAGACGCGCAATTGAAAGAACGTATTGCAAAGGCGGAGTTGGCCGAACTGGAATTACGCGAAAAGGCCGGGGCATTGGTGGATAAATCCCGCGTATACGACCAGCTTTTCGCCGCCGGACAGGAACTCCGAAACGCATTACTGGCAATACCTGACCGCATTACTGATGAACTTATCGCACTATCCGACAACAGAACCCAAGTACATAATACGATTTATAATGCCATAGCCGCCGAATTAGAAAAATTGAACGACATACAACGCGGCCTTACCAAATGACAATCTATCCCGACATACAAGGTCTATTCGACGGTTTGCGACCAATCCCACGTCAGTCGGTTTCGGAATGGGCCGATACACACCGTTTTTTATCCCCGATCAGCTCGGCAGAACCGGGCCGGTACCGTACCAGCCGGACACCCTATCTACGTAAAATCATGGATTGCCTAAGCGTGTACGAATCGTACAAAGAAATCGTACTGGTCAAAGGCGCACAAATCGGGGGCACAGAGGCAGGCAGCAATTTTTTAGGTTATATTATCCACCAAGCGCCGGCCCCTACCATGTTCGTACAACCGACGGAAGAAATGGTTAAACGCCTATCAAAAGGACGTGTTGATCCGTTGATCGAAATGTGCCCGGAAGTAAAAGCACGAGTTGCTGTTGCCAAAAGCAGGGACAGCAACAATACGATCATGCAGAAAAATTTTAACGGTGGTATCTTGTTATTCGCCGGTGCCAATAGTGCGGCCGGGTTACGCTCAGTTCCGATCCGCAATTTGATTCTTGACGAGGTAGACGCCTACCCGTTGGACCTGGACGGCGAAGGCTCGCCCATCGACTTAGCAATTGCCCGCACCCGAACTTTCCCAAACAAAAAGATATTCATATTAAGTACCCCAACGATCAGCGGGGTATCAGCCATAGAACGCGAATTTTTAAAAACCGACCAACAATATTACCATGTCCCATGCCCGCATTGCGGAGGGATGCAAAACCTTATTTTTTCCCAACTGAAATGGGAGGAAGGCAAACCCGAAACGGCCAAATATTACTGCATACACTGCGGGGAAGCTATTGAAGAACGGCACAAAGTCGAAATATTGGCCCACGGTGAATGGGTGGCAAGCGTACCCGAGCAATCCAACCCTGACACAATCGGTTTTCACCTCAATTCGCTGTATTCTCCTTTGGGTTGGTATTCATGGAAAGAAGTAGCGCGTGATTTCACCATAGCCAAAGAAAACCCGCACAAACTGAAAGTGTTTGTAAATACCGTATTGGGTGAAGCATGGGCAGAAAAAGGCGAGGCCCCCCCTTATAAAAATCTGTTTAATCGTCGCGAAAGCTATAAAATCAACGAGGTACCGCAGGATGTATGCTTTATTACTTCCGGCGTGGACGTGCAGCGCGACCGTTTGGAATTAGAAATTGTCGGCTGGTGTGCCGACAAACGGTCTTATTCCATTGATTACCGTGTGTTGGAGGGTGACACAGCCGGTAAAAAGGTTTGGGATGCACTGGCCGAAGTTGTCAACGAGCGGTGGATCAGAAATGACGGAATGGAACTACCAATAAAAATAATGGCCGTCGATAGCGGTTATAACACCTCGCATGTTCACGCCTTCTGTCGGCGGTTCGACGGTTCCCGCGTGGTTCCGACCAAAGGGCAGGATAATTTGGGAATGGCCGTTGCGCCACCAAAGACCGTAGACGTTACCAAAGCCGGTAAACGTGTCGGCAAGCTGCGGCAATGGAATATCGGCGTGTCATTCCTCAAAAGCGAACTATACGCAGCATTGCGATTGGAGAAAGACAGCGACGGAATCCCCCCACCGAATTACTGCCATTTTCCTGAATATGACGAACATTTTTTTAGGGGATTGACCGCCGAAGAACAGGTTAAAAAGGTAGTGCGCGGATACCCCCGGTATCAGTGGGTAAAACGATACGAACGCAACGAACCGTTGGACTGCCGGATCTATGCCCGGGCCGCCGCAGTCATTGTCGGGCTGGATCGGTTGTCACCGGAACGACTGGCAGCGCTCGGGGGGCTTGCGCCCAATCCTGACCGGAAAAACGCCAACAAACCGACCGCAGAACGAAAACGCAGAAAAAGCAGCTTTTGGGATTAGACGGTTTAGACAAAATTTGCCACGTTTTCGCATTGTTTGGCAAGTCCTTTCCACATTTTTGAAATCTGATTTTCAATTTATTGCAAAGGCATTACATTGGTGTACGAATGTATACTAATGGGATATACTATTGCACAATACGAAACGCTGAAAAAGGCGATTGCAAACGGGGTCCAATCCGTGACCTACGGAGATAAAACCGTTAATTACCGCTCTATTGCCGAAATGAAGGATGTATTGCGGATGATGGAAAAAGAGTTGTTTCCGGAACGCGTACCGAGACGGCGCCGTCTTGCCAGTATTGACCGCGGCTATTATCCGAAAAAGGGATGAAAATTCTTGGTTTACATATATCCCGCGTAAAACCGGGGCGCCGCATGTACGAGGCAGCCGACAAAGGACGCCGCGGAAAAGCATTCCGCATGGCTCGTTCTACCGGAGCCAATAGAGAGGTCGAAGGGGCACTTGTAACATTGCGGGACCGATCGCGACACATGGTCCGCAATAACGGCTGGGCAAAACGGGCAGTGGAAGCCATCACCAAACACACTATCGGCGAAGGAATACAACCAGCGCCCATCGGTACGCTGGAAAAAACAAAAGCCGTCAAAGAAATATGGCGGGCATGGGCCAATACAACCGCATGTGATTGGTACGGCAAAACTACCTTTTACGGATTGCAAGAACTTGCAATGCGTGCTATTGTTGAAGGCGGGGACGTTCTGATGGTCCGGCGCTGGGTAATGCCGGATGACGAGTGCGAAATACCGATCAAACTGCAAGTGCTCGAGGGGGACCAACTTGACCACACGCGCAACGGGGCAAACGACATAGGAACTGCACGCCTCGGTGTACAGTTCGATCCGGCCGGCCGTTTATCCGGCTATTGGATTTTTGACTACCACCCAGGCGAATGTGATTATTTCGGCGCTGCACGCTACGAAAGCCATTTTGTCCCCAAAGAAGATGTTTTGCACGCCTTTGAAGTATTGCGAATCGGACAGGTTCGCGGCCTACCTATCGGCGTCGCGTCTTTTATGAAATTGGGGGATTTCAGCGATTACGAGGACGCACAGTTGGTTAAACAAAAAGTAGCCGCCTGTTTCGCCGCGTTCGTGCTGGGCTCCGAGGACCCGAACACCGAACCGATTGAGGACTTGGAACCGGGAATTATTGAACATTTGGGAACCGGTGAAACAGTCGAATTTGCCAACCCGCCCAGCGTGACCGATTACGACCCATACGCCAGCCGCATTTTACAGGGTATTGCATCCGCTTATGGGATTACCTACGAAATGCTCACAATGGATTATTCCAAAGTCAACTTTACGTCCGGTCGTATGGCAAAGATCGACGTTACCGCGAATTTTAAAAGCTGGCAATATAACATGATCGTCCCGCAAATTTGCGATCCCGTTTGGAATTGGTTTGTACGTGCATGTCTTATCGCCGGCAAACTTTCTGAACGTATCCGCGCCGAGTGGACCGCACCACGCGTCCAACAGCTCGACCCGGTAAAAGAAACGGACGCACAAGTCAAGCGTATCAAATCGGGGTTGGCAACAATCAGTGAAACGCTGCGAGAAATGGGCCGCGAACCTGACGAATTTTTTGAAGAATACCGGCAAGATATAGAACGATGTAAAAAACTCGGTATTCATATCGACAGTCTAATCACCGAATCAGAATCAACAAGCAATAACAATGAGTAAGCGGAAAATGAAAATGCAGTGGGGCCGGGCATTGGTGCAGCCAAATACAATCGACGTTGAACGGCGCGAAGTCGATGTTGTGTTTGCCACGGAAACACCTGTACCCCGTTTCGGATGGGAAGAAGATTACGACGAAGTTTTGGTGTGTGAACCGGACGCAGTGCGTATGGACCGGGCCAACCGGGGATTACCTGTCATGGACTGTCATTCGACGTATTCCGTTTTTCATCAATTAGGCCGATCAATAAAAGTATGGTTTAATGATAACCGAGAATTATGCGCCCGCATTTGTTTTTCAAGTCGGGCAGAGGTTGTCGAACTGTTCGCGGACATTGCCGCCGGCATTGTCAAAGATATTTCTGTCGGGTATCAGGTATACAAGTTTGAGCGCACGGAACAGCCCGGCGCCCCGCGTCCGACCTACCGAGCTATCGACTGGATGCCTACTGAATTGTCATTTGCCCCGGTCCAAGCCGATATAAACAGCGAAGTACGGAACAGCCAAGACGAACATACAGTAGAAATCATTTCAATTCAAACCTCAAATACAAAGACTATGAAAAGAGCTGACGAAGGCAAAACCACGCAATACACGGTCGAGGGGGAACCCGTGAAAGCCGGTGATATTGTGACCGCTGGCGATGTAAAGGGCGTGGCCCTTACTGACGGCGAAGTCGGGGATACGATCACCCTGACACTGATCGAGGATGACAGCGCAGAGAGTGCCGACAATGTAACCGCAGCAGCAGAGGAAGCAGCGGCGGCAGCAATCGACGCCGCCGGCGCCGCCGAAGATGCAGCGGCGGCAGCA
>ERZ791808.812-NODE-812-length-29525-cov-3.956804_pt1 | contig 29525 bp, 18 predicted proteins | sample MGYA00510305_ERZ791808 | MGnify/ENA primary metagenome ERZ791808 (study PRJEB30046, sample SAMN00792024) | human gut metagenome | study: EMG produced TPA metagenomics assembly of the A metagenome-wide association study of gut microbiota in type 2... | reverse complement strand
CGCGCTTTTTGTAGCTGATAAAACATTAATCTTGAGAATAAAAAGATACCCTACGTCTCCTTGCTGAATACAGTACATCTTCTTTGCTGATGCAGTACCTCTTTCGCTGTGAAAGTACTGAACAGAAATATTAGTTGTCGGTATCGATTATGTTATTCTTAAGGGAGCGTCCGGTTATTTATAGAGATGTTTATTTTAATAACGGTGAGAGTGTAAAATGATCGAATTATGGAATAGTAAAACAAGAAAATGAAGTTAGAATCTTTCTTGCTTTTTTTTGAGAAAGCTCTTCCTATATGTCTGGAACGTGTTTGTCTCAACTTTGTATGGGTTTTGTTTTGGTTTTATTCCCGTTTTATTGCCAGTGGTTATTCCTTTAGTAACTACATTTGTTTGCAAATAAAATTAAATGTGAAAGACACATGAAACGAGTTACTTATTTTTTATTTTTAATATTTCTGGCAGTATTCTTTCAATCCTGCGAGCCTACAGTTATAAAAGTGGCTTGTGTGGGTGACAGTATAACGGAGGGGTATGGATTGACGGATAAAGCGAATGAAGCATATCCGGCTATTATAGCCCGGGAGTTAGGAAAAAAATATCGGGTACTAAACTTTGGACAAAGCGGAACTACTCTGTTAAAGAAAGGAGACAGACCTTATTGGAACAATATCGCTTTTAAAAATGTACTGGCTTATGAACCTGACATTATTATTATACAGTTGGGTACGAATGATTCAAAACAGCAGAATATTCCTTCTTATCCCGGAGAGTTTATTGATGATTTGCGGGCAATGGTGGATAGCTTCCGATTATTGCCGTCTCGTCCGGACATCTATCTCTGTAAACCTGTTCCGTCTTTCCCCAATGAATATAATATAAATGATTCGGTACTTATGGCAGATGTAGTTCCGGCTATTGAACAAGTGGCAACCGAACAGAGCTGTAAAATAATAGATTTGCATACTACATTTGTCGATAGGATGAATTTGTTTCCGGATGGCGTACATCCCGGTAAAGAAGGAGCTGTAGAATTGGCAGAGTATATAGCGAGTTCAATTAAGAAATAATTTTAACTAATAGATATACCATGAAAGACTTAAAAATTACGCTTAAATTACGTTTGATGCTTTTACTGTTATGCTGTGGCATGACTGTTTTTGCACAACAAATTGAAATTGAAGTTCCCACTATCTCAGGGCTTGAATCGGCTCTGAAAGCTAAATATTCCGACGAGCTGATTGCCGGGATTACCGATTTGAAAGTAATGACACCGGATAAAGTCTTTATCGGTCCGGATGATATTGCTTTTCTGAATGGAATGCCTAAGTTGACAAACTTGGATTTATCGGACGCTTCTGTTACCAGTATGAATAATAGAACTGATAACTCTTTTCCGCGTACTTCATTTGATGGAAACCAGACAATTAAAACCATTATCTTTCCTAAAGATTTAATAGGGTTGAATCGTGCTGCTTTTTCCAATATGGCATTGGAAGGCACGATAACTTTACCAAAGGGCGTGAAGAATACGGCGGAGTATGATATGATATTTGGTGGAAGCGTTAATATCACCGGTTTTGAAGTAGAAAATGGAAATGTGAATCTGAAATCGGTAAATGGTATACTTTATACGGCGGATGAAAAGACTTTGCTTGTGTATCCTTATGGAAAAAAGGGTACCACATTCAATATTCCGGAAGGGGTGACTACCATTGGTACGAGTGCATTTGGATGGAATAGTTCTTTAGAAGAAATTACGTTGTCTTCTACAGTAACAACTTTGCCCCGTCAAGACAAGATTATTAATGGTTCTACCAAAATAAGAGCTATTTATGTTGCTGAGGGGAATACTACTTACGGGTCTACAAATGGTTTCTTGGTAGACAAAACTACCGGTACTTTGATGGCTTTTCCTCCTGCCAATACGGATGAAACTATTATCATTGACGGTAATATCGTGAAGATTATTCCGCAAGGGTATTTTTCTACGGCTGTAGCCAATCTTAAAAACATTATTTTTACGGAAGGGGTAGAGGAAATAGGTTATATTGCTTTTAAGATAGGAAGTGGAATCACTTCCCAACTTGAATATGTGGAGTTGCCTTCTACAATTAAAACGATTGGCGGAGAAGCTTTTGTCGGTAATGATAAATTGTTACAGGTTATTTGTAAGGCGACTACTCCTCCGGATTTAACCGGTCAGCAGATATTCCGTGGCTCGAATGGAAAAGATGCCAGATTGGGTGTACCGGCAGCTGCTCTCGATGCTTATAAGAGTTCAAAATGGAATAGCAGTATTAAAGGTAATGAAGGTATAAATGCTTTTCCGGGAGAGCAAATAGTTGCTTATCATAATATATCAATGGAAGGAGGTAGTTGTGCACAGAGTGCTTCGGCTCCTAATTTTTCAGTAAACATTAAAGCCGGAGATGCACCTGAAGGTAAAGACTTCTCAAAATGGATTTCTACTCCTGACGTTGCCTTTGGCAATGCAAAAGTTTCGGTTACAAGTTTTGTAATGCCCGATGAAGATGTGACTATTACAGCTTTCTTCTCTCCTAAAAGACCTTATACAATTCTGAATGCTATTACTCAATCCGGTGTTGCAGCTGTAGACGGAATTGTTACTATTGAGGCTCATCCGATGCAAGGAACAAAAGTTTTTCATCATTGGGAAGTTGTAGAGGGAGAAGGATTGGTGATTGATAATCCTAATGCGGTATCCACTTCTTTTACGATGATTGATGGAACTGTTACTATTGAAGCAAAATATTTGGATACTTATTTGATCAATGTATTGGATGGTGCTGCACCTTTTGATGCCTTTGAGGGTGAAGTGGTGACGATTGTTGCAGATAAGAAAGAAGGAAAAGAGTTTGAAAAATGGACGACAACTACAGCCGGAGTAACTTTTGAAGACGCAACACAGTCTACTACCACTTTTATAATGCCCGCCAGTGAGGTGACTATAACAGCGGTCTTCAAAATTGCAACGACGATAGATGAAGCGGTTGAGGAAACAATCGTAATGCCTGTGCTTTATCCGAATCCGGCAACGGATTATATTCAATTGGCAAATGCCCAGAATACACCTTATAAGATTTATAATGTGGTGGGAACAGTCGTTCTAAATGGCATTACGAATGGCGAACCGATAACTTTATCCGGATTGATAAAAGGAGTTTATTTGTTTGAGGCAAACGGTAAAGTTGTGAGATTTATTAAAAGATGATCTTTTTAATTATTGAATTTAATACTTATAAATAATGATTATGGAAAACTTAGTATCATTGAGAAGGCATTTGTTGGTTACGGTGCTTTTATGCCTAAGTGTCTTTGGTTATGCGCAGAAGGAAAAGATTGTAGACATATCGGAGACAAATACGCTTAGCACATTGCTGACGGCGGATGAACAAAATACGGTCACAAAGTTAGTTATAACGACCTCAAACGGAGCTACTTTAAGCGTATCAGATTTTAATTTCATTTATATGAATATGCCGAAACTGGAGGAATTGGATTTATCCGGTGATGAAAATACGACTTTGTGTGGCGGATTAAAGGTAAGTAATGATTTTACTAATACAACTTTAAAGAAATTAATATTCCCTCCTAAAACGAAGAATCTTGGTAACTTTACCGGATGTGGGTTGACAGGTGTCGTTGAGTTTCCTTCGACAATAGCAACATATAAGGAAATTGAAAATAAGTTTCTTGATTGCCAGCACATAACAGGGTTTGCATTTCCGGATGGACATCCTACAATGTACACAATTAAAGATGGAAAAGCCTTGGTAGCTAAAGATGCGGGTGGGGATAGACTTTGCCTATACCTTTCTTCTAATACGGATAAAGCATATACAATTCCTGAAAATATAACAGCTCTTGGACTGAGTGCGTTCGGATATAACAATTATTTGGAAGAACTGACTTTTTCTTCTGCTTTATCTGATATATTAAGGCAGAATGGTAATGTGCGCGCGGATGTTATTGCTCCTCAAACTCCGAATTTAAAAGCGATATATGTACCGGAAGATAATGTGACTTTTGCTTCTACGGAAAATGGTTTTTTGATTGATAAAGTAACTAGTTCCCTGATTCTTCTTCCTCCGGCAAATAAGGATGAGAATATTATTATTGACGGAAGTTTTGTAAAGAAAGTGGGAGATCGTTTCTTTTCTAATGCTCCTCATATTAAAACAGTTGTGTTTGGCGAAGGTGTAGAAGAATTAGGTGGTTCTGCCTTTAAGCAAGGAAATAATGGTCCCATGTCATTAGAATTTGTATTACTGCCGTCTACTTTAAAGAAAATAGGTGCTGAAGCATTTGCTTTATGTAGTAATTTGCAACAATATATTTGTAAAGCGGTTACACCTCCTGAAATAAATGGTAATGCTGTTTTTCGTATGGCGAATGGGGCAGATGTACGGGTGGGTATTCCGGAAGAAGCTTTAAATGCTTATTTACAGTCGGCTTGGCTGGATAGTAATTATGCTTCTTTTACTTCAGAAGGACCAACCGGAAATAAAAATAATGGGTGGAGTTTTCAGTCGAATCAGTTAGTTCCTTATAAACATATAACTTACCATAACGCAAAAAGCGTACAGGATGTTAGTGCACCGGGTTGCAATGTAGGGATTACGGTGTATGATGTTCCTGAAGGGCAGGCTTTTGCCGGTTGGGTTTCAACTCCACAGGTTACTTTTGAAAACGACAGAGCTGCGTCCACAACCTTCGTAATGCCGGAAAGCGATGTTGAAATCAGAGCTATTTTTGGTGGAACAAAACCTTTTACCATAATAGGTGCTATCACTCAATCAGGGTCGGCTGCTGTTGGAGCTGTTGTCAATATTCAGGCGTCGGAAGCTAAAGGACCATCCAATGCACAACAGATATTTCAGGAATGGAAAGTAATAGAAGGAGAGGGACTTGTTATTCAAGACCCGAAGGCTGCGTCTACATCCTTTACGATGATTGATGGTCCGGTAACTATAGAGGCAATCTATAAAACGAGATATTATGTTAATGTAAATGGTGGTAGTGCTGTTACCGAAGCTTTTGGAGGAGATGTAATTACTATTAAAGCATCAGGTAGGGAGAAAATGAGGTTTGTAAAATGGACTTCTTCCACTGATGGTGTTGTTTTTGCGGATGAAACAGCGAAAGAAACCACTTTTGTAATGCCGGAATCAGAGGTTGATATTGAAGCTGAGTTTATAGAAGATGAGAATAGCGATGAGGTGTCCTCATCGTCCTTGAATGGCTATCCGAATGATTGTCATTGTGGAGATTTGACGGATTATCAAACTTCATGGATCGCCAATTCTGGTGGTGTGCCTCGTACACACGTACCCCATAGTATGGATGCACTTTTTGTCCGTGGCGATGGAACTGTAGCTACAATTTGTAATTGGGATGAAGGTGGTACGAATGTCGGGCTATTCAAGGATAATGTTATTGTTTGTGTTCCGGAAGAATCGGGCACAGGTAGCTGGGGGCGTAATTCGGGTAAGGCTGTTGTTTTGGATGATAAATATGTATATCAGCTTATGCGCTTCAACGGAAATTCAGGAAATGATAATTTGAATTCCAATGGTTTAAGAGCTTATCCTCCCAAGGGAAGTGGCATTGAATGGCAGTTGATAACCAGATATGATGCTGTTACGGGAAAAGCGGCGAGATTTCCGGAGGGATATGGACCATTGAATAATATGTTGTTGGTTGCTCCACAGGAAAGTCGTTATTTACAGGGATTGGCCATTACTGATGATAAATTGATTGTAGCAGTTCCCGGAATACCGGAACTTCAGATGCCTGATTCTCTTAAAATATATGATAAGGAAAAGATGAGCAATACTCCTATTGGAGGTTTTAGAATCCCGGAAGGAGGCGTTGGATACATATATGCAGATAAAAGAGGGTTTGTTTGGATGCTTCAAGGTGGAAACAAGATTGTTGCACTTGATTTGAGATCCGGAGCTGTACGTTTCACAGTGGAGTTGCCGGAAGGAGCGAAGGCACAATCGTTTTCTATCGATACAAGGAGTGGAAAAGAACGGCTTTTAGTAGCTAATCGTGGAAAAGATTTGAATGTACTTATTTATACAGATATTTATAAGAATCCTACACTGACAAGTACATTTGGTGAGAAAGGTGGAATTTTAGTTAAGTCGGCAGACGGTAAATATCTGCAGGGCCAGGTAGGACCTCTCAGACTTCCGGGGCCAACGGGGGTAGGTGTTGATGATAATGGTAATCTCTATATTTCGAATATGTTTGTGAATTCTGCAAGTTCTATATTATATTCTTATAAGGAAGCAACTAAAGAGTTAAACTGGAAACAGGAAGGGCTTGTCTTCACAGCAACAGGAGATTTCGACCAGACTCAGAAAGATATTGTATTCTGTACGGAAAAGGTTTATAGATTGGATTATAGTAAGGAAGGCGGACGTATGGATACTTTCTTGGGTACTACGGTTGATCCGTTTACTTATCCGTTGGATCTTCGTTTGGAACCGAATCCTCCTACACCGATTAAGACAGGAGCATATAAACGGCTAATAAACGGGGTGGACTATCTGTTTGTCTCCAATATGTATTCTACAGCATTGGGAGGTTATCGTTTTGATAAAGAAAAATATGGTTTGATTGGTGTTCCGTTTATGGAAGTAAGGGCTGACGGATTGACATTCTGGCAAGACACGAATGCTGACGGGCAGAAAACGGATAATGAGGTGACTAAATATGCTGTTGCCGGAAATACATTCTCTATTTACCCGGATAAGAACGGTAATATCTGGTTGGCAGATAGAGAATCTCGTCCTACGGCAAAAATGAGGGTTTGGATGACTACCGGTGCGAAAGACGGAGTGTTGCAATATGCATCGCCTGTGACGTATACTTTGCCAAGTTATATTACAGATGTGAACCGGGTGCTTTATGATCCTGAACGTGATGAATTATTTGTGGCATGTTATACAACGAAGACTCCGATTCCTAGTACTGCTATTTGGGGACAAGTGGGAACTACCATATTGATTTATCGGGAGTTCATGGCGAAAAAGATGGATAAAATACCTTCTGAAGATTGGAAATATGATTTGGAGTTAATTATTCCGGCCAGTCCGGCAACTGCTCTTCCTGATGTTGCTATTAGTTGTAAAGCTATGACTTTTGCAGGAGATTACATATTCTGCTTCCTTACGGCAGATGGAAAGATTAATGTTTATAGGCGGAAAGACGGTTCGTTTGTAGGACAACTGGGTCCAAGCGATGTTGTTCAGAAAAGAAGTGGATGGACTGATTTTACATATGCTATCAATGCACGCGAGAATGAAGATGGAACTTATGAGATATTAGCCGAAGAAAATGCTTTTGCAAAGATTCTCCATTATGATGTTAGAAGTTTTAAAGGTGATATTAAAATGCAGGGTGATTTATTTCCTTATCGCTTGATGGTACAGGATCCTAATGGGGCAACGATTGATCCGGTTAACATTCCTGAGGGACAGAAACTTAAACTTGCGGTAAGAGTAAAGAATATAGAAAGTGGTATTGTTACCAATAGACGCAGAACAGATCCGTCTCGTTGTTTAGTGCTATTTGAAGTTTTGGATGAATCGGGAGAGGTTGTTTATGAAGCTCAATCTAAGATACATGAAGAGGATATCTATGGTGGCGATAATGTACTCATGGCTGTGGATAATGCTAATTATCCGTTCTGGCAATATACTAAAGGGAAATATACTTTGCGTGTTGATGTGAATTATGGAAAGAAAGGTAAAGAATGCCATGATGATAATAACATCGGAACAATGAACTTTGGTGGCGGAGATAATACCGGAGAAGTAGTGGAACCTTCGGAAATAGAAACGATTGAGTCTGGCAATATATTACGTATTTATCCGAATCCGGTCACTTCAATTCTTAATATAGAAGTTGATAATACGGAAGGAGAATATACTTTGAATATCACATCGATAGATGGAACAAATATGTTGACACAGCGTATTAAGGATAAAACGTCTCTTGATTTATCCGGTTATCCGAAAGGATATTATCTGGTTCGCGTATTGACCTCCAATAAAAATCTGACACAGAAGATTGTTATCAAATAGTTTGGATTGATAATGAGATAGGAAAGGATAGTTAGAATTATCCTTTCCTTACTTCCGGTTTATGATTTATATGTTTTACAATTGTAATTGAATAGAATGAATTTTAAAAGTTACACATTACTTTTTATAGGTTTGTTTGTTGTTGCTTTTCAAACAACCTGGGCGGATTCACCAATCGAAATAGTGAGTAGAATCGGCGATAAATTAATCCGTGAAACACCTTTTAAGTATCGTTTAACCATTAAACCCAATAACAATAGCTTTAATAAGTTGGAGTTTATTGATTTTGGAAGAACTTATGGGTTGGGTAAGCCCGGAGTTGCATATGCTTTTACGGAACTGACATCAAGGAAAGATACTATAATACAAGTAGAGATAGAACATAGTGATGCCTGCAAAGTATGGTGTAATGATGTATTGGTATATGAGCGGAGAGGACAACGTAAATTGGCATTGTCGCAAGCTGAAAGAAGTGTGGAGATGTCTTTTGCTTTTAAAGTTCATTTAAAGAAAGGTAATAATAAGTTTTTAGTAAAGTCCGAGACATACGGACAAGAGTGGTGTGTCTTGATACAACCTCCCAGTGAAAAAGATGCTGTTTTGGATTATGAAGTGGAATATCCGGGTATCGGGTTGCATACAGTTCAAGATGTAGATAGGAATATTGCCGATTTAACCAATTGGCTTACAATTGGACCTTTTGCTTCGGATATTGATAGGATAAATGCCCCTGAGAAAGAAATAAGGTTTGGATATATGTATGATGGGGTAACTTGGACGATTCCTAAAATAGAGATTCTTGGTGATGTTATTAATCCGGCACCTTGGGGCACTACATATCAGTGGAACTATCATAATGGCGGTGTGGCATGGGCTATGCAGCAGATGTCTGAAGTTACGAATAATAGTAAGTATAAACAGTGGGCTGATAACTTTTGTGATTATCAGATGGAAGGAATACCTTTTGTAAATTATCAGGTAAATGATTTAAGGGCGTCAGGATCGGCGAATAGTGCCATTATCAATTATAAGATGTTAGATTTTACTTTGGCCCCTTCGTTGCCTTTGATTTATCGTTTACGTAAAGAGAAGAACTTTGGAAATCGTGATTTATATGAGAAATATATTGATATTATGTTGGAGTATGCACGGCATGGGCAGGTAAGAAGTGAAGGTATGACTAATTATACGCGTGAAACTCCCGAAAAGTTTACAACATGGGTGGATGATATGTTTATGGGGATTCCATTTTTAATGCAAGCCGGATTGTATATGGATAGTCAGCAAAAACGTAGAGAATTCTTTGATGATGCGGCTTCTCAAGTATTAGATTTTCATAAACATCTTTGGGATAAAGATGCGAAACTATATATGCATGCAAATTATTCTTCGCGACCGGAGGTGAAACTTCCTCATTGGTCTCGGGCAAATGGCTGGGCGATATGGGCAATGTCTGAAGTTTTGATGTATCTTCCTAAGAGTCATCCCAAATACAAGGCTATATTAAAACTGTATAGAGAACATGTAAGCAGTTTGGCTAAATATCAAGATAAAAGCGGTTTTTGGTTTAATGTGATTGATTGTCCTGATTCGCCAGCAGAGGTTTCCGGGACTGCTATTTTTACAATGGCTATAGCTCGGGGCATTACTCATGGATGGTTAAATGAAAGAAAGTATTATCCTGTTGTCATGAAAGGATGGGATGCCGTATCCTCAGAGGTGGAAGTAGATGGTACGGTACATAAAATCTGTGTAGGAACAATGTGCTCGGAAAATGTGAATTATTATATAAACCGTCCTTTTTATGATGATGATACACATGGGTCATTCGCAGTTATTTTTGCAGGAATTGAGGTACAACGAATGATTCAAAGCAATAATACAGATAAATAATTTTCAAAGAGAAGTAATAATTATATAATAAACGAAAACGCGAGTTATTGGGTATTGAAATTATATCCGATAGAGTATTTACTATGCTTTTTTAAGCCGGTAAGCTAATTTTTATTGAATGAAAATCCTTTAATATAATGAGAAAGATACTGACATTGTCCATGCTTTGGCTGTTTACGATAACTGTTTTGTGGGCATCAAATACCAAATTTGTTCCAGTAAGATTAAGTCAAGATGAAATTAATTATTTGATGAAAGATCTGGAAAGTAAAAATAAAGAATATGATGAATCGAAGAAAATGCTTTTCTGTGTTACGCAGAATAAACATTATCATAGCGATTTGGATAGTGGTGTCATCGTCCATCAGACAAGAGAGTCTTTGGAATATGCGGTAGCATTATTAAAAACAGAAAATGAAACCTACAAGAAGCGCGCTGTAGATATAATCAAAACGATACTACCCATGCAGGAGAAAGATGAGTCTCTACCTTTTTGCGGTATTTGGCCCTATTATCCTGAAGATCCTCTGAAAGGCAGAGAGGCAGCTGTGGATTATAATTGGGCTGATTTTATAGCAGTGCCGTTAATTGATGTCATTATCAATCATTCAGATTATATAGGGCAGCGGTTAGTTAAGGAAATTAAAGATGCTTTGGTCTTGTCAGCCAAGGCAATTAAGAAAAGAAATGTACAGCCGGATTATACTAATATCTGTATAATGGGTACTTATGTCTGTTATGTCGTTGGAGATATCTGTGGATTACCGGAAATGACTGACTATGCCCATAGTAGATTGGTAAACTTTTATAATTATACAATTAAGAATAAGGGCTTTACGGAATATAATAGTCCTACCTATACTTTGGTTGCCATGGATGAATTACTGCGTATGCAGCAAACTATAATAAATCCTGCAGATCGAAAGATAATTGATGCATTATATGCAATGTGCTGGGAAATGATTGCTACTCATTTTCATCAGCCTTCAGGACAATGGTGCGGGCCTAATTTACGCTCATACAGTAGCTTGGCTGTTCCCGAATTTTATAGGTTATTATACAACGCATCGGATGGTGAAATAAACCTTCCGGGAGATTATCCGCGTATTCCAAATGTAATGAAGCCTCATCATATACCGACCAATATTTTACCTTATTTCTTAAAATCCACTTTACCTCGTTTGGAAATTGATACTTTTGTAGTTGCTAATCCGGATATCCAAATCGAAAGATCATTTCTGGAGAAAAGAAAAGATATGAAAGATAACATTTCAACTAAAGATATTATCGGCCGATTATACGCAAGTCCAGATTTTGCATTGGCTTCTATAAATCAGGGATATATGTGGAATCAAACACGTCCATTGATCGCCCATTGGGGAACACCGATGAAGCCGTCTTATTTACAAGTGCGTTTTTTGCATGACGGGTATGATTTCTCTGCAATAAATATTATTGCAGCTCAAGATAGTACGACCGTATTGGCTATCTTTAATATCGCAGAAGATGGAGGAGATACACATCCGAGTTTGGATCGCGTTCAAAATGGAAACTTTAAAGCAAAAGATTTACGTTTGCGTATTGAAGTGGGGGGAGATTTAGAAAATACGAGTTTTACAAAGCCTGATCAGACAAATGGGGATGTATATTTTGTTTCTCGCGAATTGAGAAGTATTTTTAGAGTCCCGTATGCTAAATGGGGTAATGAAGATGGTTATTGGGAAATTGGTCGTGATGAACAAAGGATATGGGCAGATTTTGTGCTATATTCCGGAAAAGAAAAAAACTTTAATCTGAGTAAATTGAAAGAAGCGGTTTTAGGCCTCTATTTGTCTATGTCGGCTTCTCATGAACCGGAATCCTATCCGGTTAGAGTTGATAAAGATAGGGATTATTTAGGTTTATCAACGGATAACCTCCGTGTAAAGGCTTTATTAAGACCTGCCGAAGAACTTAGGGTAAGAAATGATTATGAGATAAAATATTTAGATTGGTTGAAACCGGATAAGGATGTGTTTAATTTTTCAAAAAAGTAATGTTATGCGAGGAAGGATTATTATATTGTTCATGTTGCTTTGTGGCGTATTTGCTGTAACTAATGCACAAATGAAGAAACCTTATGAATGGAAAGATTATGAATCGGTATTTGGAGTGAAAGAAGGACTGCGCTTTTATGATTTTGATGTTACTCCGATTTATTCTTCAGCACCTGCTAACATCTTTTGGCCCGGAGATAAAATCGAATTTCAGTTTCAATTGAAAAATAATTTGGATAATCCCATTGATACGGAGGCTAAAGTTTATATTATCCAGTATGGAACTAAAGGCATTCCTAATAATGTGTGGTTGCCTCAAGTTATAAAGATGGATTATGAGAAAGTAATTCCTATGCATATATCTATTTCTCCTAAAGGATATACGAACTTGTCTGTATCAGTTGATGATATCAATAAATATGGTGGATATGCTATTGTTTTTGATTTGGGTGAAAATGGTAGAAGGCTTGGAACGAGCTTTGTGTATAGCATACAGGCAAGTCCGGTAAAAATGCAATATCCAAAACAGGCATTAGATGATTTAGGAGTTGATTTCTTAGGCCGTATTGGAGTACAAGCCATTCGTTATGGCTTAGGGTATTTGCCGACGACAAATCCGGGGTATCGCAAAATGATGCAGGACTTTGAGGATGAAATGAAAAGATATATGGATAATAACATTACAGTACTGGTGATGATAGGAGAAGGGGGATCGTTAATGCCATTGGGGATTCCTCGTCCGCATTTGGATGAGAATGGATATTTTCTACGTACAAAGCAGGATTATGTTTGGCTTCCGGATATGGATGACGATTTTAAATCATTTGTTAAAGAGATCTGTTTGAAGTATGGTTGGCCTAAAGGGCCGGTTACAGCAGTTTCCTTATGGAATGAGCCGTGGGAGGGTATTTCTATTTCCGGATGGCAGGCTGATATGATCCGTTATCGTGAGATTTATACTAAAATGGCGGAGGCAGTGGTGGAATGCCGTAAAGAAGGTGCTGATGTCCTTGTTGGAGGAGGTGATTCTAATTCCAATGCTTTAGATAAATTTTTTGCAGACGGTACAATGGATATGCTTCCTATATTCGATTTTTTGTCTATTCATTATCAAGGAATGGAATCTCCTGTAATATATCCGGAGTGGAATAATCGTAAATATCATAAAGGTAAAGTCTTGATTTGGGATACAGAGAGTTGGGTTGGAAACACGGATGATAGGATAGGGCTGGTTGTTGCTGCTAATCGTTCTGCTGGATATGATCGGTCAATGGGGATATACGGAGGTTATATGTATTCGGGGAAAGGCGATGCTAAAAGTTACTCTGAGATACAAACAGCGAATGGTATTCAGAAAATACCTACTATTCATTCTACATGGTCGGCAACAGCAGCTATGGGAGCTACTCAGAGTTTAATCGGCGAACGTGAATTTAATCGTTTGTTATTTCATAATAGTCTTCCGTGGGTGATGCTATTTGATGGATATAATAGTAATGAAGAGGATGGGACTATTGTCATTGCCGGAGATTTGGGAGAAGCTTTTGGTAAAGACAATATGCTTTTTAGAAATGTAAACGGTTTGTCAACAGGACATTCTATCACTGATGGAAAAATGACTGTAATAGCAAAACCTACATTTCGGTTATATGATTTCTATGGGAATATTATTTCACCAAGAAATGGTAAATATGAGATTCCACTAAATTATCAAGGTTATTTTATGCGCACTAATGGGAAGAAAGGCTCATTTAAACAATTAGTTACTGCCTTGAAAACGGCAAAAGTGGATGGTTATGAACCTGTGAATATTATAGCAAAGGATTTTACTGCGCCAATATTGGTTTGTCCGGAAATGGATCTGGAAATCACTAATATTTTAAATCGTGATGTAACAGGTTCGTTAAAAGTGAATCTTGGAAGTTTAAATGTTATATATCCGTCGAAAATACGTTTGAAAGGTAATGAAACGAGAACTGTAAAGGTGAAAGTAGAAAAGGGAGATGCCAATTCAGACAATACTTATCCTCTTGAGGTAATATTTGATGCGGGAAAAGATGGAATTGCCAAACATATAGAAGATATGCATGTGAATGTAATTTCAAAAAGGACAATTCAGGTCGATGGTAATCTGGATGATTGGAACGGAGCTATTCCACAGGTAGTAAGAGGTTCTGATAAAGCGAGCATTTCTTTGACAGAGGCAGCTTGGTATCCATTTCAGAATTTTGATAATAATGCAGAGGGATTAGCCCATGCTTATTTGGGTTATGATGAGCAATATTTTTATTTTGCAGCGAAAATAGCCGATAAAACTCCTAATAAAGGTACATTCCGATTTGAATATAGGGATGATGATCAGTTCTTTTATCCGGATACATCTTATATGCAGACAATACATGCCATGCAATCAGTATTAGTAAAGCAGTCGGCTGAAGTTGATAATAAGATGGCGTTAATGCAACCTCAAGGGGATGGCCGTATCTTAAATTATATAGAAAATACGCAAACGACCCAATCTATAGGAATAGATATTGATTTACCTATGGATAAGATGGTAAAAACTTCCTTTTATTTTCCTAATATAGCACAGCATGGCGTTTCTGTTGTTATTTATGACCGTGAGACGGGCAAGGAATTATTGACGGAAAATGTTGATAAGTTATGGAATGGCGTATATCTTTCTTTTAATTTGTCGGGTAAGGTTCGTGTCCGTTGTTCTGCTTACGGTTGGTGGTATACGGCTAAATTGGCAGGGGTATTTTTTGATGAAACGACTATTTCTGCAAATGGAAAAGTTTCAGCCAAATCCGCAGGACGTGATTTTGATACGTGCGGTGATTGGAAAGGTGTGTATGGCACATCAGGTTATTATATAATGGGATTACCGGACAAAACGATGTTGGGTATTCTGTGTAATGTTGTTAGCCAAGATGATTTGGTCCCGTTAAAATGGCCTGAAGGTGTACGTAGGTTTACATATCGGAAAAGACCGACTTTGCCGGATGGAACGACAGGAGAAAGATTTGATAATATTCTTATCGCTTTTAATGTGTTACCGATTGGTGAAGATGGCATGGAGGCTCACAGTAAAGGTACTATGCCCAGATATATAGGATATAAATGTACGGATTATGAATATGCACTGAATACTGTAGCTCCGGAGTATGGAGGAGGTTTTGAAATTTGGCGTATGCTAGTTCCGGGAATGCCTAGAAAACATTTTTATCCGCGTCAGGGAAAGTCTTTTTATGATGGTGCAGTGAAAGATGGTAAGTTAATGACTGTTCGTAAAGGAAATACTCTTTATACCGAATGTGCCATTCCGTGGAGTGAAATCCCTCATGTGAGACAAGCTTTAGATAAAGGGGAAAAGATTAAGTTTTCATTCCGTGTAAATGATGATGGTGCTCCGGCTGCATGTATGGAATTGGCGAAAGAACGTAGTGTCTCTAAAAAGAATTCTCGTGCTTTCCATCCGGATTGGAAAGAACATTGGGCTAATGAAGTTGAGTTTGGATTTGAAGAATAATTAGTCATAAGTATTTATCGTATTCTAATGAAGTTGAGTTTTTAAGAAATAAAAAGTTTGCTATGATGAGAAAGCATATAATTCTTTCAATTGCCGTGAGTCTGCTGTGGGGTGGATGCTCTTTTACCGGGAAGAAGTCGGAAAATATGGATAAAAGATTAATCGAATATGTAGACCCGTTTATCGGGACTGCCGGACATGGGCATACATTCCCGGGCGCTGCTGTTCCATTTGGTATGGTTCAGGTTAGTCCGGATACAGGACTTGAAGGTTGGGATTGGTGCTCGGGCTATCATTATTCGGATAGTTCGATTATCGGATTTTCCCATACACATTTATCCGGTACCGGTCGCTCGGATTTAATGGATGTATTGATAATGCCTTTTACCGGAGAAGTAAAACTTCAATCGGGAACAAAAGAAAATCCGGATGCCGGATATCGTTCGCGTTTCTCTCATGACAAAGAGTGGGCTTCCCCCGGATATTATAAAGTGAATTTATCGGATTATGATATAACGGCAGAATTGACTGCTACTCCACGTTGTGGTTTCCATAAGTATACTTTTTCAAAGAGTGATAGTGCACATATTATTTTAGATTTGTCTCATCATTATTCTACGGATTCCATCAAAGAATTAACGCTGGATATTAAGGATAATCACATGATTACCGGCATACGTAAGACGAAAGGATGGGGTGATCCGGGAGAATTGTACTGGAGTAATCAACAGATTTATTTTGTTGCTTGTTTTTCTAAGCCGTTTGATGCGGTAACACTTTTCTCTGATGATGTACTTGTTACCGATAGTAATGCGAAGGGCAAAAATATAAAAGCGGTTATTGATTATAAAACCACCCGAGATGAGCAGGTTCTGATAAAGGTTGGAGTCTCGTCGGTAAGTATAGAAAATGCATTGTTGAATTTGACAACAGAAATTCCCGATTGGGATTTTAATAAAGTCTTGGCAAATGTGCAGAATGAGTGGGAAGATGAATTGTCTAAGATAATCATTGACGCTCCTGAAAAGGAAAAAACTATTTTCTATACGGCATTGTATCATTCTTTGCTTGCTCCCTACCTGTTCAATGATGTAAATCAGGAATATATTGGGTTTGATGGGAAGAAACATCTGGCTGCCGGATATGAAAACTATACGGTTATGTCTCTATGGGATACGTTTAGGGCAGCCAATCCGTTGTTGACCGTTGTTACTCCTGATAAAGTAAACAGTATAATCTGCTCCATGCTTGCACAATATGAACAATACGGACTTTTACCCGTATGGCCTTTATGGTCGAGTGAAACGAATTGTATGATCGGTTATCATGCGGTGCCTGTGATTGTCGATGCCTATTTTAAGGGAATACGGGGATTTGATGTTGAAAAGGCTTATGAAGCTATGAAAACTTCTGCAATGCAGGATGATTTCGGGGTTAAACAGCTAAAAGAATATGGGTATATACCTTATGATAAATATAATAAATCTGTATCGACAGCTTTAGAATACTGTTTTGATGATTGGTGCATAGCACGTATGGCAAAGGATTTAGGAAAAGAGAAAGACTTTGAGTATTTTATGAAACGGTCTGAAAGCTATAAAAACTACTTTGATAAAGAATATAGCCTGATGAATGGATATTCTTCTACAGGACAGTTCCGCCGTCCGTTTGATCCGTTTTACTCTTCATATGGAGAATGTGATTGGGTGGAGGGCAATTCCTGGCAATATTCTTTCTTTGTTCCTCACGATGTCCCGGGATTGGTTCGCTTATTCGGCTCAGAAGAAAAGTTTGAAGCGGCATTAGATACTTTATTTACTATTCATTCCGGATTGTCGGGTGATGATGTACCCATTGATATATCGGGGCTAATCGGACAATATGCACATGGTAATGAACCCAGCCATCATGTGGCTTATCTTTATAATTATGTAAACAAACCTTATAAAACTCAGGAATGGTTGAATAAAATTATGACGGAATTATATACGGACCAGCCGGACGGACTTTGCGGAAATGAAGATTGCGGTCAAATGTCTGCGTGGTATGTGTTTAGTGCGATGGGTTTTTATCCGGTCAATCCTGCTGACGGTAATTATGTATTTGGTAAGCCGATGGTTAATTCTGCTAAATTGCAGATAGGGGACACACCCTTTGAGATAGTTGCCCATGATTTGAATGAGCAGAATATTTATGTTCGGAAAGTGAAATTGAACGGTGAAGATTATAATAAGCGTTATATTACTCATAAAGATTTGTCGGAAGGTGGTAAATTGGAATTCTATATGGACAGTACTCCTGCAGAACAGAATTAAAGTGAGATTACTGGTTATCTTATTTATGGTGTGGAGTAGTATTCCTTCTTATGCTTTAAAATGCGACCAGGTGATTAAAGAAACAGCTAATGGAGTATATACCTTATCTAAAGGTGAACTTTCACTTTCTGTTTCTGCTTTGCACGGTGGAAAGATTATCAGTTTTAAAAGAGGAAACAAGGAGATGTTATTGCAGGATACGGTGCATCCTAAATATTATGGTGCTACTCTGTGGCCGTCTCCTCAATGCAGGTTTTGGCCTCCTGCTCCGGTATTGGATAATCTTCCTTATCAAGCGGAAAATAACGGAGGATTACTTCGTCTTGTCAGTGGGAAGGATTCGTTAACCGGATTTCGTTTTACGAAAGAATTCTCTATCTCTCAGGATACGGCTTTACTGATTAATTATAAGATTGAGAATATTTCCGATACCATTCAACATGTTGCTGCGTGGGATATTGTTCGTGTTTTGGGAGGTAAGACCTTTTTCCCAATCAGAGACCGGGAGCTAAAAGACCTTCCTTCTACATTAGAACATGTTGATGAGGAGAATGGAACTGTTTGGTATACATTTGTAAATGATTCGATTAAGCGGGGGCAGAAACTTTTTGCAACAACAAAAGAGGGTTGGCTTGCCCATCAATATGGGGATTTATTGTTTATAAAAACTTTCCCGACGGTGCCCAAAGAACTATTGCCTGCGTTGCAAGGAGAGGTTGAAATCTTTCTTGCTCCGAACAGTCTTTATGTAGAGTTGGAGAATCATGGCAAGTTGACATTGTTAGAGCCGGGAGAGTTTTTGACGTATCAACAAAAATGGTTTTTATACCTTATTCCGGCAGAGATTTCGAATAACAATGCAAAACTGGAAGATTATGTAAGACGGCGGATTCACTAAAAATCCGCTTTCTTCTCTATTTGGATAATCTTTCCCGATACAGGATGTTTGAACTCTAAGTATTCGGCATGGAGATAGAGCCGGTCTGCTTTTTTACCGTACAGTTCGTCTCCTACGATAGGGGCGTTGAGTCCGAGTGAATGGGCGGAATGTACTCGCAGCTGATGGGTACGTCCTGTTAATGGGTAGAAAGAAACAAGTGTTCGGTCTTTTCTGTGCTCTATCACTTCATATCGGGTTGTTGCAGGTTTGCCATGTTCCGTGCTTACTATTTGCCGTGGTCTGTCGGTAGGGTTCGGGCAAATCGGTAAATCGATTACTCCTGTATTTTCCTTGATATTACCTTCCAGAAGCGCGGTATAGCGTTTCTTTATGGCACGGTCTTTGAATTGTGCTTGCAGATGCTTATGAACATCTTTGGTTTTGGCAATAAGCAGTAATCCGGACGTTGCCATGTCCAATCGGTGCACAATCATTGGTCCGGTTGCGTGGGGATATAGTGTTTGTAGACGGCTATGGATAGAATCCGCGTTTATCTTTCCGGGTACAGACAACACTCCGTCGGGTTTATTAATTACTGCCAACCATTCATCTTCATAAAGAATCTCTAATACTGTGTTTTGATGAACGTCTTTTGATAATGGGTTATCCTCTACGCGTAATCCTTGAAGCATGTGTTTCAATATCGGCTCACACTTTCCTTTACAGGCCGGATAATAATGACTGTGACGGCGGATTTCCATTTTGGGAGAGTCGCCCCACCAAAACTCGGCCATTGCAATGGGCTTCCAATGCTGTTGGTAAGCATATTGCAATAGTTTGGGAGCGGCACACTCACCTGCACCGGCAGGAGGAACTTTCTGTGCCGTATCTTCAAAAATACTACATAGGTCTTTTTCTTCCCCTAAAGCATTGAGCATACGATATTGTTCGAACAACTTTTGTTGCAATGCTGCGGAACGGACTTTACGCTCTTTCTTTAATTCTTCTACCTGATTGGAATAGTTATCTACCTTAATTTGTAAAGCCGAGATACGCTCTTTCCATGACCGCTCAAGTCGTTTATATTCTGCCTTTTGAAATTGGCTTTCCCGTATCAGGGCTATCCGTTCTTCTTCGCAAGGGTTGTTCCGGCGAAGAACCTCACGCTGCTCTTTAGCAGCTTTCATTACCTCTTTAGCCTCTTTAAGTTCTTTTCGGCAGTTCGTTTCCGCTTCCGACAATTGACTTTGAAGCTTCAAGTAGGATGCATCTTCCTCTATCTGTTTTATCTGTTTGTTAATCAGTGAGATGTTTTCTTCTTCTATTTTAAAGAAACCTTTCGGCTGTAACAGGTCGTACACCGGCGGAACAAAAAACGGATGCTGATTCTTGCCTGCCAGATTGCCGGAAAAGGCAGCTACGTAGCCTAGCTCTCCGGTTGAAGTCTGCACAATCAGTACTCCGAACATCTTTCCCTGCTGTAATTCTTCTTTCCATTCTTCTCGTGTTGCGATATAATCCTGTAACTCATTGGCGGCTATCATACATAGCGGGTGTGGAGTATAGTGAAAAGGATATGTGAACTTTTCGGGGAGAGCTATGTGGGCGATCGGTTGCGAGAATTGGTGTAACATGTATCTGTTTTATTTAAAGATTTATAATCTTGCGTACAAAGGTAAGTATTTTAATTTTTTCGTACTTTTGCAGCAGATTAAATAATTCATTAAAACGAGGAATATGGATAAGGTAATAATCAATTCGTATGAAGATTTTGAGAAGTTGATAGGTCAGCAAATCGGTGCTTCCGACTATGTCGAGCTTTCTCAGGAGCGTATTAATTTGTTTGCTGATGCTACTTTGGATCATCAATGGATTCATGTGGATGCAGAGCGTGCTAAAGTGGAGAGTCCTTTCCATAGTACCATTGCGCATGGATATCTGACGTTGTCGATGCTTCCGTATCTATGGAATCAGATTATCGAAGTGAATAATCTGAAGATGATGATTAACTATGGAATCGATAAAATGAAGTTCGGACAGGCTGTGCTGTCAGGACAAAGTATTCGTTTGGTGGCAAGTCTTCATTCTTTGCAGAACCTGCGTGGTGTGGCGAAAGCCGAGATTAAGTTTACGATTGAAATTAAGGATCAGCCTAAGAAAGCGCTCGAAGGAATAGCTGTTTTCCTATATTACTTTAATTAAAAGATGAAACCGGTAAGAAAATTACTGTGTCCTCAATGTGAGGTCGGCGTTTTCTGTGTGATGAACCAACACGGAGAACGCCTGCCTGTATATGTATCTAAAGAAGGGGAAATCATTCCCAAGGACGCTTCCTCTTCCTTGGATGGATATGATTTGACCGAAGTTTACTGTTTAGGATGTTCCTGGCATGGGAGTCCGAAACGTCTGCATCGGCATTAACGGGAGACGTTTAAGGTTGGATCAATCCTCCACATAGATCATTTTCTTTGTCATTCCTCCATCAATCGTAATGTTTTCTCCATTGATGAAATCATTCTCTTCCTGACAAATGAATACACACATACGGGCAATATCTTCGGGCTTGCCTACTCGTCCGGACGGATGCTGCGTGTGGTCTTCTTGTCTGAGTTGCTCATAATCATGTGTTTGTATCCAACCCGGTGCAATGGAGTTGACTGTGATATGCCATTCGGCAAGTGACAGCGCAAGCGCGTGTGTCAGTGAGTAAATCCCGCCTTTGGATGCGGCATATCCTTCGCTGCCGGGTTCACTCATCAGATAGCGGGTGGAGCAGATGTTGATGATTCTTCCATACGGATTGGGAACGGGCAGGGATTGACGGTGGAGGGCGAGCAACCGTGAGGTGATGAATGCCGGACGCAGATTAACCGTCAGAATCTTATCAAACGTTTCTACATCGGTCTCGGTGATGGGAGAAAATTCGCTGATACCTGCATTGTTGATAATGATGTCGATGTCTCCCCATTCCTTAAAAATATTTTTCATACAGCTTTCGAGAGCGTCCTTGTCGCTGACGTCTGCCGGATAGAAGGTTGCTCCCGTTTCTTGTGCCGTCTGTTGCCCCGATGCTTCATTCTTATCGCAGAAAGCTACAAGACAGTTCTTTTCGCAGAATGCTTTTACAATTGCTTTGCCAATACCTTCGGCACCTCCGGTCACGAATACCCGCTGCTGCTTCTGCTCCGGTTTAATGGAGGAAGAAGCGTTTGCTTTCTTTTTCCCGTATTTATGGGCTTTCTCCCATGCGGCCTTTCTCGCTTGGTACTGCTCGTATTGCTTTTCTATGTAATTATCCGCCATATTCTTTAAGATGCTGGTTAAGATGAGATAGTTTCATAATATATGGAACTTTAGTTTCATATTTTGTGGAACAATTGTTTCATATATTGTGAAACTTTTGTTCCATAAGGGAGGAACTAACCGGACTCCCTTTACTTATCCATATCGAGGTTATAGTATTCCACGTATTCATCGAATACCGGAGCTTCGGTCAACCCTCTGTTTCGGAATATCTTTCGGATATATTCCTGTTCGCAAGGCTTGATAAGCCGTTCTTTGCGGTAACATCTGTAATAGGTGGTCTTTCCGAAATATCCCACCATTTGCTGTTTGATGCTCACCGCGTCATTATGCGGCAGACGATCCAATAGGTGGCTTATTCCCCGCGCGTATTGTTGAGGCTGATCGGATAGGAAATAACGGCAGTTTTCTCCTGTAGGAGCAATGCCAGAAGGATTGACTACCGTTACGGAACCACGTTCTGCCGGTATGTGGAGTCCCATTTGACGTCGGAGACAATCTTTGCCGCGAAGACATTGCTCATTCAGACAATGAATAAAACTATATGGGAATGTGTTGTAATCGAAACCTGATTTCATTTATAAGTTCGTTTTTATTGTAAATTATTAATGTAACAAAGGTACATCCTTTTGTGGAGAAACAGGCAGATTACGGTGGAAATGTTTCAGGATATTCGCTTCATGGGGGTATATTTCAGCCCGTTGGTCTCTTGTTGCTCGCACACTTGCCTGAATCCCAGACTTTGATAGAACTCGACGGCATAGGATGAAGAATTAACCGTCATTTCCCGTACAGGATTATCGCAGAGCGCAAAGTCGAAAAGTTTTCGTCCGATACCTTTCCGATGGTATTCCGGACGGATAAAAAATAAGGAAATATGCGTGCCTTCCCGTTTTGTACCCAAAGCACCTATCAATGTTTCTTTGTCGAATGCTCCGTAAATCGTCAGTTCATTCATCAATTCATTACTGTAGACAAAGCTCTTGAATGTTTCCAACCCTTCAGTGTTGAAATCTTCCGCGCCACATTGAGAAAAGACTTCCAAGGATAATTCTGCCGCTTGAGTGAATTCTTCTTTTCTTAGTTTGCGAATCATAATCTGTTATCGTTTATCTGCATGTATTATTCTGTCCCGGAGTTGATACGTTCTTTTACTTTTGCCCACGCGTGTGTATTGAACAGGCAACATTCTCTCATGGTTTCGTACATTGTTTTGAAACGGCAGCGAGGAATGACGAAACTAAGTTCATTGGCTTCTATATACGGACGGACTGAGGGATCAAACAAACCGATAAAAGTACGATTACCGTTTATCCGGTTCTCCTGCGTGGCTGTGGAAATGATGTTCGAGCATCCGGAGCCGAATAAGGTAGTTACAGCACCCTGAGCGTTGTTGTCATAGAATGCCCATGCACATAAACCGGAAAGTATGTCGGGCGTGGCAAAGAATAACAAGCCTTCCATGTTATCGAAACTTTCTACTTGGTCGATGCGGACAAAGTTCAGATATTTTTTATCTGTTTGTCGAACATCCAACTGCCTGATGAAGTCTATTACCATTTCGGGCATTTGTTTATATCGCTCTTTGATGGAAACGAAACCCGGCACACGTTCGGGCATCTCGGAAAAGCCGGTATAGAACTTACCGCCTCCGCAACCGATAACATCTGCGTTCAGGCTGACAGGATTGCCTTTGCGTACAGTATGCAATCCTTTAAAGAAACAACCGTTTATCTTTTCTGTATCTGCCAGTGGTGTGTCACTATAAAAGAACAGTAGGGGTAGGGGAGCATGCTCTCCGAAAGCCTCTGTATAGTTTTGGATGAAAGTGGAGACGTTCATAGTACTCTTTCTTATCTGGTTTATACTTTAGTCTGTCATATACCATACAAATATGCCATTTTTTATTCATTATATGACGGATTAATAGAGATAATTATGAATTTTATAGGAGCCACCCTTAACAAGAACATGCTTTATCTTTTATAGAATAAATGAAAGGCGCAGTGTTTCCGCAATGTTATATTGCAGGAAATGCCGCGCCTTTCGCTTACTCTCTACATATTATGGGTTCAGAACATGAACTTGTATGTTTCAGTGTTGCCGTTCTTGCCGTAGACTTTCAGGATAAGCAGACCCTTACCAAAGTTGTTCAGATTGATGTTGTTGGCATTACCCTCATAGAGTTTTATGCCTGCAACGTTATAAAGAGCTACTTTGTCATTGTCACCGTTGATGAACAATGTTCCGTCTTTTACCATATAAGCATTTTCACTGTCGTTGGTTTCTATCTCTTTGATACCTGTTTGACCGTTATTGGTCATCGTTTCAGAGATTTCGGATACTGTACCGTCGAAGTAGAAAGTTCTTACTTGGTAGGTGTCTCCTTGTACGCTTGTCGGGTCATTGAACCATCCTTGTAGATAGTGGGTGAATACCTTGCCAAACATTTGTCCGTTCTTGTAAACTTGATAGCCATACTGGTTGAGATCTATTTCAGTATCCTCTGCTTCAGGCGTGTCGGTCACGTTGGCCGTGATGAGCCAACTTCCGTAGCCGTCAGTTTCATGTTCGGGTATTGTTTCGTAGTAGTCAGCCAGATTGAGCCATGTCTTACCATCATCTTCAGAGTAGATATTACTCTTACCGTCAGCATATGAGTTTGTGTTGTGGTATATAATAGGTATCTGATCTGCACCATATTCTAACAACTTCAAGCCGACCATTATCTCTTTTGTACCGTCAATGAGCATAGGCTCGTCAAGATTCACAGTTATATACTCGTTGTAGGGCGCATCGATCATTTCTTGGTCGCGGATGAGCTTACCATCCTCATAAATCACGATTGCCGCGCGTATAGGTGTCGGATCTTCCGTTTCGTAGTAGCTGAGCTGTGTGCTTACGGATGTCAGATACTTACCTTTGTACATCGCCATTTCCTCCGCATCGAATTTGTTGACTGCTATTAGCGGCTTGCCTTCGTTACCGAGCGCTTTCGGTTCTACATTATATTGGTTATTGCCGAGGTAGTTGAGCATATAAGCACCGAAAGAATTTCTCCACGTCACACGGAATGCACCGTCAGACAGACAGGCACCGATAGTTCCGGCTGTGGCTTCGTGCTCGGGCTTTTCATCTATTCTCAAGTTATCGAAATTCCAGATATACTGTGCCAAAGCCTGACCGTGAACACGCAGACGAACTTGGAATGTCTTACCTGCCGCATATGAGGTCAGGTCGGTATATTCAAAGTTCCATGCATAGGGAGGAACTTCGCTTAGAGCGTACTCCCGGGCAACAGTCCATTCAATATCGTTAGTGCTTATTTCAATACTAAGGCTGTCTTTCGTGATATCCCACTCGTCGCTGTTTGCATACCGCCATAAGCGTGCAAATGAAATATATACATTCTTTTTGTCGCGTGCATCGAGGTGGCGTGACACAATTGAGAAAGAATAGGGTTGCGATTGAGCTACACCTACATTGAGATAGCTGCTGCCATCAAGACCAAAGTATAGGCCGCATCCCCAGAACTGTGTCTCCAGATCACCATAGTCGCGTTGTACAGACCAACCCTCTGATGTTATCGTATTACTGTCAAAGTCATCAAAAAGCGGAAAATCAAAATTCTCCTCCATATAAACCGTACCTTCCTCACTTTTCGGTGATAGCAACTCCGTGTCGGTATTATTATTGATGAAATTAACGGCTACGGAGTAATAGTGTGTACCCGTGTCTAAACCCTTGTCGGTGAAACTTATGGTCGTTGCGCCATCCTCCAAGTCTTTTATAGCTATGCGGCCTACTTCGTTACCGTCTCTGTATATCACATACTCTTTGGCCTGATACCAAACATGAGTTTCAATTCCGCGTTCAAAGGTCACCTCTACCTCTCCCAATGCCAAAACGCTGGTGTTGGGAACTGAGCTGATTGTAGGTGGTATCGCCACGAATTTAGGTTCGGCTTTCAGAATCCAAGGCTTTCCGTATGTATCATTGCCGGCTATTATACTACCATCTGTCGACACACCACTGAACGATACGTTCTCCCTTGCATAGAAGTCGAATTTGTAAGGTAGCTCGATATCATTGGCATACAGATACACGAAGTAGTTGAAATCGGTTTTTACCTGGTTGTTTGCAGAATACCAGAATGGTCTACTTTGGCCATAGCCTGAGTAGTAATAATCGCCGAACAGGTCTCCATCGTCTGTTACTCCCCCTATGTTCAGGGATGATACATAACGATATGTGCCAAAAGTCATCAGTACCTTACTATTTATAATGTATAAAGCCGGTTCCACACCGTTGTTTGTAAGGCCAATAAACTCGCCATTGTTGCTTATGGCTAACGCCTTGCCATCACTCTGCACGCCGCCCACAGGATGGGGATCGTCTATCACTATACATTCTTCGGGTGAAGGCCAATAGCATGCATAGGTGCTCCATGCTCTCTTAACGTATCCCACAGCTATTGAACCGTCACCCGATACATCGGTAATGCTTGCCAAACTTGCATCTTCGGGTATGGCATACTGCTTAAAGTCATATTTGTTTGTACTTTCGTTGAAGGTCCATGCACAAGGATAAGTTACGGAGTAATTGCCCTTCGAGATGTAACCTACTACCGTTTTCGCATCATTTGATATAGCCATAGCGAAACTACCGTCGGCGAAGTTTGTAAAATCGCTTGTAGTATAAGTACCGAGACCAAGGCTTATTACCTTTCCATCTTTCCATACTGCGGCAACGTTGAGCGGTAGGGTATAAGTAAATCCCATTTCGGTGATAGTGATTCCGTATTCAGGGTCTTTCATTACACCGCATATTACTTTATTGTCTGTCACATCGGTGAAACTTCCCAATTTAGCGAAATCGTCCTCATCATAAGATGTAATCCAGTTTTTTTCTCCTGTTTCGAGGTCTTGTACAAAACTTACATAGCCGAACAGACCATCAAGTCCCCAGGGATTCGATTGTTTGCTCTCTCCAACAAGATACTTGCCGTTTGGCGAGACTCGCTTGTTTTGTGTTTGCGCTTCTCCTTGTTCGAACTTAGTTTCCGACTTTGCCGCTACGGATATTACCGTCAGGCATAAAAACAAAAGTAGTGTGTTTTTCATAATGAAAAGGGAATTTGATTAATAAAAAAAGCAAATTGAACGTCAGCGAAAGTAGCATAAAACAACGTTTTCAGCAAATGCAGTCTCTTCAAATTTATTAATTTGTATATCTTCAAAGCCTCTTCTACGTACAGACAAGTATCAGTCGGATGATTTTATACCTTGACTTGCCATTTTCTGGTAAAGAAAAGGAGTTATTCCTGTCACTTTACGGAAGACGTTGACAAATGATGTGTACGATTTGAACCCCACACTCTCGGCTATGGCCTTCATGGTAAAGTTTTTATAAGTGGCCGTGTCCGTAAAGCGGGCGCAAGCCAAATGTATACGGTAAGGGTTTATGTAGTTATTGAAATTTTTATGAAAGGTGTCATTAATAACCTGCGAGACGTATACCCTGTTGGAACCGACAAGCTCGGCAAGCGTGTCCAGTGAGAAGTCGCAATCACAGAATTCGAGCGTGTTCTCCATTATATTCTGTATCGCTTCAGCCAACTTCTGTCTTTGTGCATCGGTAAGATTACTCGTCTGATATTTGGGCGCGTCCTTGAGTGTGTCTGTTGATGTATCTCTAGCTTTACCGAGTTCTTCTTTCATTTCGGCTATTTCACGTTCTTTTTCTTTCAACGTTTCCCTATCCTTACGCAGACGTGCCATCAGTTGCTCCTGTGTGTCGATGAAGTCTCGATTGACAGTATAGAGATCGGTGTAGCTACGGTTAAGTTTCTTTTTCTGTCTCCATACGATGAAAAGAAACAATGCCGTAAGTACGGCCACAATACCAACGGTCGACATAATGACGCGTTGTACTCGTATTGTCTGTATTCCCTCTTGTTCACGCATTCGCAAATCTGCTATCTCTCTGGTTGTTTTGTTTACTTCATAAGTAAACAAGGTATTTTCCACGATATCGAATTCGCGCATATTATAGATGGAGTCTTTTATTTCGAGATAACGTGTCTTGTACATATTGGCGGTAGCGATGTCTCCCTCCTTTTCATAGAATGCCGATAGACTCTTTAGTGTTTCGGTGAAAGTATGTTGAATATTATGTTGGCGTGCTGTTTCGTCACACAGACGCAGGTATTTCAGTATGGAGTCCGGTTGGTTAATCCAATTGTAAGCATTATAAATCTCCTGATAAGCGAAACAGAGATATTTAGGTTCTATTTTCTTCTCAGAAGCATATTCAACTAACTGTTTTAAACGAGCGATGGCCGGGGGAACGTTGTTATCATAAATCTGTATGAGGCTCAACGTATAGCCACTCATGAATACGTCCACAGGATCTGCCGGATTCTTGGTCTTTTCGGCCATCCGGTAATACTTCTTCGCTTCGGTATTTTTCTTTAGAAATGTGTAGATACCTGTAAGATTCACCAATATATAATGTTCTGTATCACGGTCAGGATAATCACGACAAAAATCGTAGGCTTTCAGATAGTAGCTTATTCCTTTTTCATAATCAAGAAAGATGCAGTAGATGTTACCGATTTTGTTGTAGAGACGTGCGGCATAAATAGGTTTACTGCATGATTCACTAATCTTAACCCCTTCGATATACTCGCTAAGAGCGGCAGAATAGTTGCTTTGAGCGTTATAGATATCACCTGCTTTTAGATGTGCTAACGTGCAAAGATTTCTTTCCTCTGCGTTCATATCGTCCCTAAACCTGCTGGCTACGACGGAACAAAGTACTATTGCCTCAATATCTTTTTTTTCGGCGGCGCGTTGTGAAGCTAAATCCAATATCTGCTTCGAAGACACATCTTGCATTTCGCAGACAAGGTCTGAATACTGTGTCCAGTCAGTTGCATAAACTTCATTCGGGAAGAATATGAAACTGAACAACAACGTAAAGATCAATCTTGTGTGTGTTCTCATCATAATAAAGCTATTGCACTTTAATGTCTGTCATTCCAAATAGCATACGTGCAAAATTATGTAAAAAATTCGAGACATACATATTCCCGGTTAATTTTATTTTCTGCTTGACAGATTTGTATTGTTCATAAGTTAAGCATGCAAAATCCTGCATGTTTCCGATAATCCGGTAGAGTACATGATATGAATTTCATTCACGCAAAGGAAGAGACCGAGGCAATACTCGATATAATACTCTGAAACTCAATCTAGTTAAAATGACTTTTATGCAATGTACCGGAAGTTGGAGATAAACAATCAATCTTGTTTCAGATTTATTGGGACTTAGTGAGAAGAATATTATTATACAAAAAGAGGCTGTCCAACAAGACAACCTCTTTCTTGAGAGCGGAAGACGGGACTCAAACCCGCGACCCTCAGCTTGGAAGGCTAATGCTCT